>Ga0256404_1000493_pt1 | contig 102837 bp, 98 predicted proteins | sample RumenRJG_01DNA_FD_185990 | JGI IMG/M metagenome (GOLD analysis project Ga0256404, IMG submission 185990) | Bovine rumen microbial communities from Lethbridge, Alberta, Canada - RJG_01 | ecosystem: Host-associated > Mammals > Digestive system > Stomach > Rumen | place: Canada: Alberta...
CGCCTACGGCTATGGCTTCAAGAATCCCAATGCGGATAACTGAGGCGAATTGAAAACAAACATCACTTTAAAACGGTCGGAAACCCGGCCGTTTTTCATTTGTGTTTTTGCCGCAGTTTTGGTATAATTTAGCAGGTAATACATCAAAGCGGCGGAAGGAGCGAGCATGATAATTACTATAAAAAGCTATTCGGAACTCGATGAGCGCAGGATGATGGATCTGTACTCAGAGGGCAATATCGAAAACGCCGAGGATCTCTACCCCGATGAGGACAGGGCGCAGGCAGTCCTCAAGGTCGAGGAGAGTTTTCTCGATTTTCTGAAAAACAAATTCTTCGCCGCCGAGGGGAGCGAGTATTTTATACTTGTGGAGAACGACGAATGGATCAGCGCGCTTCGCACGAGCCGCATCCGCGACGGGCTTTATTATATGGAAGCACTCGAAACCCGCCCCGATATGCGGCAGCGCGGGTATGCGAAAAAGCTGCTTCTTGAAGTGCTCGGCGAGCTGAAAAAGCGCGGCAAATTTGAGCTGTACTGCTGCGTTTCAAAGAAAAACGAGCCGTCAATACGCACCCATCTTGCCGCCGGATTCTCCATCGTTGCCGAAAACGGCTACTCCTATTTACAGAACAGCACGAACGAGCGCACATACGGCTTCGGGTATGTGTATAGGGGCTAAATTGGAGCGGCTTCCCATTCGAGCGGATACGAAATATGAATGAGCTTACCGTTAGGATAAACAGAATAAAAAGCCCGAGCGGCCGCCTATACTCAAGGCGAGTTGTAATCGGCGGAAAGCCCTCCGCGATGATGAAGAACGGCGGGAACTGCATTGAGCGCGTTCGGCGCGAGGACGTTATTTTCGTTCACATCGATGGTGATATCAAGAGCAACGCCCTGCTCTTCCCCGGCAAGGAGAGCGAGCTTGCCATCGACTTTCGCCTGATCGGAAACTTCTACAGCGGCTACTGCACCGTTTTTTCCGATCCCGTCAGCGGCGAGCCCCTCCCCTCCCTCAGCTTCGACCGCCTAATGAGTGGGCTTGAAAACGGCACACTAAGCGAGACCGAGCGGCGGCTTGCGCTGCTCATCTTTACGATGGAAGCCTTCGACCTTGAGGAACTTCTGCGCTCAAAGCATAGCCCCGAGCTCGTTTCCGCGCTCAAAGGCATTGGCGCGGTGCATTACGCCGCGAAGCTCAATGGCATCATCGACGAGCAGCTCCGCGGGTACACCCTTCCCGTGACCGGCGGCGAAAATGACGAAGCGCTGAAGGAGCGATTCCGCGAAGTGGAAACCGTTATGCTGAATGCCGATGCCAACTCCGCGCTGACCGATGAGCTTCAACGCGCTGCCGCAAGCTATATCGGCACGCATTTCGCGGAGCTTTTTACCGATGAGGACTTCGTTTTCGGCTGTCCCGCTCCGCCCGAGCCGATGAAAACCGCCGTAAAAGCCGACCTTAAAAAGCTGATGCGGAAGAAGCACTTTGTTAAAAAGCTGCTCATATACGCAGCCATTCTGCTCGCTTTTTGGGGAGCGCTGTTCCTATTCTGGAAAACGAGCGCTGCCTATCCCTCCCGCGCCGCGCTCGAAAGCAATTCCCGCGCCGTAGCGATCACCGCGCCGAGGATATTTCGGCGTGAATATACCCTCTCAAGGCGCATCCATATCGCCTCGGCGGATGAGGAATACATTTTCAATTGGAGCGTTAAGCCGCGCATTGACATGAGCTTTGACGAGCTGGCGGAGGCGCTTGAAAAAGAGAGCGAGCTGACGCTTGTTGTACAAGGCGAAGACACCGTTTGCGCTATCTCGGGCGAGAATACCGAGTATCTGAGCGTTGAAGCCTACAACGCCTATCAAAGAACGCAGTCCACGATAGGCACGGTTCTGATTCTTGTTTTTGCGCTCATTGGTCTATTTCTGTTCCTCGTTGCGCTGCTTATCACAGCCGCGCTTGCATGATGCGCTGTTGACCGATGTTTTAGGAGGTATTAAAATGATCTGTTTTCTTACAAGCAGCACCGATATCAAGGCCACCGGAGAGGCAAACCCCGCCAACGGCTTCATAGATGAGCTTAGGCGCTTTGCTCAGAACCCCTGCCGCGTGCTGCATATCTGCTCCGACCCGACCACCCACGGGATAATGGATGCTGTAGCCGCCGAGATCAAGGCGAGCTTTGAGCAGGTCGGCTTTGTGTTCACAAGCTATCTCGTTTTAGACGGCAGAAACGAGGAGCGGGCGGCGGAGCTGATAGCGGATGCGGATATTCTTATCCTGAGCGGCGGACACGTGCCGATGCAGAACAGCTTCTTTCACTAGATCGCTCTCAAGGAGCTTATAAAGGACTATGATGGAATAATCATCGGCATCAGCGCCGGAAGCATGAACAGCGCCGAGGTCGTGTATGCCCAGCCCGAGTACGAGGGCGAAGCGGTCGATCCCGAGTATCAAAGATTCCTGAGCGGGCTTGGGCTGACGAAAACGATGCTTCTCCCGCATTATCAAGAATTAAAGAACGAGATTCTCGATGGAATGCGGCTTTTTGAGGATATCACCTTTGCGGACAGCGAAGGAAGAACCTTTTATGCCATCCCCGACGGGAGCTATCTTTTCATAGACGGCGAGCGCGAGGAGCTGCGGGGCGAAGCATACATGATACGGGACGGCCGAATGACGAAGATCGCTTCCGACGGGGAGATGGTCGCGCTTTGAGGGCATTGCGCTTTATTCGTGCAGTTCTTGCCAATATGACCTCCCCTTCCGCGGCGGACATGCACCTCCATCATGACATCGCACCCCCAAGCATTCTTGCCGTGCAGATTTTTCGCAAAATACTCAGAAAAATCCGGAATAAGGTTGTGATCAAAACAGAATCTTTTTCCTAAAGTTTTCGGCATAAACACAAATGCTCCTTGCCGATGCTTTTTCGTTTGCTTGCCTGTCCTCCAAGCCATTGTCGGCATAACAAGCATTTTATGACAAAAAAACGCGTCCGCTTGCTTGACTTCCGGCCGCTAAACCGCTATAATTCTCTTTGTACTTAATCGTCTGCGGATGTGGTGGAATGGCATACACAGCGGACTTAAAATCCGCCGGGGAAACCTTGGGGGTTCAAATCCCCCCATCCGCACCATAGCGAGCATTGATAACGGATTTGGGATCGATGCTCGTTTTTGTTTTACTCATTTTCAGTACGAATATGGTGTTAATAGCTTATTGTTTTCATTCTCTCGCCGCCTGCGGCACATACTCCACAGCAACACCTTGGCGGGTGTCCTGTTTGACGTTCTTCTCGAAGTAATCCTGCTCCATCTCCAGATAGCCCACAAAGCGGTAATGGATGGCTATGCGCTGGATTCGGTTCTTTCCTTTGCCCTGAACTTCGGATACATCTATGCGGCTGATCAGCTCTTTGAGCAGCGGCGCGGTCAAGGTATCCATATCCATAAAGCGGCGAACGGCTTTGATAAAGAAATCATTGTTCTTTTCGGTGGTTTGCAGCTTCTTGAGTTTGGCTTCAAGGCTTGAGATGCGGTCCTTGAGTTCGAGCCTTTCGGTTTGGTATTTCATGGACATATGATCGAACCACTCGTCCGTTACCTTGCCTATGGCGTTGTCCTCGTACAGCTTCTCGTAAAGATTGCCGACCGTCTCCTGCCGCTGCTGCGCTTTGCGGAGTTCTTCCGTAAATACAGCCTGCTCGGCTTTGGCTTCCTTCTGCGTTTTCTTGGCGAGAAGCTCGGCAAAGGATTGTTCGTCCGCATTGAGGAAAGCCGACAGCCTTCTGAGTTCAAGCCTTACAACTTCATAAAGCGCATCTTCGCGGATATAGTGTCTTGATTGGCATGTTCCGCGATAGTCCTTGACATAGTTGGAACAGGCGAAGAATCTTATTGACTTATTCACCGTGTTCACATGGAACCACAGCTTCTTTCCGCAATCCGCGCAGTAGAGCAGATCGGCAAAGATGCTCTTTTCCCCGTTCTCTTTCTTGGGGGCGCGGCGTTTGGTCTTGCCGCGAAGCTGCTGCACAAGCTCAAATGTTTCGCGGTCGATTATGGCTTCGTGCGCGTTCTTGAAGATAACATGGTTTTCTTCGGGATTCTTGTACCTGCGCTTGTTCTTGAAGGACTTGGAATAGGTCTTGAAGTTGACAAGATCGCCGCAGTATTCTACGCGCTTTAGGATCGAATCCACGGTAGAATCCTTCCAATGGTAGGGATCCTCTTGGAACTTTCTGCCGCCGCAGTTCTCGCCGCGGGATTTGCGGTAGTAGGTGCAGTTCAGAACCTTGCGTTCTTGAAGAATGCGAGCTATCGTTTCATTTCCCTTGCCTTCAAGCCGCATCTTAAAGATGTCGCGCACAACCGCAGCCGCTTCGGGTTCTATGATCCAATGCTTTGGGTTGTTCGGATCCTTTATGTAGCCATATGGCGGAGGTCCGAGCGGTTCTCCCATATTGCCGCGTATCCTGTGTGCCGAACGCACCTTGCGGCTTGTATCGCGGGCGTACATCTCATTCATAATGTTCTTGAACGGTGCAAGCTCGTTGTCGCCGTTCTCACTGTCGATACCGTCGTTTATGGCGATAAAGCGCACACCTCTGTCCGGAAAGATTATCTCCGTGTATTCGCCAACGCCGAGATACTCCCTGCCGAGGCGGGACATATCCTTAACGATTATCGTTGAGATGTATCCGAGTTCAACGTCCTCGATCATCTGCTTGAAGCCGGGCCGGTTGAAGTTCGTACCTGTGTACCCATCATCAACATAAAAGCGGGTGTTGTGGAAACCGTTTTCCTTCGCATACTTTGTAAGCATGCGTTTCTGATTGGCGATCGAATTGCTGTCGCCTTCAGCGCCGTCATCGCGCGAAAGCCTGCAATACAATGCCGTAATGCCTTGCTCCGTGGTCTTTTTCATTCTGTTTCCTCCTTTCCACGGTCAACCTCGGAGCACGCATATCCTTGCAAGTCCATATTATCGCAAACTTCTTCCTCCGTCAAGTCTATAAGACCGCTTTTCAGGCTGTGAGCAACGAGATCACGCAGGGTTGTGCCAAAAAATGTATCGAATACCTTGAACCGAGCAGAAACGATGTAGTTCACCCTTCCGATCTTGTAACGCCTTGCACCGACACCGATCAAACACAATTTTCTCTTTTCCTCTTTCGCTTTCAATTCTTTTATCTCTCCAACACTGAATTTACATTTCTTTTCTATTGAAACAGCGTAACGGAAACTACAGCCTTTCAAAACCTTTTTCTCTTTACTGCAATTTTGATTATTATCGCCTTGTTACTGTTGCTGTAACACTCTTTATCCACAAAACATATCCGCCTACCGGAAAAGGTTATTTAGAGCTCGTTATCTTTTTAACCGCTGTTTTTTGCAGTTCTTCCGAGCGAATCAAAGAATAATCAACCTCTTCCGGCAGGCCATCGTTTATCTCCAAGTCTTTTCCCATTCATTCAGCTTTTTCAGTATTAGCTCAAAAGCCGCTCGCGTTTCCCTCAAATCCTCATCGGTAACATAACCAACGGTGTGAGCCTTATAGACGAGCTGATTGAAGTTGATGCCGATGTTATTTATCTCGGCAGTCAGCTTTATGAAGTCGGCGTTCGGACGCTCCTTTATGCGCTCGTCAAGGATCAGCTTTCTGATTATAGCTGAAGTTGACAGCGCGCTCTTTTCTCGAAGCACGGCAAGCGCATTTAATTCTCGCTCGTTCAGCATTACTTGAATCGGGTTGTTTCTTTTACGCAAGTTTGATCACCTCCCGCAAAGCGGCATAGGGTATAAGGGTGTGAACCCTTACAAGCAAGGTCTTTGTCATGACAAAGGCGATGCTTGCAAGGACAATTAACCGTATCTTTGATCGTAAATAACCTGTTATTCATTGAGCCTCCTAGGGATATTTCTTCACTCTTTTCATGGCAGCACTTTGATGCCATTCTTGCTTTTGCTCATCGTCTATGCTGCCATATACGGCTTTTTTGCTGCCAAGATGAAGTTTGCAAAAGCTTTGCAATCTTGCAACGTTGCAAGATTGTTTGTACACTGTATTTTGCAAACTTGAATTGTTCACCGTACAATCCTTATGGCAAGAGCGCAGTTTTCTCTAAAAAGAGGAGTTTTGCAGCCTTGATGCATCGATAATTCTCTTGTTCGGATATTATACGCCTCGCGAACTACCTTGTCAAGAGAATAATTAAAAATATTTTCTAAAATGCAGAGAATTCGATCCGAACGGCTTTTCGTTTGTCCTATCCATACGCTATGCCATTAATCGTCCTTGCAAGCATGGGATGTTGACACCATCCCAGAAATATAGGTGTACCCCACCATAACCCTATGCCAAGAGTAATTGTCTATCAAAAAATGAGCCCGAGTTATTGAATACCTTCTCATCTTATAGTATACTTTACTCTGCAAGAATATGAATGAATTGTGATTTGAGAGGTGCTTTTATGATTAATAAGATGCAACTATTTATAGAGGAAAAAATCGCTAACAAGCAGAGAATATATTTGACCGAGCCTGCGCAAATCGATACAGACTTTAACCGTGAAATCGAGGACCTGCGTGCATATCACGGCAGAGAACTGCTTGAGCTGATTCAAAATGCTGATGATGAAGCAACAGATGATTTGCCTAAACGAATACTGATTTCATTCAAAGATAGTGTGCTTTCAATATCGAACTATGGTGAGCCGTTTTCGGATGCGGGCATTCTATCACTAATGTATTCAAATAGGAGCCCCAAACGTGAAAAGACGAAAGACTCCATTGGCAACAAAGGAACCGGCTTTCGATCTATTCTCAGCTGGGCAAAGTATATTACAATCAACAGCGCAGAACTGCATATTCAGTTTTCCAAAGAGTATTCTCAGAGAATTCTTATGGAGACTTTTTCGCGCGAAGGTACTGTATTGTCTTCCGAAACAAAGGCCGCAACACTTGCGTTCCCTGAATGGATTCATAATGGCCGCTCATACGAAGATTTCACCACTACGATTTCAATTCATGTAAAGGATAGAAAGGATGTTGAGGATATAAGGAAACAGATAGAGACCTTAGATGAGAATCTTCTGCTCTTTTTGAATCGAACGGAACTACTGGATATTGAGATGCCCGAAAAAAGCATCCGATTTATAAAAAGAACAGACAAAAAGACAGTCGTTTTGACAAAAGTCATTAACGGTAGCGTTACTAGTGAAAGAACATGGACACTCAACAGGTGTGAAGGCGTTGTGGCTGACGATCTCGATGAATCGAAAGAGAAGAATTATAACATCGTTATCGCTTATTGCAATAATGAACAACTATGCTTTGACGATCAACGAGTTTATAGCTATTTTAGGACAGACGTGGATTTCCCGTATCCTTTTTTGATGCATGCAAGCTTTTCTTTGGACCAAAGTCGCAATCATCTTAATAAATCTGAAGCAAACGAAACAATTCTTAGAGCTGCAGCAAAACTGCTGGTAGAAACAGCAGCAAAAGTGGCTTCACGCAAGCCGAGCAACTACGGCATTGTCGATTTGATCATTGCACAAAGGACGCTCACAGTAGACATTTCGAGTTTTGAGACATATGTAATCGAGGCGGCAAGGGATGCATCTGTTTTCCCAAATGTAAATGGGAAGTACATTAGTTTTAGCGACGCCGCTGTTTGGTATACAAATGGTCTTTCCAAATACATCAAAGGAAAAGAGTTTGAGCATTGTCTCCAACATATTGATAGTCAAAGCAAGTTGGAGAGATTCATTAATAAACTGTCAAAAGGTCAGAAGTGCGGTTATCCTTATAAAGTGATTTCCGCGTTATTATCAAGCATGCTGAGTCGCCAGGACGAAACAGATTTTTCGACAGAAAACGGGAGGGAAATCATTAGGAACCGTGTTAAGCTTGCTATTGCATTTTATGATAAGTATAATTGGGAAATAAGTTGCGCGCCATTGGAATGCCCTGGGTTTTTCATCAATACATCGGGCAGGACAATACCGTATGATCCGGAAAAACCCGCTTTCCTGTTTGAAGACGAATTATCAATAGAGTCTTTGCCTGATTTTATTGATTTTGAAATAATTCATCCATATATGCAAGACTACATGATGAAGTACCTTGACAGAGATCGTGAAGATACGTTCAATGGTATCAATGAGTTGTGCCAATTAAATGTTAGGCAGCTTAAACTTGAAGAAATATCCGAGTACCTATGCAATACTTTCGATACCATTATACAAAAATCGAAGGTTGAGGGAATCAAAGCGAAGTGGGAGAAGCTCATCATATGGTTCTGGCACAATCAGAACAGTTTCAACAGCAAGGGACTAAAAATCAGGTTTCCGTTCTTAACCAAAGAAGGCAATTATAAGTTTTCCGATGAACTGTATTATGGGATAGAATATGGCAATGCGTTATGCGAAAAGTTGTTTCTTAAGCATCAAGGACTTTTGATAGCGGACATTAGGCATCTTATCCCCCTCGAGTGCCAGCAAGAGCAGTTGCGTTCATTTTTGTGCTTGTTTGGCATTGAAGCGCTACCTCGTATTAAGGAAGAAAGCCAAAGCAATTTTGTTAGCAACTACAAAATTGATTATTTGCATAGAGTATTTGAACAGGTCCAGTTTCCTCTTCAAATCGATTCAAAAAGTGTCTTCAAAACGATTGATGACCTGATGACCAGATTAAAAAAAGTTAGCATTAGGAAATATAAAATTGACGAATTGACTTTCATCCTGAATGAGTGTCAGACGGAGACAATAATTGAGTGGATCCTAACAGATGCAAAACTTCATAGCATCATAGAATCAAAAAAAGACTCGATTACAAGTCGTTCAGCTGTATCTATCACATGGGATCTTAAACAAAATTCTGCTCCCGTGAATCAGATTTCTGAACCATATTCGTATGTGTATTACTGTTTTACAACTATTCCTTGGATTACAGTAAATGGAAGACGGTATCTGCCTGGCAACTGCATGATTGATCTCGAAAATGATTGCGATCTCTCGCCGTTTCTAGTGAGTCTTAATATTTCAGATTACATTAAAAAAGCGAACGGCAATCCGCGTGAGCTAAAAAAGCGATATTCAGATGTTCTCCAGAACATTGGGGTTAAGAAAGGATATGGAGAGGGTGGTTTCCCTGAATTACCGCTGAGTACAATTTATTCTGTCCTAATGCTGCTGCCCCAAAAAGTAAACTCAGAGCGAATTGCAGCAAGGATGTATGAATCGTTTGTTACAAGCAACGAGAAATATTCTGTGGATATGGAAAAGTGCAAAGAGAGGAAACTGTTCTTTGCAGAAGGTAAAGTGCTATGTGATGATGGTTATTATTCTTTAAGCGAAGCTCGATACTTGTCGGAGAAAAGCATAAGCAAGCGCATTCTCGAATCTTGCCATGTGTTAAGTCTTCCAAGCAGAAGAAGCGTACGAACCGTAGAGACATACCTTGGCGTAAAACACCTCGAAGTACACGAAGAACTCTATGGAACACCAGTAGTGCATCCAGAAAACGCTAAATTTACCATTGAATATAGAAAATTCGTGCCGCTTGCATTTGCATATAGGTTGGCGTATATCAATGCCGATTCTGATGTGAAGGATGAGGCTAGGAAAATTAGCAATATTACCGTAACTATCTGTTCTGAACTCAAATCGAGTTTCGAGGGGGCGGTCTATGAACTGTATGATTACGAGTTCATAACGACGGATAACCACAATGCATATTTGAAAGTGCCGGAGAGCTTCTCGGTAGTTAGGGATATGTGGCATAATCTTGCGTTAGCATCGGCCATATCGAAAGTTCTCTGTTCCATTCTTGATATTTCATCAGCACTGCCACGATTCCGCGAGCTATTCAGCCTCGGCAACAACAAAGATAGAGAGGAGCTACTGCTTCAAGACATCGAGAGCAAAGCTATAATACTCAGAGCAAAGGAAGAACTTGATTTCAGCGAGAATCTGAAAGATGAGTTTATTCGTATTGTTTCAACGATAACCGGCAGAGATTATACGAATACTGAAGAGTTAACTAATGCGGTGGATTTTGATAACTTCTCACGCGCTTCAAATATGCAAACCATAATTCGTCTGTTTGCAGAACTCGGAGCTGATGTCAGTGACTATAACGCTGAGATTCCATCTGTACCGATTGATCTTTGTTCATACTATGAGGAAGAAATTAATCGAAGGAAGGCGAGTCTGGAGGATCAGTATAAGGTTTCTTGCTTTAGGAGATTAGAGAAAGGCTCGTTGAAGGAAAAGAAAGCTCTGGTTCAGGCGTTCGACGACTTTAGAAGCAAAAGCATTCCTGTTGAGAATACAGTTTACTTTGACATAAATGGAGCGATTGAAAAAGCCCTCGGAGTAGATCATAGCGCTGAATCTGTAGACCTTGTTTCTTTGTACAATGCAAATATGGATACATGGGCAATGGGGTTAGAGGATAAGTCGGCATTAGAGGCTTTCCTGACAGAACCCGAAAATGTTAGTTTGGTTTATTATGGCGAATTTGATGAGTTGAACAGACTATACTCCGCAGCCTTGAAGAGTGTTTTGAAAGATGATTACTTGTCTGAAGAACCTCAGCTCCAGCTGATTAAAGTTGTAACCGGCACCACAATTGCAACAGGTCCCTCAGTCTCACCTTCGGGTTTCGGGAGCCAAAAAATCGGCTTTGCAAGAAAAGATAATTCAAAGGAAAAAGTACGTACAGGCTTCAGAGGTGAGCAACTCGTGTATAAAGCTTTATCGGAGTCGGACAAATACGCAAGGGTGAATTGGCTTTCGGAGAATGCCAAGAAAGCCGGGGTATGCCCTGAAGGTAGAGCTGGACTCGGATACGATATTGAAGCATACGATGAGGAAGGTAATCGCCTGCTTATCGAGGTCAAAGCATCAAAGCAGTCGGTGTTCGATGGAATAAGGTTTCAGCTTAGTGATAACGAATATAGAACAGCTCTTAACAATCCGAATGCATACCACATTTATTATGTTGGCAAGGTGTTTGATTCTGAGCCGGAGATGTACTTAATTGACAACTTGATTGCAGAAAACGAGATCAGTAGTTCATTTTCAGCTCAGTGTAAAAAAGAATTCATTATCACAGCATCTATTAAGATAAACGAGTAAAAAGAATAACAAGCGAATTTTGAAGTCTGCGCTTGTATGTGATTAAGAGAATCTATATTTTGGTACTCAAAGTAATCCCCAATAAGTGTTACCAGCTTATCGGGGATTACTGCAATTCTTGTGGAAACAGGCTCTATCAAGTTGTTTTTACAACATCTTTCCCTTTCAAATTAAACGCATATAATTTCTCTCATAACAAACTCCTCGGCTATTGCCCTACATGAGTTCATCGCCTGCACCCAGCCGAGCTGATCGCGGGCTTTGAGCTGCTCTGTTACGCCTTCGGCTTTGGCAAGCTGGGAGGTGATAAGCTCGATTTGCTCTATCGCTTGTCTGTTGATCTCGCGCAAATGGTCGTTCAGTTCAAGTTTCGTGCACAGGATCGAATAGTATGCCTTGCGATATTCCTTGAGGTACCGAAGGCGCATTCGCCCGAAGCGGCCAATGTCCTCGCCGGATTGCTCCGGCAGCTCAAGGTCGGGATAGAGAAGCCCGTCCTTCTCGGTGTAGGTGATGGTGAAGCTTTCGTTTATCTTATTCATAATAGTATCCTCCGTTTCTCGGCTTGTGCCGATTTTAGGTGTTGTGTTTTCTTAGTAGCTGCAAGGATATTTGTGCTCCGCTTGGATAATCCGTTATCGTGATTCGTACCAGAATCCGGGTTTTCTTAACCCGGTTTTATTTTTGCCTAAAGCGATTAAAAACCAATGATTATAAGGATTTTTTGAAGAATTCCATTTTGACTTGAGTTAACTTAAAATCGTTAAAACAGCACTACGTTGCACACATGTTGCACACGAATTTGCGCTCAACCATAACTGACACCTAAAGTTTTTTCGATTCCACTGCAATCCATCTATGCGCACTTAAGATTAACGCTGCAGTTCTTGATGCTTTTCGCCTTACTCCTTGCAAAGCAGGCTTAGATTGTAATATTGCTGCACAATTTGCTTCGCAGCGGCGGTATATGCCAGTAGGAAATAATGATTTAGCCTCTCAAAACTGTTTGCGCTGGTTTGGTACACATAAACATTTTATAAATACATACATATCTTGACAGAGTTCTTTCTGAACGATATAATGAATCTGTGGCGGTATGCACACTATAAACAGAATAATAGGAGTAATGAGTTAATGGCATTTGAAGCTAAAGACCATCCGATAAGTAAGATATTAGACAAAGCTGTTTTTGATATTCCTAGAAACCAGCGTAGATATGTTTGGAAAAAAGAGAACTGGAATGATTTGTTTGAAGACTTGGTTTTCTCAATTGCTCAAAACAAACCTCATTTTGTCGGCAGTATTGTCTTGGGTAAGCAGCCGGATATCAAAGATGGCTTGGACTATTACACAGTAATTGATGGGCAGCAGAGATTAACTACTATCACGCTACTCCTTGTAGCCATAATGAAACACTTTCATGAAAACTCTATGATGGATGAGTTTTGGGGAACTATATCTTATATGCAGTCCAAGAATAATCGCAATAAAGATGTGGTGATTATGCAATCAGAATACCACACTTCCGTATGAATCACTTGTTAAAGGAATTATTGGCCTTAACGACAAAGATCAATCGGTTACTGCGTTTGTTAACTCACACATTCCTTCTACCGCCAGCAAGGATAAATGTATAGCAGAAGCCATCAAGTTTTTTTATGCTGCCATCGAAGAAGACCTTAAATCAACGGAGAAGATTCATGACCGATTAGTAAGCATTAGAACAGCATTGCTGGATATGACTGTAGTAAAGATTGTTTCAACATCAGAAGAGGATTCTTATACGATTTTTGAGATTCTTAATGCTCGTGGTCAGGAATTAGCAGCGCATGAACTCTTGAAAAATTATATTATGCGCTACATACAGCCGGTTGAGAGACACGATGATGCAAAACAAACGTGGAACGACATTGAACGTACCATTGGCACAGCTATGGATAAGTTTGTTAAGCACTACGCCACACACCGTTTTGGGGATACTCGTGACAAATACTCTTCGCCATACCAGGCAATTCAAAAAGCAACTCGTGGCCAAGATATCGGGAAGCTGTTTGATGATATCGTGCTTAAGTCTCAATACTATCGGAGAATCATTCACCCTAGTGGAGGGGAGGACGGTAATTGTAGTGATATTGAATTTGAGATATTTAACTTTTTCCGTGTGAAACGCCTTGAGCAATTCCGTCCAATTCTTTTAAGCTTGATTCATCAGAATGAACTTGAAAAACTGAATCGGGAAAGATATGAAGCATCATTGAAATTCATTTATAATTTCTTTGTTTGCTATACAATAATTGGCGAGGAAAAGTCAAACAAGTTGGAAGATGTTGTGTTTAAATATGCACGCTCAATTGAGTTGGCGTATTCTGATGATTTGTTGGATGAATTCGCAAAGAGTCTTAAAAAAAGCTTCCAAGTTTTGAATGGTTTCAAAATGCCTTTAAAAACATCGGATGGTCTAATCATCACGACCTATATAAGGGAAATAAAAACAAGGATCGTGTCCAGTTAATCTTAGAAGTGGTTGAAAGATATAGGTCTCAATCACACAGTTTAAACGATTTTACGATTGAGCATATACTACCAGACTCGGAGGGAATAGAAAATGCTCAGATTGGCAATTTGATCCCGTTAGAAGAAAGGCTGAATAGCCGTTGCGCGCGTATGGGTATTAATAAAAAGCTGGAAATTTATTGTGAATCAGGATTCGCATCTGCAAGAGGAACCGCGCAACGCTATAAGGATAAAGACTTTAATCCTGCTGAAAGAACGAAGTTTTTAGCCAAATTAATATACAACAATATTCTTGAGTTAAATCAGTATGACTATTCAAAGGATTAGTTGTAACCATCGTTTGGCCTCCAATTCTTTTACTCGCAAATCAGCTGGAATGCCATTGTTATCTTTGGATTAGATGCTTAGTTTTATTATCTGCAATCGGAGTGTTGATCATTATGAACAACACTCCATTTCTACGCACATTCGTCAAACCATTTCCCATCTGCTATGATGTGCTCAAATAAAGGCGAAAGGAATGATGATCATAAAGACAGCGGCGAAGATACTCCTTGCACTAATATTGCTGCTGACAACGATACTGCGCCTCGCGTGCAGGCTTGCGGCAAGCATCGGTATCTATGTGCTGATGATCGGCGGCGGATTTTGCTCCTGTACGATCCGCTGCTCGTCATATTGCGTATTACACCGTCATGTCCAACCATCACTTACGAAACAAGGAGCTGACCCTAAAGGCAAAGGGGCTGCTGTCGCAAATGCTCTCTTTGCCGGATGATTGGGACTATACGCTACGAAAACTCTTTCTACATGCTCAACCCCAACTATTGACATTGAGCCAAAAAAATTGCCCGCGCCGAAGGGGTGCGGGCAACTGAAAATCCGTTGAATTTCGGGAATAATTTTCTGCGCTTATTTTATCTTGTCGAGTTGCTCCTTGAGATCTGCGATGATGTCCTCCGCATCCTCAAGACCTACGCTCAGGCGAAGCATGCTTTCACCGATGCCCGCTTCCTCAAGCGCCTCGGGGGTGTAGGTGCTGTGGGTCATAGTTGCGGGATGCTCGATGAGGGTCTCCGCATCGCCAAGGCTGACGGCGATCGTGCAGAGCTTGAGCGAATTCACGAATTCGGCACTCCTCTCGCGGGTTGTGTTCAGCTCGAAGGTCACGATGCCGCCGAAGCCGCCGTGCATCTGATTCTTTGCAAGCTCGTGCTGCGGATGGCTCGCAAGACCCGGGTAGATAACGCGAGCAACTGCGGGATGGCTCTCAAGGAACTCGGCGACCTTCATCGCGTTCTCACAATGCTTCTTTACGCGGATGTCGAGGGTCTTGAGACCGCGGTCGATGAGGTATGCTTCGAAGGGCCCGAGCACTGCGCCGGTCATATCCTTGAGACCGAAGAGAGTGCATTCGGTGATGAACTCAGCGGAGCCGACTGCCATACCTGCAATAACGTCGCCATGGCCGTTGAGGTACTTGGTCGCGCTATGGATGACCACATCCGCGCCAAGATCGAGGGGCTTCTGAAGATAAGGCGTTGCAAAGGTGTTGTCAACTATTACCTTCGCTTCGGGGCAGGTCTCATGCGCGAGCTTGGAGATCGCCGCGATATCGACGAGCTTGAGGTTCGGGTTGGTGGGAGACTCGAAATAGAACACCTTGGTGTTCGGGCGAATGTTCGCCTTCACCTGCTCGATATCGGAGAAATCGACGAGCGTGACTTCAACGCCGTAGCGGGTCAGGCCATGGGTGAAGAAAGAGAAGGTGCAGCCGTAGAGCGCATCGTCCGCAAGCAGATGGTCGCCCGCGTGAAGCGCAGTCCAAAGCACGGTGGTAACAGCGCCCATGCCGCTTGCCATTGCCATACCTGCTTCGCCATTCTCAAGCGCAGCAAGCTTCTGTCCGATCTTGGTGGTGTTTGGATTGCCGAGCCTTGTGTAGATGTAGCCGGGTTCCTCAAGCGCAAACCTGCTTGCGCCCTGTGCGGTTGTTTCAAATTCAAAGGTAGAAGTTTGAAAGATCGGGGTAGCAAGAGGAGCGATACCGGGTATCTCAAGCTTGCCGACGTGGATCTGCTTTGTTGCGAAGCCGCTGTTTTTTTCCATTGTTTTTCCTCCGTGAAACTTGTTTGTGTTCGGCGCAAAGCGCCGCCGTGTGCCGTGAAGATGTTTAAATCATTATCACGAGCCTTATGCATATTCTTATTATACAGGAAATTTTGCCGAAAGAGCGTATCGCCAACAAATATATTGCGTTTTCGGCTTTATTCGTATAACGCAGTATACAATTTGAGCGAAAATGTCATAAAGAATTAACAATAATCTATGGAATATTGCACCGATTTATGGTATAGTACTGAATTGAAGTGCAGGGCACCGTCGCAGTGCCGGATACTGCGCTTGCAAACCGAAAGAAAGGTGGTTAATTATTATGATGAAACGAATCATCAGCGCCGCGCTTGCTTTATTATTCATTCTCGGCGCCGCTTCATCCGCTTTTGCTATGGACGAAGGCGATTGGCGCGTCGTGTTCGGCGCGGATCTTACCGAGGAGGAGCAAGCCGAAGTTTTGAATCTTTTCGGCCTCAGCGAAGCGATCTATCAGGATGCAAACAGAGTTCTGAACGTTACCATTTCCGAAGAAAGGTTCTATCTTGAAGGCAAGGTATCATCGGATAAGTTCGGAACCCGCTCTATCTCAAGCATCTTCATTCGTGCTCTTTCAAAGGGAAGCGGGCTTAAGGTCAGCACCCATAATATCAGCTATTGTACCGCAGAGATGTATAAGAGCGTGCTTACAACAGTCGGCATAACCGATGCGGAGATAATCGTTGCATCGCCCCGCCCTGTCAGCGGCACCGCTGCTCTAACGGGCATCTACAAGGCTTATGAGAGCATGACCGGCAGCCTTATTAACGAATATATCAAACAGGCAGGCTTTGATGAACTGCTTGCTACCTGGGATCTTGCCGAGGTAATAGGCTCCGATGAGGCAACCGAGGTCATAATCGAGCTGAAGAAGATCCTCGACGTTACCCAAACCATGAGCGACGATGAGGTTAAGGAAAATATCCGCACCATTGCAACCGATAATGACGTTGTGCTTACAGAGGAGCAGGTGCAGCAGATACTCACACTCGGCAGAACTCTTGAAGGGCTCGACGTTGAGCAGATACGCCAGCGCGCACTCAGCCTTGCGGACAACGTTACAGGCTGGCAGAAGTTTGCAAACGGCGTTAAGCAGGTTTTCGAGGATATCGGCGAGTTCCTGCGTGAGGTTGCCAAGTTTCTCAGCGACGTTTTCAGAAACGTTTTCATGGGTAATGAAGAATAACCGTTGAATACGGCGTGAATCATTGTATCCCTCAGCGGCCTTTACGGCCGCTCTTTTTATGCTCATGAAAGTTGATTTAGCCGCCGATCCGTCAAATATACCGCTAAATGCACTTAAAAAAGCACCGTACGATATTGTGTTTCCGATACATTTGCATTATAATATAGAAACTCTTTTATCACAACCGAGTAAGGAGAAAACAAGTGTATAAGATTGCAAAGAAACGCTCGCTCAACCCGACGGTGACGGAGATGCAGATAGTATCTCCGCTTGTTGCAAACAAGGCCAAGCCCGGACAGTTCATCATCCTTCGCGTTGATGAGGAAGGCGAGAGGATCCCGCTAACCGTTGCGGGAGTCAATAAGGACGAGGGCACGGTTAAGATCATCTTCCAGATCGTTGGCGCAACGACCGAGAAGCTGAACCGCAAGAGTGAAGGCGAGTTCATTCAGGACTTCGTCGGCCCGCTTGGAGTTGCCACTCACACCGACGGCATCAAAAAGGTATGTATCGTTGGCGGCGGCGTTGGCTGCGCGATAGCCATGCCCGTTGCCGAAGAATTCCACCGTCTCGGCGCGGAAGTCACCAGCATCATCGGCTTTAGGAGCAAGGACCTTCTGATCCTCGAGGATGAGTTCAGGGCTTGCTCGGACAAGCTCGTGGTCATGACGGACGACGGCTCGTATGCCCGCCATGGCAACGTTACCGTTTCGCTTAAGGAAATGCTTGAGGCCGGCGAAAGGTTCGATCTTATCATCACCATCGGCCCCCTCATCATGATGAAATTCGTTACCCTCACCGCGAAGCCATTCGGCGTTCCCGTGACCGTTTCGATGAATCCCATTATGATCGACGGCACAGGAATGTGCGGCTGCTGCCGACTCACCCTGAACAGGGATGGCGAGCGCATCACCAAGTTTGCCTGCGTGGACGGCCCCGATTTCAACGGCTATGAGGTCGATTTCGACGAGGCGATGAGCCGCGGAAGGATGTACTTCGATTTTGAACGCCACGCGCATGAGGAGACATGCAATCTCTTCAAAAAGGCAGAAGCGTAAGGAGGGTAAGGAAATGGCAATTGCTCAGAAAAAGCATGAGATGCCCACCCAACTGCCTGAGGTGCGCGCGCATAATTTCAGCGAGGTCGCTCTTGGCTATACCGCAGAGATAGCGGTGGAGGAAGCCAAACGCTGTCTCAACTGCAAGAACCGTCCCTGTGTTGAAGGCTGCCCCGTAAACATAAATATCCCCGAGTTCATTTCAAGGATGAAGGAAGGCGATTTTGAGGGCGCATACAGGGTCATCAGCGAGAGCTCTTCCCTGCCCGCCGTGTGCGGCAGGGTCTGTCCGCAGGAAACTCAATGCGAAAGCAAATGCACCCTTGGCATAAAGTTTGAGCCCGTCGGCATCGGCAGGCTTGAAAGGTTTGCGGCGGATTACCACAACGAAAACGCCAAGGAAAAGCCCGAGCTGCCCAAGCAGAACGGTCATCGCGTTGCGATAGTCGGCTCCGGCCCTTCCGGCCTTACCTGTGCGGGCGACCTTGCCAAAAAGGGCTATAAGGTCACCGTTTTTGAGGCACTGCATACCGCAGGAGGCGTACTCGTTTACGGAATTCCTGAGTTCCGTCTGCCCAAGGCCATAGTTGCGAAGGAAGTTGAGACATTAAAGGCACTCGGCGTAGACGTTGAAACGAACGTCGTTATCGGTAAAACTCTCACCATTGACGAGCTCTTTGAGCAGGGCTATGAGGCAGTTTTCATTGGCTCCGGCGCGGGTCTTCCGAACTTCATGGGCATTCCCGGTGAGAGTCTCAAGGGCGTATATTCAGCAAATGAGTTTCTCACCCGCAGCAATCTTATGAAGTCCTACCTCGATAAGCCCGTTACTCCCATTATGAAAGGCGGCAAGGTCGCTGTCGTAGGCGGCGGTAACGTGGCAATGGATGCTGCGAGAACGGCGCTTCGCCTCGGCGCGGAGAAGGTTTATATCGTTTATCGCCGCTCTATGGATGAGCTCCCCGCAAGACGTGAGGAGGTCGAGCATGCCGAAGAGGAGGGGATCGACTTCAGGCTGCTCAACAATCCCGTTGAGATACTCGGCTATGAGAATCCCGACGATCCGCGCGATCCGAAAAACGGCTTTGTGCGCGGTATGCGCTGCATAAGGATGGAGCTCGGCGAGCCCGATGCAAAGGGCAGAAGAAGACCTGTTCCCGTGCAGGGAAGCGAGTTTGAGCTCGAGGTCGATACCGTGGTTATATCGATCGGCACCAGCCCTAATCCGCTCATCAAGGATACTACGAATGGGCTTGATGTCAATTCTCACGGCGGCATCATCGTAAATGAGGACGGACTTACCTCTCGCGACGGAATCTACGCGGGCGGCGATGCCGTTACAGGCGCGGCAACCGTTATCTCAGCAATGGGAGCGGGCAAGGTCGCTGCAAAGGCTATCGATGAAGCGCTCTGCGCCGGAAAATAAAACCTAATATATTGATCGAGTTCGGGATGCGGTTCTTGCGGGCCGCATCCTTTATTGTCGGAGTTTCGTGCAGCTTCATTTCGTTGAATATATATTTAAAATACTGTTGCGATTATCCGAATTCGGGATTATAATTAATGTTTGTGAAAAAGACCGAACTATGAAGTTCCAAGACCAAGCAGGTGTATAAAATGAATGAAAAAATAAGAAATATCGCGATAATCGCGCACGTCGATCACGGCAAAACAACGCTCGTTGATCAGCTCCTTCGCCAGAGCGGAGTTTTCAGAGCCAACGAGGCTGTTCAGGACAGAGTCATGGACTCCAACGATCTCGAGCGCGAACGCGGCATAACCATACTTTCCAAGAATACTGCGGTCAACTACGGCGAGTACCGCATAAACATCGTTGATACCCCCGGCCACGCGGATTTCGGCGGCGAGGTGGAGCGCATACTCAAGATGGTAGACGGCGTTCTTCTGCTCGTGGATGCGTTCGAGGGCTGTATGCCGCAAACTCGTTTCGTGCTTCGCAAGGCGCTTGAGCTCGGCAAGATACCCGTTGTTGTAATAAACAAGGTGGATCGCCCCGGCGCAAGGCCGCTCGAGGTAGTTGACGAGACCTTCGATCTTTTCGTTGAGCTCGGTGCTAACGACGATCAGCTCGACTTCCCCATCATCTTCGCTTCGGCAAAGAACGGCGTTTCGGGAACCGCTCCCGATGCCCTTGAGGACAATATGAAGCCGTTGTTCGATACCATAATCGAGCACGTTCCCGCGCCTTGCTGCGATGAAAACGGGTCGCTTCAGCTTCTCATCTCAACGATCGATTACGACGATTACGTTGGCCGAATCGGCGTTGGCAGGATTGAGCGCGGCACCGCAGTGCGCAACCGCGCGGTTTCGGTATGCGTTGAGGGTCAGCCTCCGCGCGAAGCTAAGCTTTCGAGGCTGTATAGGTTCGAAGGTCTGAGGCGCGTTGAGATCGAAAGCGTTGAAGCGGGAGACATCGTTGCCGTTGCGGGCATTTCGGGCATTTCCATCGGCGAGACCGTTTGCGATCCGGCCTGCATTGAGCCACTTCCTTTTATTCAGATCGACGAGCCCACCGTCAGCATGGATTTCATCGTCAACACGAGTCCGTTTGCGGGCCGCGAGGGTAAATACGTTACCTCAAGGAATCTGCGCGACCGCCTGTTTAAAGAAGTTGAAACAAACGTTTCCATGCGCGTTGAGGAAACCGGCACTACCGATGCCTTCAAGGTCAGCGGCAGAGGCGAGCTGCATCTTTCCATACTTATCGAGACCATGCGCCGCCAGGATTTCGAGTTTGCCGTCTCCCGCCCCCGCGTTATCATGAAGCGCGATGATCAGGGCCATCTGCTCGAGCCCATCGAAGAGCTGACCATCGACGTGCCCCAGGAATATATGGGCACCGTTATGGAAAAGCTCGGCACCCGCCGCGCCGTTATGAACAACATGATAAACGAAAACGAAGGCAGCGTTCGCCTCATATTCGACATACCCGCTCGCGGCCTTATGGGCTATCGCAGCGAGCTTCTGACCGACACTCGAGGCAACGGCATCATGAGCCATATCTTCAAGGGCTATGAGCCTTACACAGGCGAGATCACCGAGCGCACTCGCGGCTCGCTCGTTGCTTCCGAAACGGGCGAAGCGAACTCCTACGGCCTTTTCAATACGCAGGAACGAGGCAGGCTGTTCGTTCGGCCCGGCGATCCTATCTATGAGGGTCAGATAGTTGGCGAATGCTCAAGAAACGAGGATATAACCGTTAACGTTTGCAAGAGAAAGCACGTTACGAATATGCGCGCCTCGGGTTCGGATGAAGCTCTGCGCCTCACTCCCCCGCTTGAATTCAGCCTTGAACAATGCCTTGAGTTCATCCGCGACGACGAGCTTGTTGAGGTAACGCCCAAGAGCATCCGCATGAGAAAACGCTATCTCACCAAGGAGCAGCGCATCAAGGAATTCAACAGGAAACAGGCGCAGTCGCCCGATGAATACTGATAACGACCAACGAGAGGAACTATCATGGAAGCTTTTCTTCAAAACCTTGCTTCAAAAATTGCCGATGCACCCTGGATCGCACCGCTTATTGCCGTTGCTTCGGGTTTTCTGACTTCGCTGATGCCCTGCTCGCTTTCTGGCATACCGCTCATCATAGGATATGTGGGCGGTTCCGGCAATGAAACAGATAAAAACAACACAAAGCGTGCGTTGATGCTGAGCTTGCTTTTCGCGCTCGGCTCGACCGTTACCTTCTGCACGCTCGGGCTTCTTGCATCCGCTATTGGAGAGCTAATAGAGCACACAGAGCTTATAATGCATATCGTCATGGCGCTTCTTCTCGTTCTTATGGCGCTTCAGATGTGGGGCATCATAAACATCATTCCTTCGGGAAGCTCGGTGCTTGCAAAGAGCAGGCTGCGCGGCGGAATCGGTGCTTTTGTTGCGGGGCTTCTTGCGGGGCTCTTTGCTTCACACTGTGCTATACCCGTTGTGGTGGCGCTTATGGCCGTTGCCGCAAATGCATCCGGCGGCTCGAGCCTTGTTTACGGCCTCTTGCTGCTTCTTGTTTTTTCCGTCGGTCACGCAGTTCTTTCTGTAATCGCAGGAACAAGCGTCGGCTTCGTTCAGAGGCTGATGGCAAGCGAGAAGTATGAGCGGGTAAGCAGGATCATTCGCATCGTTCTTGGATGCGTGATAATGCTTATTGCCATTTATATTCTTATAAGCGCATTCACCGGAGAGCATGAGCATGAGCACGATGCGCTGCAGCGCATCTCTTCCTTCATCATTCAAATATAGATCCAATTAAGGCATGGAGGTACCCGCCTTGTATACACTCGATAAAACCACGAGAACTTGGGTGGAGATCGATCTTTCCGCACTCAAGCATAACCTCAACTACGCCAAGCGCAATATCGGCCGCAAGGTCATCTGCGTTATCAAGGCGGACGCCTACGGACACGGTGCCGTTGAATGCGGCAAATTCCTTGAGGCAAACGGCGCGGATATGTTCGCCGTTGCCGCTCTTCAGGAGGCTATAGAGCTTCGTGAAAACGGCATCAAGCTACCCATCCTCATTCTCGGCTACACCGCGCCCGAGCACGCTGCTGTCATCTCCAAGCTCGATCTTGAACAGACCGTTGTGGACGAGGAGCACGCCTACTCACTCAACCAGGCGGCGAAGGAAGCGGGCGTTACCGTTAAGGTGCATGCGAGCCTCGACACCGGCATGTCCCGCATAGGCATCTTCGCGCAGGCTGATCATATGGCGGCGATACTCGCCGTTGAGCATATCTGCAATATGAGCAATCTCTCCGTCGTGGGCATGTATACGCATTTCGCGGCGGCGGACGATCCTGCCGAGTATGAATTCACCGCCTTCCAGTACAGGAACTATTCTATTGTTTACAGCGGGCTTGCCGATCGCGGCATCAGGATACCGAACTGCCACGTTTCCAACTCCGCGGCGATCCTCTCAAGCCCGATACACTTCGATTCCATCCGCGAGGGCATCATTCTTTACGGACTCTATCCGAACTCTAAGCCCGTTGAATACGGCGTTCTGGAGCCCGTTATGACGCTTAAAACGCGCGTTACGCAGGTTCGTCCCCTGCCCGCCGGAGTTACGGTCGGCTACGGCAGGACCTATCGCACGGAGTCTCCTATAATCAGTGCCGTTATCGGCGCGGGCTATGCGGACGGCTATTCGCGCAGACTTTCAAACAATGCCCGTGTTGCGATAAACGGTCGCTTCTACCCGCAGATAGGCCGCATCTGCATGGATGCCTCAATGGTCAACGTAACAGGTGGGGACGTTAAACAGGGTGACATTGCAACGCTCTTCGGCAAGGGCGGCATGAGCCTTGAGGAGGTTTCTCAGATAGTTGGCACGATAAACTATGAGCTTGCCTGCCTTGTTACCAAGCGCACCGGAAGGGTGTACGTGAACGGGGATAAATGAGCTTCGATCAATAAGCTAAGATAGCAAAAGCCGAGACGGTGAAACGACTCGGCTTTAGTATGGAATAGGGTTTTATTCGGTCATCCTTGCGCAGTTTTCATTAGGTATCGGCAAGCAAACGCCGTCAAAATACGCCTTAACTGCGGCTCTGTGATCCTCAGCAAAAAGCTCGGGCAGCTCGTCCTCTCCAAAGAAGCAAAGCTCAAGGGATTCTTCATCGGTGCGCGGCTCACCGCTCACGATGCTTGCAATATAGTATGCACTTATCACATGCGCCCGATCACCGTTTGGCCAGATCATGTTGTGATTATGGTATATGCCGAGAAAGCCATCGAGCTGGACTTCAAGCCCCGTCTCCTCCGTCATCTCGCGCAGAGCGCCCTCTCGATAGGTCTCATTCATCTCGAGTATGCCGCCAACGAGCCCCCACTTGCCATTGTCGCTGCGGCGCTGGAACAGGATCTTGCCGTCGCGGACTATAACTCCGCCCGCCGCGTTCAGAACGATCTTCCTTGAGCCAACTGCGCTTCTTATACTTTTAATATAGTCCATAACCTTCTCCTTTAGGCATTGAATGAAATTCTGCTGATATAAATCAAATCAGCCACTTTCGTGACTGATTTGATTTGGCTGCCGAACAAGGATTCGAACCTTGAATGAACGAGTCAGAGTCGTTAGTGTTACCGTTACACCATTCGGCAATGTCCATCCCGTCGTGCCGTCCGCCTCGAAGATAATACCCGTCCGAAATAGACAGGTGCGGGTGCAAAGCTAATGCTTCTTGGTACCCCTCAGCGCTCAATCGGAGCGGGGGTGCCTTTCACGTTTCGACTGATGCCCCTAAAGTAAAAGTGAGGGTTTATAATCGAGACGTAACGCACACCACAGGATAGATATATGGTGGGGCTAGTTGGGATCGAACCAACGACCTCTACGATGTCAACGTAGCGCTCTAACCAGCTGGGCTATAACCCCTTGACTTAGACTATTATACACAAAATTTTTTATTTTGCAACCCCTTTTGGTAATTTTTTTTTGAAAAAGAATGTGGTATAATAGGTGAGCGGTTTTGCAATACTTTGATTTTTCGTTTATTTTAAAGGCAAAATCAGAACAATGAGGTGCGAAAAATATATGGCTTTTTTTTCGAATGGTGAAGACAGAGAGAAGCTCTCCGTGCTATATGTGTTAAAGTTGGCGGGTATACCGCTCTCCAAAGAGCAGATAGCGACCGTTATGTTTGAGCATGGTTATGAGAACTATATCACGCTCTCCGAGCTGCTCATCGAGCTTGAAGGCAACGCCTGCATAGCCACCATCCCCTCCTACCGTATTCAAACCGTTGTGCTTACGAGGCGCGGTGATGAGATAATCGCGCTGTTTGAGAAGAATCTTCCCCTTTCGCTCCGCAATGCGATTTCCGACCAGCTAAGCTCAAGCGTTGAGGAGTTTCGGCGCGAAAACACCGCGCAGATGGAATCCCGCTTTCATTCCGAAGGCAATTTTTCAACGAGGCTTTCTCTTGTTGAGAACGGCGAACCGTTCTTCGAGATAACGCTCAAGCTGCCCTCCGCGAAATACACTCGCATTGCGGAGAAAAGATGGAATGAGCTGAATAAGGAGCTGTACTTTAACACACTGCTTGCTCTAACAAACGAAGATGCGTATGAAACGGCCGCAACCGTATGCGTGAGCGAAGAGACGATCCCAACCACCGATATCGAGGTCAAAAAATGAAAAAAACTAGCACTGCTTCAGATCCCAAGATCCCGTTCAACCCATACGACCCCAAATTCAATCTAAAGCAGGATTCGATCACATTTCTTTTGATCGTTGTAAGCTGCTTTCTTCAAAGCCTTGTTATCAGCGCGTTCTACACGCCGAATCACTTCCTTTCCGGAGGTGTAACCGGTATAGCTATGCTCATAGAATACGTTGCGAACGTACCGCGGTTTATACCTCTTATTCTTTTGAACCTGCCGCTCGTTATCATAGGTCTTCGTCAGATGAACACAAAGTTCATCATTTTCAGCGCATCTGCAACGCTGCTTTATTCGCTGTTTTTCTCCATTCCGTTCGTTGCTAATTTCCGCATCAACCTTGGAGATAACTCCGAGATGCTCTCAGCAGTCGTTGGCGCAGCGTTGATGGGCATAATCGGCGTTCCCGTTGTTAAACGCGGCGCAACGCTCGGCGGCATGGACGTTTTGAGCGTTATTCTCAGCCGCAGATTCTCCATTCAGATAGGCACATTTAATATCGCCTACAATCTTATCATCATGACCACTCTCGGCTTCTTCTTCGGCGTTCGCCCCGCGCTCTTCAGTATGCTGGCGACCTTTGTTTCCAACACGGCGTTCAACTACGGAATGCAGGGCTTTAACCGCAATATGACCGTGTTCATAATCAGCGAAAAGTGGGGCGAGATCGCGCCGCATGTTATGAACGATATGAACCGAGGCGTTACCTTCCTGCACGGTGAGGGCGCATACACGGGTCAGCCGCGCGAGATCGTTTACTGCATCATTAAAACAACCGAGCTTGCCAAGCTCAAGGCGATCGTCAGAAAGCATGACACCAAGGCGCTGTTCTCCATAGTTGAAACCAAGGAAGTGGTCGGCCGAGGCTTCGCGGCTATGAACTGACCTGCAATAGGATCATCGAGTAAATACGATCATCAGGAGGAAAAAATGTTTACTGTTTACGGAAGCGAGCTCTGCCCCGATTGCAGAGAATGCGAAAAGAACTTCAAGGCGCACGGCATAGAATACACCTATGTTGACATTAACGAAAGCATGAAAAATCTCAAGGAATTCTTGAAACTCCGCGATGCCCTTCCCGTTTTTGATATCTGCAAGCAAAACGGCAGCATCGGTATTCCCGCCATAGTAGGCGAGGACGGCTGCGTTACTCTCGATTGGGAGGGCATGCTTGCCGATATGGGGCTTCAGATCGTTTTCAAAGAGCAGCGCCCTTATTGCAGCATAGACGGCAAGAACTGCTGACGATATAGGCATAAGCGTGGATCAAATGTCTGTTTGTTTTGAACCGATGAAGACAGCGCCAATTGCTCGGGAGCACGATGCCGCTGCTGCCGAGCTCGTTCGCAGCAACCTCAAGGCGCACGGACTCGACATTCCCGGAACCGCATACTTTGACGAATCGCTCGACAGCCTTTCGGAGTTTTACAGCTCGTGTGGAAGGGCGTATTTCGTGCTTATTGACAGCGGTAAAGTTGTTGGCGGCGTTGGGCTTGCGGAGTTCGACGGCGATTGCTGCGAGCTTCAAAAGCTGTATCTTGCAGACTGTGCGAAGCATCGCGGCCTTGGTCATAAGCTGATGCTGTTTATTGAGGAAAAAGCGCGTGAGCTTGGATATTCGCGAATGTATATCGAAACCCATTCAAACCTCAAAGCAGCAATAAGGCTTTATGAGCGCATGGGATATGAGCTCATCCCCCCTCCCCCATCCGTTGTTCACACCACGATGGATCGCTTCTACATAAAGGACTTGAATTGAGCTAATTAAGGGCTGTTTAGGTGCATCCACACTTAGACAAGCCTTTTGCGTTCGATTGGGTTATTGTTTTTCGTTGCCGAAATACTCAAAGCAGAGCATGGTAAGATCGTCGAACTGTTCGGCCTCGCCCACGAAGCCGTCCACAGCGGAACGAACGTTTGCAAGCACGGCCTTCGGGGAAGCATCAAGCGCCAAATTCAGAGCATCGAGCATACGCTGAGTGCCGAATAGGTTGTTATCCTTATCGCTTGCTTCGGGTACACCATCGGTATAAACGAAGAGCTTAGTGCCCGGCTCGAGCATCAACTCATATTCGGTATACTTCGATCCGCTCATGCCGCCGATAACAAAGCCGTGCTTATCCTTGAACAGCTCAAAGATACCGTCGGGCCGTTTGATCGTCGGATACTCATGGCCTGCGTTTGAGCATACCATTCTGCCGCTTGAAAGCTCAAGGATGCCGAGCCAAACTGTAACGAACATCTCGCGAGAATTGTTTGAACAGATCGCGGCATTGGTATCCGTCAGGATCTGAGCGGGGGATTTGCCCATCATGGCATTGTTTGCAAGAATTATCTTCGATGCCATCATGAACAGCGCCGCGGGAATACCCTTGCCCGATACGTCGGCAATCACCATGCAAAGATGATCGTCGTCGATCAGGAAGAAATCGTAGAAGTCGCCTCCGACCTCCTTTGCAGGATCCATGGATGCATAGATATCGAAATCCGTCCTATCGGGAAACGGCGGGAAGATGTTTGGAAGCATGCCCTCCTGGATCTGGTTAGCCATTTGAAGCTCGGTGCTCACTCGCTCCCTTTCCGCGGTTATCCTAAGGTTCTCTGCATGGTACTGCTCCGTCTGCTTTGTAAGATCGGCAAAAGCCTCGGCAAGCACCTCTATTTCGTCCCCCGTTCTGTACTGATCGAGCATTTGGAAGGTGCTGCCAATTTTGCTTTCCTGACGCACGTTTCGAGTCATCTCCTCGATGGGCTTAGCTATGCGCTTGGTGGCAATAAATGCCGAAGCAAGCGCAAGCGCAAGGATCAAAGCGAGCATCCCGAGCATAAGCCATTTCGTTTTGCTCGTGCTTTCGTAAAACCTTTCGGTTGCAGCAGCATTTATCTTATCGTATTCGCTCAAAAGCTGCATTTCGGGTCTTTCGGTAAGCTCCTTGTCTATTGCTGATATTACCGTCCATCCAACCGAAGGCATCGGAGCGCCGACCATGTAGTATTCATTTTCATCTACCGTAAGCGCGGTTATCCCGGTATGCTCCGATAGCGCCTTCTTAACGAATGCAGCAAGCGCGGCATTGTCGGATTCCCTAAGATCGGGTGCGCTCTCGGAGAGCTCGGTTGAAAAGAGTCCGCCTTCAGAGCCGAGGATGACCTGTCCGCGGTCGTTCACAACGTATGCAAAGCCACCCTCGTTCACCGAGTTTACAAAATCGGTCATGCTTGAAAGCGATATGTCAACGCCAACAACGCCAACAGAACGTCCGCCGCATTCTATCGGAATGGAGCAGGTCATAAGCAGGTTTCCGCTGAAAGCATCGGCTACGATGCCCGTGAAATACAGCTTACCAGTTTCGAATGCACCCTTGTACCATGGCCTATGACGAACCGGAAAGGGTATCAAGCTGCCCGAAGCATCGTATTTGTTTGCTGATTTTTCGTCAATGCAGAGATCGGTGCCGTCCTCAAGTCCGATATAGCAGCCATCCACCTTTTCGGAATTGCGATGCAGAGCCATCATGGTGGAGCTCATATGCGCTATATAGCCAAGATACTCGGAGCTTTTGTGATCCACGCCTTCCTCCATAAGCGCATAGGCGGACGAAGTGCCGTTTAGCGCGGGATCGGGCAGCGGAACTTCGAGCGGAGCTGTGTTTGCTCTGTTTTCGAGCAGCTCCTCCGCCATCTCACGAAGCATATCGATATCCTCGATCACCTCTGCGAAGTCCTTATTAACAAGCTCGGCTTCAAGCTCATTGCTCGAAACAAGCGCACGCTCGAGCACCGCATCCATGGTAGCCTTCGAGCTTTGTGATATCGCCTCCTGCTGCTCACGGCGCGTTTCACTAACAACGTCCACAAGCGCACTGTTTTGGTATGCAGACAAAAGTGCAAAAAGCGCAACAGTCAGAACGAGCAGCACAAGAACAAGCGCGATCGTCTTTTTTTGCAATCCTCCGAATGTTATACCGAATATTTTCTTCATCGAAACCGCTTCCTCTCTCATGCGCCGCTTGAAATGCGGCCGCACCATTCGATGCAAAGTATATTTTCTTTATTTTATCAGCTATTCGCGGAGTTTTCAAGTAGAAACTTTTCCGCTTCGAACACTGTTTTTGCAAGGTAGCAAATAGATTGTACGGGATACTCCCCCGAAGCCGTTTCTCCCGTTACCATAACGGACGAAGCGCCGTCGAGCACGGCGTTGAATATATCGCTCACCTCTGCGCGTGTTGGAACGGCTCTATGCATCATGGAATCGAGCATCTGAGTTACGACCATAAAATCCCTGCCCGTTCTGCGGCATGCTTCTGCGATGCGCTTTTGAGCTGATGGAAGCTCCCAAAGCTCCATTGAATTACCGAGATCGCCTCGTGCTATCACGATCTCGTCACAATAAGGAATTATCTCGCCGAGTGCCGCCATGCCCTGCGTGTTCTCGATCTTTGCAAGCAGGCGAACATTTTCACAGCCCGCGGCATTGAGTACGCTTCGCACGGTCAAAAGATCGTCTTTTCCGCGCACAAAGGGCTGCATAACGCCCGTTACGCCGAATTCCCTCGCCCGTTCGATATTGCGCCTGTCCGCCTCGGTCATCGCGGGTGTGTTTATTGCTGCTCCTACGAGCGCAACGCTTTTTCTGCTTTCGAGCACACCTCCGCGAACAACGCGAAAAAGCTTCTGTTTTTCCATAACGAGCAGCAGCTTTCCATCATCCATAAGCAGCTCGGTGCCGAGTGGGAGTGCATCGAGTGCGGATATGGCTTCGGCGGGAAGCGCAAGCTCGTTTTCGCTTACAAGCTCTCCATTACCGAGCATTAAAGGCTTTTCAAGTGCGCCAATGCGCAGCTCCGGCCCCTGCATATCGATCAAAAGCTCCGCTTCAACACCACAGGCTTTGCACGCTCTGTGATACGCCTTTACAAGCTCCGAAGCATCTTCGAGCATCGTGTGGGAAAGGTTTAGGCGAACGCCGCTCATGCCCTGCTCTATCATCGCTTTGAGCGTTCGATTATCCGTGCAGGAAGGGCCGAGCGTGCCGTAGATTCTGACTTTATTCGCTGTGTTTATATTTCCGGTTACGTTCATATCTCATTTCCGATCTTTGTTTATAGTAGTTAGCTAATAGTCATTATACCTTTATCGGTGTTCGATTACAAGGAAAATCGGAGTTCTACTTTTTACTTTATTCACAAGTGAGGGTCGATTCAATCGTTTTTCATTGCTTAAACGTTTTGCTATGTGTCGAAAGAGTGATTATATTGCCCCAAAAGGTTGAATCGAGGGCGAAAATATGCTATGCTACGGATATAATGAAGCGATATTCGCTTCAGCTAAGCCAAACCGAAAGGAAATCTTTAAAATGTCTGAATACAGCTATGATATCGTGGTTCTCGGCGCAGGCCCGGGCGGCTATGAATGCGCCATCCGTTGCGCTCAATACGGGAAAAAGGTCGCGCTCGTTGAGGTGCGCGAGCTCGGCGGCACCTGCCTCAACAGGGGTTGCATCCCCACCAAGGCGCTGCTTCACGGCGCTGAGATGTTCGAGGCCGCAAAGTCTGCGGCTGATTGCGGCGTTACCCTCGGCGAAGTGGGCTTTGACTTTGCAAAGCTTGCCGAGTATAAGGACGGCGTTGTTAATAAGCTTCGCACCGGCATCGCGGGCCTTGAGAAGGCGCACGGTGTTAAGGTCATAAAGGGCTTCGGCAAGGTCGTGGACGCGCACACCTTGAGCGTTGAAAACGACGGCAGCACCGAAGAGATCACCTTCGATAAGCTGATCCTTGCAACCGGCAGCTCCCCCGCCCGTCCTCCGATCCCCGGCATCGACGGAGAGAATATCGTTACCTCGGACGAGATCCTTTCGATGAACGAGCTTCCCGAAAGCTTCGTTATCATCGGCGGCGGCGTTATCGGTATAGAGTTTGCAACTCTTTTCTCCACGCTCGGCAAGCCCGTCACCGTTATTGAGATGATGCCGAGTATCCTGCCCGGCGTGGATGCGGATATCGTTCGCGTGCTCGGAAGGGTTCTGAAGAAAAAGAAGGTAACCGTTATCAACAACGCGAAGGTCACCGGCATCGAGGGCGGCTCCACGGTTTGTGTTAAGTATGAGCTTAACGGCGAAGAGAAGACCGCCGAGGGCGCTTGCTGCGTGGTTTCCGTAGGAAGGCGCGCCCAGACATCCAATATCGGGCTTGAAGCGCTCGGTATCGAGATGAACCGCGCTTTTGTGAATATCGACGAGCATTGCCGCACCAATATTGAGAATATTTACGCCATCGGCGACATCACCGGCAAGATCCAGCTTGCGCACGTTGCGACCGCACAGGGCTTCGTTGCGGCGGCGAACGCCTGCGGCATCAAGGAAGAAAAAATGGATTATTCGATCGTTCCCTCCTGCATCTATACCTCCCCCGAGATCGCGTTCGTGGGTCTTAGCGAGGATAAGGCCAAGGAGCAGGGCATCGAATACAAGCTCGGCAGCTACAACGTTGCGGGCAACGGCAGAGCCATGATAATGGGCGATGCTATGGGCACGGCGAAGCTTATCGCAGACAATAGCGGCAAGCTGCTCGGCGCACAGCTTATGTGCCCCCGCGCGACAGATATGATCGCGGAGCTTGCGCTTGCACTCAAGATGGGCGCGAATATCGAGGATATTGTGAACACGATCCATCCTCACCCCACCGTGAGCGAGGTCGTTGCCGAAGCCGCGCACGATTACGAGGGGCTTTGCTGCCACGCGCTTCCGAAGAAGAAATAAGCTTTAGGGATATAAGCATGGATAAGATCACTTACGGCGATATGCTGAAAAAGCTTGAGGGCTGCGGTCAGGCTCAGCTTCTCAGGTACTATGATGAGCTCGACCCCAAACAGAAGTGCTCGCTTCTTTGCCAGATAGCGGACACCGATTTTTCGATCGTTCGCGCCGGCAAGGAGGAGGCCGAGCGAGGCGTTATCTCCCCTATCCCCGTTACGGAGCTCGATGATATCAAGGCGAACCGCGATCACTTCATCAACGCGGGTCTTGAGGAGATTCGCGCGGGCAAGGTCGGCGCCGTGCTTCTCGCGGGCGGCATGGGCACGCGCCTTGGCTCGAACGCGCCCAAAGGCGTTTACAACGTCGGCATCACTCGCGAGCTCTATATTTTCGAGTGCCTTATAAATAACCTGATGGACGTTGTTCGTCTTGCCGGCTGCCCGATCCACCTTTTCATCATGACGAGCGACAAGAACCACGAGGCTACGGTCGCATTCCTCAAGGAAAAAAATTTCTTTGGGTACGACGAGAATTTCGTGCATTTCTTCATGCAGGAGATGGCGCCCGCCTCGGACTACAACGGCAAGGTGTATCTTGAGGAAAAGTGGAAGATATCCACCTCGCCAAACGGCAACGGCGGCTGGTATTCCTCAATGGCGAAATGGGGCATGCTCGATATCGTTAAAACGAACGGCATCGAATGGCTGAACGTTTTTGCCGTGGACAACGTGCTTCAGCGCATCGCCGATCCCGTTTTCATAGGCGCAACGAAGGTCATGGGCTGCTCGGTCGGCTCGAAGGTCATCAAAAAGGCAAGCCCCGATGAAAAAGTGGGCGTTATGTGCCTTGAGGACGGCAGACCGTCGATAGTTGAATACTATGAACTGACGGACGAAATGCGCAGCGCTAAGACCAAGGACGGCAAGCTTGCGTATAATTTCGGCGTTATACTCAATTATCTTTTCCACGTACCCGAGCTGAATAAGATAATGGATGCTCAGCTTCCGCTGCACGTTGTGGAAAAGAAGATACCCTGCCTCGATGAAAACGGAAACAAGGTCGAGCCCGATGCGCCGAACGGCTATAAGTTCGAGTCGCTTATACTCGACATGATCCATCTTCTTGATGGCTGCATGGTGTTCGAGGTCGTGCGCGAAAAGGAATTTGCGCCGATCAAGAATAAGACAGGCGTTGATTCGGTCGAGAGCGCAAGGGAGCTTTTGAAGAAGAATGGCGTGGAGCTGTAATAATCATTTATTGAAATAGGCATAAGTAAAGGCGGGGTTTGCGCTCCGCCTTTGATCATGTTGAAAGGACGCTTCAAACTGCATCAATTCTTATAATAGTTGAATAAGTATCTGAGCTGTGCTATACACTCATCTTTGCCGTCCCAATCCCAATAGTCATCTATCGAAGCAAGGTTTACTAAAGGTTCATCATACAGAAACACAGACGGCAGCAGATGGCATCTGTAGATATTGTACATTTTATGCGATAAATCAATCAGCTCGTCTGTATCTTCGCTGAATTGCTTCTCTGCTTCGGCGAAAAGCAAGCTTCCGACTCTATCAATATCCAACTGAGCCGTTTTATCGTGCAAATACGTCGCCAATGCCGCAAAAGTAGCCTTTGGATCGCTAGTGCGAAGCTGCAATTCAAGAAGGATATCGTTTTGTCCGTTATGCACGAGAAACAGGTCGTTGAGCTGTTCACAATAAGCGTCAAAGCTTATCAGCCCGGAGGACAGCGAAATATAGAAGAAATACAGCTTTTCATTTAAGAGCCGCTCTTCCGGCGTTTGAACCGAAACAGCAAGCTGCAGCGCTTTGACCGTTCCTCCGCGAACGAACATCTCTCCGACCTCATGAAATCCCATTCCGCAGCGATATTCCGTTCCCTTATGAAACATCATGCTTTCCCCATTGTACGGCATAGAGGTTACGGCCGCCGCCACGGTATCGATACCCAGCTCCCTTGCTCGGTCAAAAACCGACCGATACAGCCGCCATGCAAGCCCGCGATTTCTGAACTTTTCATCGATCACTACTCTGTCTACGTATAGAAACTTGGAATACCGCTCACAGAACCACTTATAGCAGGCAATATCGTATTCTTCAAGCCCCTCGCGCAGCGCGATCAGGAAGCCAGCGGGAATGCCGTCTGCATACACGATCAAGAAAAGCTCGGCATTTTGAGAAAAGAAATCCAGTTTTTCACGATCCAGCGGCAAAAGCAGTTCTTCATTCGCTTTGTTCAAATCGAGAATAAAATCATACTCCCTCGGTTCGATTCTTTTTATCAAATAATCATTCATATAGTTGGTCAAAATGCTGTTTTGGAAATATTGCGCTCTAATCCAACGCCGAATAGAAATCAGCAAAGATCGAAGCGCGTTCGCGCCTTCAGCCATTCCGCCGTTTCCCCGCTTCCGTATTTTAAAACAAAGTCGATCACATCGCGCTTTTGTATGAGCTTTTCGATAAACGCATCCTCCAAGCTGTTCATAAGCTCCACGAAGCCTATCTGCGAGCTTCGCCGTATCCGCTTTAGAAGAACGGTGTCCCGAAGCTTTCTATCGGCTTCACCCTTCGGATAACCCTGCGCGAAGGGTTCGGAGAATAGTTTTTCTATCGTTTTATCGAGGTTTTCGCAGCCGCTCCATGTATATCCCTCGCCGAGCGGAAGGGAAATAGCGTTTCCGTTATTGATCTGCGCGAAAAGATACGCATCCGTCGGAGTTGGGGCATAGCCGCAGATAACTCTGGGCATACTGTTGCAGGCAAGCATCATGCCCTGCCCGGACGAGCAGCCCGTTACTATGAAATCAACGGCGCGGCTTGAGAGAAGAAGCCCAACGAGCACGGAAACATCGATATAGCTGTATGTTTGTTTTTCAGAGGGCAGACAACCGAAATTATAGACTTCCGCGCCCCTTGCATGCTTCTTGACCGCTTCATAAATAAGCGCGTTTTTGTTCGTTTGCGAGCTTGCCTGGATAACGCCTATTCTCATTATTGTTGAATCCTTATAATTATTTCTTCGTTATATCCCTCACCGAGCTGACTATCGCATAGACTATCGCTATTGCGCATATCGGCAGCAGCACATACAGAAGGAGTTTATCGTTTTTAAGCACGATGGAAAGCCCCGTTGCTATAAAGCCAATGCACAAAAGTGCAAAAAGTATAGCGGACTGCCTGTAATGCGGCTTTTTGTCCATGCTTTCGCGCTCCTGCTTCGATGCAAAGATATAGGCGTTGTTCAAAAGAAAGCCGCACTGCATAAAATGCCTTATCGCAAGATAGAGGCAAGCGGCGGCAAGGGTGAAGGCGATTATCGCTCTGATGATACTTGAAGTGGGCATATTCCGCTCCTTATTTTTAATGATCGTTACCCGCTTTAAGGGGTGCTCGATCTTATTTTGATTATACCAAACGAATCGATTTTGGGCAAGAAAAACCGCAGCGCATGGATCACACACGCTGCGGAAAATGAAATTGACTTTTCAATTCTATCAGAACTCGATCTTCTTTTCGATATAGGCGCGAAGCTCGCTGATGGGCAGGCGCACCTGCTCCATAGTGTCGCGGTCGCGAACGGTAACGGTGTCGGGCTCGATGCCCTCGCCGCCCTCGATGGTTTCAAAATCGACGGTGATGCAGAGGGGAGTTCCGATCTCGTCCTCACGGCGATAACGCTTGCCGATGGAGCCGGTTTCATCATAATCGACCATGAAGTGCTTGGCGAGCATATCGCGAAGCTCCATCGCCTTAGGCGCAAGCTTCTTGCTCAGCGGAAGAACCGCCGCCTTGTAGGGCGCGAGCGCTGGCTTGAAGCGGAGCACCACGCGGGTGTCGTTCGTGGCTTCATCGAGCACCTCTTCATCGTATGCTTCGCACAGAAGCGCGAGCACGGTGCGGTCGAGACCGTAGGTGGACTCGATGATATAGGGGATGAAGCGCTCGTTCGTGTTCGGATCGAGATAGCCCATGTTTGCGCCGCTGTATTCCTGATGGCGCTTGAGATCGAAATCCGTGCGGTTATGGGTGCCGTTGATCTCGCCCCAGCCAAACGGGAACAGGAACTCGATATCACAGGCCGCCTTGGCGTAGTGCGCGAGCTTCTCGTGGTCGTGGAACCTGAGATGCTCGGGAGCTATGCCGAGATCGCGGTAGTACTGCATGCCGTACTCCTTGAAGTAGTCGTACAGCTCGGCGTCCTCGCCCTCCTTGCAGAAGGTTTGGAACTCCATCTGCTCGAACTCGATGGTGCGGAAGGTGAAGTTGCCGGGAGTGATCTCGTTTCTGAACGCCTTGCCGATCTGACCGATGCTGAACGGGAGCTTGGCGCGCATGGTGCGCTGAACGCTCGGGAAGTTGACGTATTCGCCCTGTGCGTTTTCTGGGCGCAGATAGATGACGGACTTCGCATCGGTAGTTACGCCGCGGAAGGTTTGGAACATAAGGTTGAACTCACGAATATCGGTGAAATTATGCGCACCGCAGTTGGGGCAGGCGATATTGTGAGACTTTATGTAGTCCAGCATTTCGGCATGGCTCATGCCGTCCGCATGCGCGTTCTCGTCGAATTCCTCGATGAGATTATCGGCGCGGAAGCGCATCTTGCACTCTTTACAATCCAAAAGAGGATCGGAAAAGCTGCCGATATGACCGCTTGCTTCCCAAACTCTGGGGTGCATGAGGATATCCGCATCGACCTCGAAGCTGTTGTGGCGCTCCTGAATGAAACGCTTGCGCCAGGTCTCCTTTACGTTGTTCTTAAGCCTTGCGCCGAGGGGGCCGTAGTCCCAAGTGTTTGCAAGACCACCGTAAATTTCCGACCCAGCAAAAATGTAGCCTCGGTTTTTACACAAGGCTACGATTTTATCCATTGTAAGTTCTGCTTTCATATTCTTTTAAAGAAATCAGTCAAGCTTATACTTGCCGTTCCTGATGGAACGCAGGCAACGAGTGCAGAGGTTCACCCTACGGGGAGTGCCGTTGATGACCGTGTTGAATACCTGCACATTGGGAGCCCAGGAACGCTTGGTTTTCCTGTTGGAATGGCTGACGAGGTTGCCGCTCATTGAGCCCTTACCGCATAATTCACAAAGTTTACCCATTTATATTACACCTCCTTGCCTAATCTGCCGCTCGATTCGGAACTGCCGTTTCGCGCGGACTGCAAATCAACTCGAACATTATACCACCAGATAATGCGGTTTGCAAGTATTTTTTAAGAAAAATTGCATATATATTACCGAATAGGAGCATAATTATTGAAAAAGGAGTGGGATTATGAGATCAAAAGTCAAGAACCCGACCAAAACCTATATTATTTCAATCGCTGTCGCGCTCGGCGCGGGGCTTGTTTCATCGCTCATCAGCATGGGCAAGCAGGGAGAATACGCCGCTTTGAAGCAGCCGCCTCTCTCTCCTCCCGGTTGGCTCTTCCCCGTGGTTTGGACGATACTCTTCATTCTTATGGGCATATCCGCCGCAAGGGTTTATCTGAACACGCCCGAGGATTTTCCTTTCGCGCTGAAGCTCTACTGCCTACAGCTTGTTTTGAACGTGCTGTGGACACCGCTTTATTTCGCGCTCAATTTGCGGCTTGCCGCATTCGTGCTGCTGCTCATCCTTCTTGGAACGGTGATCTACATGACTGTCGAATTCAAAAAGATCGACAGAACTGCGGCGTATTTACAGATTCCCTATATCGTTTGGCTCTTGTTTGCGGGATATTTGAATCTGGCAACCTACATTTTAAACGGCTGAAGCTGCAAGGACTTTTGCCGTTATCACAAACAATCGGTTTTTATGAAAAAAGGAAGCCAAAGGCTTTCCTTTTTTACTGTTTATATGGTATAATTGTTAATATACCAAGTTTCGGGAGGAAAAAATGTTCAACCGCAGGATTCGATCATTCGTTTCAATAACCCTTTGCTTGTTTCTTTTCTTTACATTGGTTCAAAAGCAGCCCGCAGATGCAGCTTCCTCTTCGCCTCGCGGCAGCGGCACCAGTAGCGATCCCTATCTTATCTCGAATACGGACGAGCTGTATGCGCTTGCTTCAAGTGTCAATGCAGGCGATCCGCACGATGGAGAATTCTTCCTTCTGACCGAGGATATCGTTTTAAATGATATCTCAGATTTTGTAGAATGGACTTCTATCAACAGGCCCGAGAACATCTGGATCCCTATAGGCGATGCGCTGATCGCTGAAGGCTTTGATGACGGGCATTATTTCAGTGGGCATTTCGACGGCGGCGGTCACAGCATAACAGGCGCATACATAAGGGCTTCGGCGGGTCTGAACGGCGTTGGATTTTTCGGAATAATGCGCGGAGGTTCGGTCAAAAATCTTTCTATTCACAGCTTCTATATTCCCGAAAACGGCGAACGCTGCGGCGGCATAGTGGGGCGCGCATACGAAACCGAGTTTGAAAACTGCATCGTTACGGGTCGAGCAAGCGCAGTTCGCTGCTGCGGCGGCATAGTTGGAGAGCTTGAAGGCGGATCGATTGCGGATTGCACCGCATCGGTTCATATCGAATGCTCCGTTGGCGCCGGCGGCATTTCGGGAAGCTGCGCCGAAGCTTCCGTCATTGGCTGCCGCAGTCTCGGTTCGGTTTGCGGCGATAACTATGTTGGCGGTATCGTTGGGCTTGCAGGTGCGTGCTCCTTTTCGCGCTGTGCATCCGAATCTGCTGTAAGCTCTATCGAAAGAGCCGGCGCAATAGTCGGATTTTGCTACGACAGCGAATTTACTATGTGCATAGGAAGCGGCAGCGTATTATGCGGAGATTACGCGGGAGGCATTGTGGGTCTATGCCAAAACACCGTGATAGCCGAGTGTGAAAACGGTGCACTCGTAGAGTGCGGAAGGTACGGCGGCGGCGCTGCGGGAATGTGCAACGCCGCTTTGATCGATCTTTTCAAGAACCGCGGCGAGGTTTCCGGCGAATACTATATCGGCGGCGTTGCGGGTTGGAGCCATAGCGGCAATGATTTCGGCTCCGTCATGCCAATTACACGCTATTACGACAGTGGCGCGCTTATCACCGAATGCGTAAACGAGGCGCAGATAAGCGGCGAATGGGGCATCGGCGGCATCGTGGGTGACTGCCATGATACCGAGATCCACGACAGCTATAACGCGGGCGAAGTTGTTTCTGTCGAGTATGCGGGCGGCATCACCGGATACACTGCGGACTGCATCATCTCGCGTTGCTATAATTCGGGAAACGTTTCTGCGGGCTATGCCGCGGATGCGCTGATCGGCCGCAACTCGATGAACAAAACCGACGTGAGCGATTGTTATTATCTCGACACAAGCTGCTCAGTCGCCAGCGAGCATGGAACGGCGCTGAGTCACGATGAGCTCATGCTTGAGCAAAGCTACTCAAGTTTCGATTTTGAAGCAGTCTGGTGCATGGACGATAGCACGGAATACCCCTATGCCGAGCTTCGCGGACTTATCGATGAGCCAGAGCTTCTTCACGGCGATCTTGATGCAAGCGGCAGCATCTCCGTTGCGGATGCCGTGCTCGCCCTGCGCGGAGCGATGGAAATTTTTGAGCTTACCGCCCATCAGATTCTTGCGGGCGATATGAATTCGGACGGCGTTGTTTCAGTTTCTGATGCGGTGAATATTATGCGCATCGCGATCGGACTTGCGTAAAGCGACTGAAAAAACAATAAAAAATCAATTTTGAAAGGAAGTAATATCATGAAAAAAAGGTTACTGTCACTCATCTGTTCCCTTGCTCTTGCTTTAGCGATACTGCCTTCGGCAGCGTTTGCAGGATCACTCGGCGAACGCAGCAAAAACCCTGCGGATGCTCCTATATGGGATGGCAGCGCTGCTTCATCCTTTGCGGGCGGCAGCGGTGCAGCCAATGACCCCTATCTGATTTCAAACGGCGCGGAGCTCGCGTATTTTGCGCATATCGTGAACGATGCCGTGTTCAACACGGAGGGTCTATACTTTGCTCTTACCGCCGATATCTATCTCAACGATATTTCAAACGTTTCCTCGTGGAGCGAGAACAACGCGCCGGCAAATGTTTGGACACCCATCGGCTACAATACCTATGAAATAGTCGATGATTTCAATATCCGCGTTCGCGATGAAAACGCCTTCAAGGGGCATTTCGATGGCAGGAATCACACGGTACACGGCGTTTACGTTAAGACCCTGCGCAACAACGACGGCTTTGCGCCGTATCAGGAAGGCAGCGGCCTCTTCGGCTCCTCCCATTACTCAAGTTTTCTTGATCTGAGGCTCGCCAATTCCTTCATCTTCAGCGAAACGAGCTCCGTTGGCGGCATTGTTGGCTGGCATTATCGCGGCGGTCTCTCGATGGGCGTTGGTTATGCAGTCAAGGGCTGCCTTGTTGAAGAAAGTGTTCGCGTTATCGGCTATCAGAACGTTGCGGGCATCGTGGGCTTTGCAAACTGCTCCCATGCAACTATAACCGAATGCGTAAATCGAGGAACAATAAGCGGAAACAACGGCATTGGCGGCATAGCGGGCGGCGCACCTCAGCGCACCTCGGATAAGCTCGCTATAAGAAGCTGCATGAATGAAGGAAGTGTCACTGCAGAGGTCAATTTCTCAGGCGATGCTTACTCCGCAGGTGGCATAGTCGGTTGGATCACCGGCGATATTGAGCAGTGCGCAAACTATGGTACGATTTCAAGCAAGCGCGTAGCGGGCGGCATCGTGGGCGACACCGACGAAGCTTGCTTTGTTACCGATTGCTACAATGCAGGAACCGTTACCGCCGAATACGAGGCCGGCGGCATCGTTGCGCTCGTTCTTCCCGCAAATACGATCACCCGCTGCTATAACGCGGGCTCTGTCAGCGCACCCGATTCCGCAGGTGCGCTTATCGGTGCGGCATACGATCCGAACTCATTAACCGTAAACAACTGCTATTATCTGAACACGAGCTGTCCTCAGGCGGATTCCGTCTGCGGAGCTCCGCTCACTGCGGCGCAGCTTCAAAATCAGTCGAGCTATGTGGGCTTTGATTTCAACAGCATTTGGACTATGGATGGAGAAGAGGACTACCTTTACGCAGAGCTTCAAAGTATCCCGCAGTTTGATACATTGACCGCTTTGCCCGGTGATTTAGATGGAAACGGCAGTGTCACAATTGCCGATGCAGTGATTGCTCTTCGCTGCGCAATGGGCATTCTCGCGCCCTCCTCCGAGCAGATCGCCGCAGGTGATCAGGACGGTGACGGAAGCATCAGCATTGCCGAAGCTGTTCTGGTGCTCAGAGCGGCGATGGGACTGTAATTCCATAGAATCAAAACCACCCGTTGAACGGGTGGTTTGCTCAGGCCCTATAAGGGCCTATCTCCTGTAGACGCCCCCTTAAGGGGGCACTGAATTCCTGGCAACTACAGTATTTTCTCTGGCAGCCCCCTACTCGGGGGCTTCTTTCTTAGCCTTTTATCACAGGCTCACCCGTAAACGGGTCTACAAACTCTTTCATACTTAAGCCAAGCAGATGCATGATGTCTTTTGCATTCAACAACAACGGAATACTATCGTATTCACAGAACCTCAGCCCATTACTTGCTGTCTCCATGTTGCGTCTTCTTGATTCAGTTTCCATAGAATACCTCCAGATGTAATTGGTATGTAGGAAGTATAGCACGGAATCGGCAATCGTTTGAGGATGTTTTTTTGAGACTTCTTCAAATCTTGTTACTCATCAAAAACCACATCGACCATGATCACCGTTTCACCTTCAGCATGTTCAACGGATTCGATTGCCGAGGGAGAAGGTATCGCCCGCCCGTCAGCTTCAAGATCGATCATCATAAGTCGGATCGCATCTTTCGCCATATAGATTGCATCATCATAATTATGACCTTGAGTGTTTATATCAAAATCCGGAATATAGACAACGAATCCGGTTTCTGCCGGAATGAGCACTATCGGGTATGCGACTTTCATTATCCCCTGCCTCCATCGTTAAAATTTGTTTGCAGCTTTTCTCTAACCTTCATCAGAGCATAGCCGAGAAGATTTTGACCTTTCCATTTGCCTATGTCGAAGCGTTCGGGATCGGTCATCGAGAGACCTATGCCCCAAACACGGTCTTTTACAGCGCATTCTGCCAACACCGCATCACCCGTTGAAAGAAGCATCTGTTTCAATTCTTCGTTCTGGGTGAACTTTGCTGCAAGCCCTTCATACACTGCTATTTGCCTTACGCCGCTCCAAATATGGTCGTTGTATCCCGATACAAGCCTGCCAAGTTGCTTGACCTCGTAAGCATCATCCGTCCGCATAATCTTCGCCGCGACTTCTGTATCGTAAAAAAGCAATGCCTTTTGATACATCATGCATTGCTCCATTGACGAAAACTCAATTCCCGCAAATATGAACCTTGACGGATACCAATTGCTGAGATAGCCGTTCTCTTCATCGGGATTGTGAAAACAGATGATCATTGAATCTCACCGACCTTCTTAACGGCAAGGTCAAGCTCAAGATCGTGAAGCCCGTGATAGGCGTTCATCAGGTATTCGATAGGGATCTTCTTCACAATTTCAGCACTCGGAATATTATAGTACCACTGGTAGTATGCGTAGAATTCTCCGATCCAATCGGGAATAAAGCCATCCATGGCTGTCCCCGGCTTGAGGACATAGTTCTCGGTTTCAGTAAAATACCGCCACAGGCTCTTGGAGTCCATTGTGTTTACATAAGCCTTCGCTTCGTCTATGCTCTTTCTCGTCCTGCTGAGCATATAGGTTTGAATAAAATCCTTCGTATCCTTATCAGGATAGGTTTGAGCAACATAGTCGAACAACTTCCCCTGATTCTCTACAACATCGTTCAGATAGTCCTTTGAATATGCCTGCATCATTTTTCACCCCTCGATCAAAGTGCTGAAAACTTTAGTGACCTTATTCGCATCCGAATCCACAAGCTCACGCATATTCCGCCTGGCTCGAGCATCCCTCGCGTTGTATCTTGCATTGCATTCCGTAAAATCGACCGTAATCATATCCTCGCTTATTTCACGAAGCTTTGAGTATGCCCTTTCCGTCTTGATACAACACTGAATACCCAAGCCGCAGAGAGAAAGAAGTTCTTCAAGGATATCGATATCAATATTATCGCGCACAAACTCTCTTGCAATATAGAAGTATGATGCATTTGCTCTCCAGCCCTTGATGACATCATACTCGGATGTGTCTAAGCCGTACTTATCAATAAACCTTGAAGCCAGCATACGATAACGCTTTGAGTCGGAAGCATCCCTGTGCTTCATAAGCTCTGCAAGCCAACAGAGCACATCTTTTTCCTGAAAGTCGAGTATCTTAAGACCGTTGGTGCGCAGCTCAAACTTATGTACCCAGCCGTTTGTTTCATCCGGACGGCAAACAGCCCATTCCTTGGCAAGCTCAATATCTTCGGTCAGATAAAAACCGCATCCGTAATCGTGCCTGTCATCGCCCAACCCAAAAGTCGGCAGAACTTCTTTTGCCGTTGTTCCGTGGTATAGAATGATCTTTCCCATATTCGCATCCTTTCATCGGCTGTTATGGCATTATCCATTCATAAAGTATACCACTTTTTCAGCTCACAATCAAACAATAAAACATAGAATACTTCATCTGCCCACAATCGCATTGACAGTTTGGGTTAAATATGGGTATAATAAGCAAAAATGGCGCTTCAGGCGGAGCTGAGAAAGCTGCGGTCAAAAGCGGCAGGTTCGCTGCCCGGTGCTCAGCGGAAGGAGGAAACGAACTTGAAATACACTCTTATGCATAAAAACACCGCCAGGGTGCAGATAGAACTTGACGATGTGACTGGCTTTATTTCGCGCATTGGCGAGGTATATGCCGAGAAGAATCTTCCGATCGGTACTTCCGTTGTTCGCAGTCGCCCCGACCGAGCCGATCTCAACGAATGGTGGACGGACAGATCCATCCCCGCAAGCAGGTCTGGCATACGCGAAGCGCTCGAAACCCTTGAGATATCGAATACCAAGATGCTGCTCGTTCGCTGCCTCGGTCTCAGCCTCTCGGATCAGTATTGGATAAAGCCGGAGGGCTCCGAACTTTCATGGGAACATATCAACTTCTTCGATAATCCGTTTTCGGACGATATAGGCGACGTACTGTTCGGCGGCAACAAAAAAACGGATGCGCTCGACTTCTCCTCCCCCGACAATACCACGGACGGCAACCTCAAAAAGAGGTGGAAGATCATGGACGGTAAGCGCTGCCTGATAAAGGGCGGCTCCAACCCGTTCCGCCAGCAGCCGTTCAACGAAGTTATCGCAGCGGGAATAATGGAGCGCCTCGGCATAGCGCACGTTCCGTACTCGGTGATATGGCATAAGGACGCGCCGTACTCCGTTTGCGAGGATTTCGTGACGGCACAAACCGAGCTGATCCCCGCTTGGCGTATATTGAAAATGCGGAAGAAGCCGAACAACGTGTCGCTTTATACTCATTTTCTCGCCTGCTCCGAAGAGCTCGGCATACCCGGAGTTCAAGCCTTCCTTGACCGCATGATAACCGTGGACTACATCATCGCCAACGAGGACAGGCACTTCAACAATTTCGGCGCGATACGAAACGCCGAGACTTTGGAATGGCTCGGCATGGCTCCCATATACGACAGCGGTTCGTCCCTCGGCTACGATAAGGTCGCCTCGGAGATACGCGCCTCACGGAACGTTACCTGCAAGCCGTTCAAGAACGACCATGAAGAACAATTGAAGCTTGTCTCAGATCTCTCATGGTTCGATCCAAACAGGCTTTCGGATGTCAAAGAGCTTATAGAAGAGACCCTCTCCGAAGGCAGCGCGAGCGAGTACATCGATAAAAGCCGCATAACTGCCATTGCGGATGCTGTTGAAAGACGGATAAGGCACATTGCGGATATCGCGGCGGAGCATACCGCAAGAAACGAAGACTCCACTGATAACGATGTCGAGGAAAATATTGCGAAGGATTATTCAAGCTGAAAATAGAAAGTAGTTATCGCGTTCATAAAGCACGGCAGGCGGAAAACCATCTTCGCCTGCCGCGTATTCTTTTTTGTAGCTGTGTAACTAATTCTATGCATGTGTCATCGCCATCGCCTGTTTGTTCGCAATGCCATGCAGACCATTGTGGAATGTCAAGCTTCAGAGGAAGCATTCCGCTGTTTGAACTCCGTGTTGTTTGCCATAAGTTCGTTGAAAGTTACCGGCCTAAAGCCGTTTATATCCACGCCCGCATTGAGTACGTTCTCACGCAAAACAAGAAGTGGCCAGAAATCCATATCGGTATTGTTGTGGATATGCCCGTGGATCATAAACGAGCGCATATGGTGCTTCCACGAAAGCAGCGGATAGTGGCAAAGCGTTATCGCGCGAGCTCCGTCGGTCATTTCAAGCATTAGATTTACGGATCTGAAGTATTTGTCCGTATCCACCTTGCTCATCCATTCGGTGTCATGATTACCAACTATAAGATGCTTCTTTCCGCGAAGCCTTTTCAGTATGCTTTCGGGTTCTCGGCAGCGAAAGAATAAATCACCGATGATGTAAACAGTGTCGTTACCGTTTACCCGCTCATTCCAGTTAGATATGAGCGCCTCATTCATATCATCCGCACAAGCAAACGGTCTATCGCAAAACTTAATTACGTTTTCATGGCCAAAATGTGTATCGGCAATAAAATAGATCACGATTGATTACCTCACGATAAAAAACAAATAAGCATTATTCCAACCGCGCTTTTTCAAGCGGCAGCCACTCTATGGCATCGCAGATAAGAGGATAGTCCTCATCATACACATGCATAAAGTCTATGATGCGCCCGTACTCCTTCGGGAACATACTCTCGCAGTATTTGGGAATAACGGAGTGCGGAACTATACCAACATAGTCGCTGCCGTCATATCTTCCGAGTATTTCCTCTGCATCGAAAAGTACAACGGGCAGTCCTGCTTTTGAAAGCGCAACATAGAAGTTTACAGCTTCCTCGGGACGGTGTTTGCCTGCCACAACAAAGAAATAGCCATAAGGATGCTGGGCGGCTTGTTCCGCTGTCATCTCACCTGCGCGCACCTTCCAATCAAGCGTTCGCTTATCGTGCATGACCATCAGATCGACATGGGTGCTGTTTCCGCCTCTGACAACTTCCCACGGGTGTCCTCCCCGCTGCGTTCTATTGAAGTACCAGTTCTCCCATGCGCTTGCATCATCGAAATCGATGCCCGGACCTTCGTTCAGACCATGTCCTCTACCGGAAAGCCCTTCGTCGCGCCCGTCTGCATACTTGAAGTACCGATCCACAAGCGACATGTCTCCGAGATCAAACCCACAAGCTTTATAGCCGATTGAACAAGCGCCGAAGAAGTCACTAGCCGTCATTTTTTCTATTCTACCGATGCTCATTTCGTCATTCTTTCCGGCGGCTATGCGTTCTCGACAAGCTTGAAGCGTTTCTGCGCTGAGCATATCGGATTCCCGTTTGTCGCATTCGGGTATCCGTTCATATAATTCACACCGCTTGATGATTCCTGTTCTGAACATATACGGGAGCTCGGCTTCCACCTCATCGTTATAAACTCCGCTTTTGAGCTTATCAACCGCAGCTTTTGCCGCTTGTGTCAACAACTCGCACAGACATACCGCAGCATCCTCGGTAAACAAAACCGTTTCAGACAGCCCGTTGTCCATAAAAGCACTGATGACAGTCTTATTATCAATCCCAACTGCGCGAAACCTGAGCGAGCCGTCCTTGTTCAATGAATGGACGATCACGAGCCTGTACCAGCAATATGGTTCGGGATAATCACTCTTCCAAAGTTCCTCATATTCCTCGTAAGTTTCCACCTCGCCGTATTCATGCAGAGTTTCATAAGAATCATAGTCCTCGATAGTTCCGCGAGGTATCTTCAGCCAAATCGATTTGACCTCATCATTATCCTCTAAGAAAGCGAGCGGTTCAAGCGCAGAAAATAACGGCTCCATCGCCAAAACAAGTCTTTCGGTCGGAATCGAAGGGTTGAGATGCCCTCTGCCGAAAAAGCGAAGCAGCCTGTCTATATTGGGTGCCGTTAAAGTTATGCTTTCCATCATTATGTCTCCTCCTTGTACTCCCCCAGCATCTCAATACCGTCATACAGAAACCGTATCCTGTCGATGCGTTTATTGATATGCCAATGCCCACAGTACCAAGCTTTATAATCAAGCCGTTCCTCAATGGTATCAAGCCATCGCTCCGTACTGTCGTCCACTTGCGATTGATCTATACCGGAAAGAAACGCATCTCTCGGATCATACTTGAACGGGCAGGTATGCGAAAGCACTATATCGACGGCATTCGTGCTCAACTGCTTTTCAACATACGCTTTTATCTCATCGGAGGGCTGCTCGTCCTCCCACCAGCCATAGCCGCACTCAAGCCTGTAAAACTTGTCCACGCTGTACGCGCCGCCGATAACGATGCACTTATGTCCTTCCAGATCAAATATCTCGCCGTCCTTGGCAAAAAGCAGATTTGGAAAAACTTCCTGCATCCAAACTTTGCCGCCGCGCCATTCGGTGAGCTTATATCCGTCAACTTTCCACAGGCGCTGTTCATGATTACCATGAACGCAGAGAATCTTGACATTGTTCATATCGAGCAGCGCCTTAACAGGGGTATCCTTTTTCTCGCCATAGTAGTTCGCACCAACATCTCCCAGAAGAACGATAACATCATCAGGGGTGGGGCTGACTATACGGCAGAGCTTTACAACGCGCCACGGATCGCCGTGAATATCTCCGGTAATATAGATCAAGGCTCGTTTCCCTCCGTTTCTGTGTTCCCTTCATTATGGTAATCCTTGGGAAGCCGTACCGAAAAAGGCAAGCCGTTATGGTATTTGCATTGATATAAGAAAACATTTACGGCGGTTGAAAGATCAAGACCGAGCCTGTCAAACAAAGGCTCAACTTGTTTCAGAATATCGGTATCAACGCAAACCTGCGTATTTGTCTTTAGCTCGTCCATTTTGTTCTCCTCCGCCGCTATTATACCATAGCCAAGCATACTATTCTGCTTTTTTCATAAAATCATAGGCGCAAAACCCAAAATCATAGGCGTAACCTAAACCCACGGTGTATTCCTATTCACCGTTTTTCCCCTTAAAATTGACTAAACGCCCTTACGATTTGACCTGAGTATGCTCTTCATCGCTGCTGCAGTATCGAGTATAACCCTTTTCTCGTAAGGGCTGCACCCGTTGAGGATGGAATCAAGTTCGGTTGAGCTTGTAACTGTATTCGCAGTTTCAATGCTGTCTCTAAGCAAATAGTCCGACGATACGCTGAGTGCATTGACTATGTTAATAAACGTTTCAAGACTCATGCTTTTTGAGCCGTTCTCAATGTAGCTCATGTAGGTCGGAGAGCGGTCAATAAGCTCCGATAATTCTGCTTGGGACAGTCCGCGTTCCAGCCTTTTACCGCGAATGCGTTGACCGATACTGATGTAGTTTACTTGCATATTTTTCACTCCTTTATTAAAAATGCAAGTAAATTATAGTTGTTAGATTAAAGTATAGCCATTAGTTTATATCGAGAGTCAACAAATCATGGTATTCTTAAAAAGATATTTTAGCCGTTAGGCGAAATCGGAGTCTTGCATGAACGATAAGGATACAGCACTGTACAAAGCAATAGGGATTCGCATAAGAGAGGCTCGTCTTTCTCTTGGCATGAGTCAGGCTGCGCTTTCTGAAAAAAGCCATGTTTCACTTCCTCACATAAGCGATGTTGAACTTGGCAAAAAGAAGTTGCGTCTCGATACTTTCATTCGTATTGCTGAAGCGCTTCAGGTTTCTACCGATGTTCTCCTTCGGCCCAATGTTCCACAGGTGCAATCTATCTATGCATCGGAACTTGCAGAAGTTCTCAAAGACTGCACACCGGCTGAAGCCGACTCTTTGTTGAAGATTGTAAGGGAAGTTAAAGCCACATTAAAGAATCCTCCCGATGACTCCGAGTACTGATGCACATTCTTGCATTTTAACTTAATCGATTCTTTATTGCATCCATAAACCACAGGTCACTATAATGACTCGTGGTTTATTCTCTTTTTTATATCATGGAATTATAATCTAAAATATTAATACTGCTTGGAGGATTATCATGGAAAACACCGATGTTTTTGACCAGCTCATGTGTATCAATGACGAGGATGCATTAGCGGTGTCTGCAGATGAATATGAAAGAGATTTGGAAGAACTGATCGATCACCATCGTGAGTGGCTTAAAATAATTCGCCGCGAGCGGCCGAGCAAAGCAAAAAACTATCGCGTTGCTGTCTATATCAGATACTACAACCAAACGAAGTACGAAAACTACCTTGATTATCACAAGAAGCAGTTTGCCGACACTATTGATCTTGTGCCAAGTTGGGATCTTGTTGGCTTTTATATTGATTATGGCATGACGGCACCAAATATGGAAACCGCTGAAGAATGGAGTCGCTTGCTTGAAGACTGCATGGAACAAAAAGTTGACCTGATTATAACTCAGAAGATAAAGAATATCTCTAAAAGAATGGATGAAGTTATATGGTGCTCGAGGCTTCTGGCCGCGCAAGATCCACCGATAGGAATTTACTTTATTTCTGAGGATGTTTTCACACTTGCATCATACTATTTGGAGGATCTTCACGATCCGACTTTCATTCCGGATGGGATGGATGAAGTGCAGTTGCAATTGGAGGCAAGTCTATGATCAATACCGAAAAAAGAGAGGAAAACATAAGGCAGAAACGAAAGATCCATAAAAGAGTCAATGTAAAGATCGATCCGGAAAACTATCGTTATATTCCTGAAAAGAAAAGAGTCGATTATTACGATGATGAAACTCCTCACCAAGTTGCCGTATATGATCGGGTTTCAACGGACGACATTCGACAAACAACTTCGTTCGAGCTTCAGAAAAAGTACTATGAGGAGTTCGTCAGAAGACATCCAAACTGGACGCTTGTGAAGGTCTATGCCGACGAAGGTATAAGCGGAACATCAATGCAGCGCAGAGAAGAGTTCAATAGAATGATAGCCGACTGCAAAGCCGGACTGATTGACTTGATTATAACCAAAAGCGTATCACGATTCGCTCGTAATGTCAGGGATTTCATTGGTGTTGTCAGAGATCTTGCCGACTTAAATCCAAGTGTTGGCGTTTTCTTTGAGTCCGAATGCATTTTCTCGCTTAATGATGATTCTCAAATGGCACTGACATTTCAGGCGACTATGGCAGAAGAAGAATCGCATACACGCAGCCGCAGCATGGAAGCATCGTTGCGAATGCGTTTGGATAACGGTCTGCCTCTCACGCCAAAGCTGTATGGATATACTCATGATATCGAAGGGAATCTGATCGTCCATCCAGACGAGGCCCCTACTGTTAAACTTATATTCTATATGTATTTGTACGGGTATTCATCGAAGCAGATTGCGGAAACACTCTTTAAGCTCGAAAGAAAAAGGTATTATGGCACTATTAATTGGACAGCCAACGGAGTAACAGCGATCCTGCGCAACGAACGGCACTGCGGAGCCGTATTAACGCGAAAAACCTTTACGATAGATTATAGAACGCACAGAAAAAGAAAAAACAACGGCGAACGCCCTCAAAGCTGGTACTATAATCACCATGAACCCATAGTTTCTCATGAAGATTTTATAGCTGTTCAGCACCTTATTAACAATGCAAAATACAAAAACGGCGGCGTTCTTCCGGAGTTGAGAGTTATAGACAGCGGTTTATTGAAGGGCTATGTTGTGCTTAATCCCCGTTGGTCCGGTTTCAAAGAAAACGACTATTTGGATGCAGCATATTCTGTACGCAGCAATGAATCAAGCGATGAAGCAGCTGAAGAGCTCTTTAGTGTTGAATCGGGTTCGTTTGATATGCGTGGCTTTGAGGTAGCTCGAAGCGAGCTCTTTGATATTTCCAACAGATATTCTGTTACGGTTTCAGCAGAAAACATTGTTTTCAGCAGAGGATGCATCCATAGGTTTGGAGACTGCAGTTTCGCTGAGATACTTATAAACCCTATTGACGGCAAGCTTGCTATCAGACCTACCCAAGAAACCAACAGGAGCAAGGTTATAATCAGCAGAAAGGATCGCCACTTGCGTATTCCGAGGAGTGTTCCATGCTCTGCTTTTAGAGAAACGCTTTTCAAGCTGTTTGGCTGGAACACAGCATACAAATACCGAACCATCGGAACTCTATTGGAATCGGGAAATGAATTTGCTTGTGTCTTTGATATAAGCGACACAGAGGCTCTTATCAAGCCGTATATGTACCAAACCGACGATCAAAATGATGAAATGGCACCGTTCAAAGCGCCCGGGAATTATATCAGGTGCATTAATGAGAAAAAATCCGGAGAGTTCGGGAAGCAATACTATTATGCGGAACGTTCATATAGCGCACTTCAAAATCAAAGCGAAGAGGAATGGAAGCTTTACATCGATGGCAGGATAGTCGATGGATCGCTAAAACTTAAAGTTACTGACTTTTCGATTTTAAGAGCATTCATCGACAGTGAACTGCAAGGTCTTGAAATGGAGGGAAATGAGTATGGAACATGAGAACAGGGATGGTTTGTTAGGTGTATCCCATTATGACGGCACAATACCGGAAACACATCGTCCTATGGTTGTTTCAGCTGATGAAGAAATCATAGAGCTTGGCGATAACTTCGACTTTGATGGTTATCAGGTTGTTAGGCGTGAATTTTTTGCTCATCAGAGCGAGCCCGCAATTACCTTTAACAACTGTAAATTCTATGTGAATCGAGCATGCTTATCAAAGTATGCCGATGTTCAGTATGTGCAGGTACTTGTGAACAAAGAGCAAAGAATACTCGCTTTGCGCCCATGCACAGAATACGCTCGTGATGCTGTTATGTGGTGCAGCGATTCAGGCGGAAAAAGAAAGCCAAAGCAAATTACTTGCCGACTCTTCTTTGCAAAGGTTGTTTCTATGATGGGATGGAACCCTGATTTCAGGTATAAGATACTCGGTAAGGTCATTCATGCGAATAACGAATACCTCTTTGCTTTCGATCTTGCCGCTACAGAGGTTTATCAAAAAACCGTAATCGAAGGAGGGAAACCAAAAACTTCAAGGACTCCAATGTATCCATCGCATTGGCAGAATCAATTCGGGTTGCCGTACTCCGAACATAAACAATCTCTTAAAGTCAATACTTTTGAAGGTTATTCCGTATATGCACTGAGGGACAATACCGTCCTTGAAGCGAGTGCAAACAATCAGAATTCGGATTTGGGAGGCAGGCATGAATAACGATCTTAACAATGGTATCACGCTTACGATCGATGTTAAGAAAAACCGAATACGAATCTATAAGTCAACTATCCACGCTCTCGGAGATCCGGGTGCTGTGGAATTGCTTATAAATCCGTGTGAGTTAAAAGCCGCGATCCGCGCAGTACATAATGAAGTGAATAACTATCATGCGCACAAGATTAGACAGAATCGGCTTACTTCTGACGCGTCTTACGAGATTTACAGCAAATCTTTTATACTGGAAGTATGCTCTTTAGTCTCAAATATTGATTTTAACGCTTCATACAGAATGAAAGGAGCCGTTTTAAGTCAACCAAACTGTGCAGTTTTTGATTTGAAAACACTGCACAGAATTGAGGATTAACGCATGGATAAATCTTTATATGATCTTAAAGTTGATAATGATTTCAAATGCCTTATTCGTCCTTTAAGTGAAGAGGAGTACCTTCAGCTCGAGAAGAATATCAAGAGGGACGGTTGCCGTGAGCCTCTTGTTGTCTGGGAGGATACCATAGTGGACGGCCATAACAGGTATAGGATATGTAAAAAGCATGGGATACCTTTTGCCGTTCATCAAATCGCGTTTGAAAGTAAGGATGATGCTGTCATTTGGATATGTGTCAACCAACTTGGCAGAAGAAATATTACCGAAGAAACACGGAAGTATCTTATTGGAATTCAATATGAAAAGGAAAAGATCGTTAATGCGCGCAAAAATCACGCAGGCCATAATCAGTATTCGCTCAGCGTTACCAAAGATGTTGCCGATCGCGGTCAACATACTACGGCGATTAGAATTGCGCGCGAGAACAATGTATCGATAGGAACGGTACAGAAATATGCGGCATACGCACGCGCTCTGAATGAGATTGAAAAAAAGAATCCGAAAATGTTTCCAAAGATCCTTTCAGGCAAGTATCGGTTATCACACGATAACACAGTAGAACTGTCTAAACTCGCACCCGAACAGATTGAAGGTGTCAGACGAAAGCTTGACTGCGGCGCGCCTACATCTGCAAGGTTTTCCAAATGCCATCGCACCGTTAAAAATGCAACTAAACGGAATGACGAGCAGCCGCCTCGCCCTTCGGTCAAGGATATGCCAACATACGATCCTGATGCAGAAATTAACGGATTGAGTTTTACCATTCCATCTTGGATAGGCTCGATTGAAAGAATAATCAATAAAACTGACATCGGCAAGGTGTCCAATGAAGCCAAGCAAGTATTTAGCAATAATCTAAACAAGCTAATTGAAACGGTTGAAATCATCCTTGCTTTTATTGAGGAGGAAAAATGAATAGATTGAATCATTATGTTCCTAATGTCCATTTTGAGCAGATACCGATAAAGAATCTGGTGTCCAACCAAGAGTATCAGCGAAATCTGTCCCTTTCGCATATAGAGAAGGCTGCAGCCAATTTTGACCTGTATCAAATTAACCCCGTTAAAGTCAGCCGCCGCGACGGTGTTAACTATGTATTTAACGGTCAGCATACAATCGAGATCGTTGCTCTTGTTTCCGGGTCTAGAGATACGCCTGTATGGTGTATGATTTATGATGACCTGAGTTATCAACACGAAGCTGATATTTTCGCAAATCAGATGAAGTTCGTTAAATCGCTTTCCCCTTACGAAGTGTTCGCAGCAAATATCGAAGCCGGGAGCGACAAGCATATCATTATCAAAGAGCTTGTTCAATCCTTTGGGCTTAAAATTGCATCTAAAAAAGGACCTGGAAATATAGTTGCAGTATCTACAGTAGAAAGGATATTTGACAATTACGGATATCATGTTTTGGAACGAGTGCTAAGACTCTGTATCGGCACTTGGGAGGGCGATGACGGCTCGTTTTCAGCCAATGTTCTGTGGGCGGTCGCTCGCATAGTTAACGCTTTCGATGATGAGCTTGATGATGAATTGTTTGTCGAAAAGCTCGGCTTAATGTCTATTAAGCAGATTTCGAGAACTGCAAAGGATAGAAGATCAGGTTCATTAGGGTACGCCGAAGCTATGATCATAATCTATAACGGCAAGAAAAAATCACCTGTAGGTCGTCTGGCAATTACGAGACTTTATTCTTATAACAGCAAACAGATAATTCCCGAATCTTATTCGGTTGATGATGAGGATGCTGTTTTAGAGCTCGAATGTGAGCCCGTTTGAGCATTCGTTTTACATATTATCTGTTTCAAGCCATTGACGATTTTTGCTATGATTTCTTTACGAAAAATGAGCGGGAGGTTACGCTACAAATCATAGGCGTAACCTCCGTTTTAGATGTATGGTCAACCTCAATCGTTTGGATTAGTCCGAGATTGATGATATACTGTCAAGATGCTCGTTCAGCGACTGTATAGCCGCATCTTCTTTGAATTTTGACAGGTGCGTATATACGTTGAGTGTAACCTCAATATCTGAGTGTCCTAAAAACTTCTGGGCGGATTTGACATCAACATTAGCATCAAAAAGCATACTCGCATAAGAGTGCCTCAGCTGATGAGCAGTAAACTTTTCTATCACCCAAATAGGCTCGTGTTTTCGGTTTCCTTGTTTGCCTCCGGCACATACATTCAGATAGCTCATGTATGATTCCCAAGCGCGCTTATACGCCATTTCGGTCATCGGAACACCTTTTGCAGAAATACAAACATTTCCTTTACGCTTCTTGACCTCTATCAACACGGCAAGCAAAACATTAGGGATCGGAACATCTCTTGTTCCGGCTTTTGTCTTAGGAGGTTTAACTTTAGGCTTATTCTTTAGGGAGGTCATGGACTTATTTATGCGGATAACTTTGTTGTCGAGATCCACATCCTCCCACTGCAAAGCAAGCAACTCGCCCTTTCTGAGCCCGGCATATAGCATTATCATTGCCGCGAAACCCATTCGATGCCCACGCCATGAGTTTACAACAAGTTTCTTCTGTGCCTCAGTCAATGGCTGCCGCTCATTTGCTTCCTTCTGTGGAATATCAACATTCAGGAACGGGTTCTTTACTATCAGGTCCGAATCTACAGCAACCTTCATAATCCTTACCGCAGTTTGCTTTATCTCCTTCATCGTGCGAGAAGCGTAATCCTTCTTAGCAAGACCACTGATTATCGTTTGCAGATGAATCATGCGCAGATCTTTGACCTTACAGTTTCCAAGATACGGAAGAAGGTGCTTGTTTATGATCATTTCATGAACATATCGCCAACGCTCAGTAGCCATAGGGTTATACTGATTGAGCCATATCTCCGAAAGCGCTTCGAAAGAAATGCCGCTTTCCCATACAGAGATACCGCTCTGAAGCTGCTTTGTTATCTCCGTAACCTTGAGATCAAGTTCCCTCTTGGTTTTAGCATAAATGTTCTTCCTGATATAGCTTCCATCGGAATTTCGCCCCATCACAATATTCTTCTGATAGAGCCCTCTAACCTTTTTGCTTCCGGCCATTTGCCTTTTCTCCTTTCGTCTTGCATCCGATGATGCTTTGTACGCCTCAATGATAGACCATTCGTGTTTGAAGTTTGAGGATGTCGCCTATTTTTTGTTCTCATGCTGTTCCAGCCATTCAAACAGCTTTTCCTTATGAACAAGTCTGCGCTTTCCGATCACGATTGCCGGAAAATCATTCGCTTGCAGCATATAGTACACATTGGTTCTTGAAAAGCCAAGCAGTCTTATCAGATCCCTTGCTCCGAGTATAAGCGGCAAGTCATCGTAGCTGCAATAACGTTCTGCAGTATTGTTTTGCTTCTCACTATTGTTGTTCATTATGTAACACCTCCAGACAATCTTTGTATAGTTTCTCTCGTATCAGTTTAAGTTTTCTCCATAAAGAAGTTTGCGGAATCCCAAGCTTATCAGAACAGTATTGGAGGCTCTCTCCATTGACTATAATGCTGTTTGCAATTTCCCTGCTCTGCTGATCGAGATTCATGATCTGTGAACTGATTATTTGAGGAATCATTGCGCAAAGCTTCTCATCGTTCCTCCTTATAAACTCTTCTTCCGCTGATGGAAGCTCAATAGATTTTGGCGGCTTGACGCTTAGTTCGCAATCATTGAGCTGTTCGTTCAAATCATCAACCGACATTGCTCGATGCTTTTTTTCAAGCACTTGAAGATATCGCCACCTGCGTTCGTTTCCATCGATGAAGGAATAGACCTCCTTAGATACTTCGATCCATCTCCTGCGGCAATACACATAGTAGAATGTTTTTCCATCGATTTCGATTCTTTTGGTTTTTCTCATTTCTGCCCTTTCCGCCTGATATGGGCATCGGGAAAGGATAGAATACGCAGCTTTGCTATGAAACCGGATTCAATACCTGATTGGGCGCACTAAAGATAAGGGTATTGAATCCTGATCCCGCTTAAAAATCGAGACCGTATTCATATCCTTTGCCCTTAATGCATATCAGGCATTGAATTTATTTGTTGTTAAGGATCGCTCCTTACGAGAATGATTTTATCAGCGAAAGGCCATCTAAACCACGACATTAAATGTCACTATAAAAAATCAATGTTTACTTAGATTTCTTAAAAATACGATTTTCAAAAAAGTCAATAAATACGGGCATTCTATAGTGACATTTGATGTCACTGTTTGAAACAGTATTTTTCGAGCCCATCGGAATAATACTTGCATTGTTTGATGTTGTATTTTACGATAAATTATGCTATAATAATTACAGCAATATGAAAGGAGCTGAATGAAATGCCCAATATCAAACCCGTATCGGATCTTCGTAATTATAACGAAGTGCTAAAGGATATTGCTGTTGGAGAGCCTGTTTTTCTTACCAAGAACGGCCGCGGCAGATATGCTATTGTCGATATCGAGGAATATGAAAAAACCCGCGCCACTCTGAAACTTATGGGCGAGCTTGCAAAAGGCGAACTCAGCGGCAATGAAAACGGCTGGCTTAACATAGCGGATATTGAAAAGGAGCTTGGTATCTAAATGGCTGAGGTCAGGTTTTCGCCCGAAGCCCTCGCCGATTTGAAGGGGATCAAGGCGTACATAGAGAATGAGCTTCTGAATGCACAGGCTGCGACAGACTCGGTAGCCGATATAATGAAACATATTCGGCAGCTTGCGGACTTTCCTGAATCCGGCGCGCCGCTGTCTTCCGTTATCCAACTTGATACTAACTATCGCTATCTCTCCTGTGGCAGCTATACCGCTTTTTACCGATACGAAAACGGGATCACGTTCATAGATCGAGTTCTGTACGGCAGACGCGATTATATGCGAATACTGTTTGGCTGAAATGAAAAAGTCGTCGTCAACAAATTGGCGGCGACTCATCTGTTTTATTTTTCAAAGTGTTTTTACTCCGACTGCGATCAAGTATTTGTTTATCTCAACTATATCCATGTTGACCATAGTCATAAGCACCATCGAATAAGCCGTATCCTCCCTTGAGCTTGACATGCGATGACCGGCCTTAGCTATAAGGTCGAAAGAGAAGATCGGATGCAGCTTTAGCCCTATGCAGAGCGCTACAACACTTGCAAGCGATGGCTTTAATGTTTCGCTCGATCTATGCCTGTTTATCGTTCGTATCGTAAGTCCGCTTTCAAACGAGAGGTCTTCAATCGTGCATCCTAGCCTTTTCATATGTTCGCAAATGGTTTTTGAATAGGACGCAGGAAGCGACTCCATCACAGATGAGATCTCATCCGTCATGGAAACAAAGGTATCGGTATTCACTACGCATTGATTCTCTTTGTTCGGTAACGCTTCCATTTTCTGTACCTGCTAACTAAAAGAAAACCGCCGACAGGAAAGCCACGGAGATTTCTCTCCATGTAGATATCCTGCCGGCGGTATCATTTTCAAGCCCGCCTTCTGAACAGTTTGGGATAGGGCTTACGATCTCTCACCGCCTATCTCTCTTTTTCAGATTTCATGATAAGTTTGGTCTGTGACCAAGACAACTCCCTTGTCCCTCTGCAGCCAGATTTATTCGGTTGTAGTTATGCTAAAGTGCTAATTCAGCAATAATCATATTCATCGGGTTCTTCTATTTTTATTATTGCCCAGCGTCTTGCAATCTTAAATCGTGTTAGGGAAACCCTACATACTCCGCAGTGAATCCTTATCTCTCCATCAGCATTGCAAAAACCTGCAACTTTATTTCCACAATTTGGGCAGTGCCAAACAATAGGCTTCAACGGATCATACTTAGCCACATCCCATCACTCCTTTTACGTCCAGCCGGTAGCCATAGGCATGCTTGCATTCATTACGCCGTTATAGGTCTGATCCTTGGCATTCGTAAAGCTGAGAATGTCTTTCTCTTGATAATCATTCTCATGCACTTCCGCGTGACAATGCTCGCATATCATCCAGCCGTCCGTTTCTTCAAGATACAGGCCTCGATTTATCGTGCCGCAGTTCGGGCATATCACATCATACTGTTTCATTCGAGTTCCTCCGTTTTATACATCGATTACGGTTATAGAGTAAATATCATCGAACTTGACGATCTCATCATCGAGTTTTAACTTTCTGTACGCGGTATTGAGTGCGGTTATCCTGCCTCGTTTCGTAACATCATGAAACGCGCAGTAGTACGCTATCTCAACGCGCATACCCTTTTGCAGTATGCCGAGCGTTGCCGAGATCTTCGCGGCATCTTCATCGGAAACCCCGTGCTTCTCAACGCGGGAGTGCCGTTCCTCGCGGTCTCGCAGCGCTTCCTGCAAGCCCTTCATCGCATCGAATGGGGCAAATATTTTAGCTCTTTCTTCGCGGGTCATCATATCCTGCTCTATGACCTCCTATGAACTCATTTCGCTCGCGCTGTGTGCCTTCCGGCATAAGATTTACCGCCTTCAGCAGTGCGTTCTTGCCAAAGCGCTCCTTGATATCGAGTGTTGCGCGCTGAACGCTTTCCTCGCGCTCGACCTGCTCAAAGTTGGTAAACAGGTCGTATCCGGCACAGCCTTCGTCGCAGACTTCGGAGAAAGCTATTCCGAGCCGTCGTATCGGTGTATTTCTGTTGGCTGTCTTTTCAAAGGCTCGAACGGCAGCTTCGATGATCAGCGATTCCAGCGCAGTTGCGAAGTTCAGCTTGACGGTTCCTTTGGTCGGCGGTATCGCCTCATTCGAGTAGCCCGTATAGATCCAAACCTTATTCGCAATTACTTTGCGCTTCATAAGCTCGTCTGCACCGTTTATAGCAATTTCCTTGACCACCGTCCTCGCTTCTTCGTAAGTGTAGTTGCGCGGCAGTATCTGGGAAAACGAAACCGAGTGCGATTTGCTCCTGTAGTTCTTGATATCCTCCATCAAACAAGGTTCGCGGCCCCATGCATGGTCTATGAGCAGCTCGGCGTTCTTTCCGAATGCCTTATAGAGGACGTCCTGTGGAAGCTGAGTTACTCCGCGCATATCATACACTCCGTATCTCGCCAGCCTGCTTGCCGTGCCGCGAGCGACCATCCAAAAGTCGGTTATAGGTCGATGATCCCACAGCGTTCTTCTGTAAGTTTCCTCATCCAGTACGCCTATATGATCGGCAGAGTGCTTCGCAGTTATATCGAGCGCGATCTTCGCAAGATAAAGGTTCGTCCCGATGCCAGCGGTTGAAGGTATGCCGTATCTGTTTGCTATCTCGTTCATCAGCAGCTTTGCAAAGGCGGTCGGCTGCATCTTGTTTGCCGCTAGATAGTGCGTGGCATCGATAAACGATTCATCTATCGAATACACATGGATATCTTCGGGCGCGAAGTAATCGAGATACAGCGAATAAATATCCGCTGCGTATTCGATGTAGAGCGACATCCTCGGAATCGCAACCTCGTACTTCACCTGCTTCGGAATATCCGAGAGGCGGCAGCGATTCTTGATGCCGAGCGACTTCATCTTCGGCGTTATTGCAAGGCAGAGCGCGTTCTTTCCGCGCGAGAGATCGGCTACAACAAGATTTGTTTCAAAAGGATTCAGGCCGCGCTCCGCACACTCAACAGAAGCATAGAAGCTTTTCATATCTATGCAGAAGTATGTTCGCTGCTTATCGCTCATGCTCGATCCTCCTGTATTGCTCAAAATCTCGATGTAAGTACCATTATACACAGAAATATTCTCGTGTCAAGAGAATTTTCAAAACTAATTCTCTAAACAGCCGTGCAACTTCATTGCTCCGCAACATGGGAAAACACAGCTAAAAACGAAGATGCCCCTATTACATATAGTGGTGGATACAGTATCAAAGCATTCCGCAAGTATGAAAATTCATTCGCCAGTACCAAAATCCGCACACATTCAACTTTCCTATGGCGATTTTCTCCAAAATACTGTATAATGTAACCATTCTTACTGCAATCAGCAATACGAATCTATTTGGAGGACTACATGGCGGATATAAAAAAGGAACAGGAGCGCGAAGAACTGCATCGCGCAATATGGGCGATAGCGGACGATCTGCGCGGCAGCGTGGACGGTTGGGATTTCAAGAGCTATGTGCTCGGAACCATGTTTTACCGTTACATTTCCGAGAATCTTGCGAACTATATAAATGAAAACGAATGGGAATCCGGCAATCGGGATTTCGATTATGCGAAGATGACCGATGCCGATGCGGAGGTTGCCCGCGAAGGTCTTATAGAGGAAAAGGGCTTCTTTATGCTGCCTTCGGAGCTTTTCTGCAATGTTCGCGCAAACGCTCCACGCGATGAAAACCTCAATATGACTCTTGAGCGCGTTTTCAACAATATCGAGAACAGCGCAAAGGGCAGTGTTTCGGAAAACAGCTTTGCAGGGCTCTTCGATGATTTCGATGTGAACTCCAACAAGCTCGGCGCGACCGTTGCCAAGCGCAATGAAAAGCTGGTCAAGCTGCTAAACGGCATTGGCGAAATGAACCTCGGCGATGTTCGCAACCATGATATAGATGCTTTCGGCGATGCCTATGAGTATCTTATGACCATGTATGCCTCAAATGCAGGCAAATCCGGCGGCGAGTTCTTCACCCCCGCCGATGTTTCGGAGCTTCTGACAAGGCTCGGCACGGTCGGCAAAGAGGCGGTAAACAAGGTTTACGATCCCGCCTGCGGTTCGGGCTCGCTGCTCCTTAAAGCCGTGCAGGTGCTTGGGCACGATGCCGTGCGCGATGGCTTTTTCGGGCAGGAGATAAACATCACCACCTACAACCTTTGCCGCATCAATATGTTTTTGCACGATATCGGCTTCCATAAATTCGATATCGCCTGCGAGGACACGCTTATCACCCCCAAGCATTGGGACGAGGAGCCTTTCGAGCTTATCGTCAGTAATCCGCCGTACTCCATCAAATGGGCGGGCGATGAAAACCCACTGCTTATAAACGATCCGCGCTTTGCTCCGGCCGGCGTTCTCGCGCCCAAGAGCAAGGCCGATCTTGCGTTTATAATGCACTCGCTGGCATGGCTTGCGCCGAGCGGCACGGCGGCGATAGTTTGCTTCCCCGGCATAATGTATCGCGGCGGCGCGGAGCAGAAGATAAGAAAATACCTTGTGGACAATAATTTTATAGACTGCGTTATCCAGCTTCCCAGCAACCTTTTCTTCGGTACTTCTATCGCAACCTGTATAATGGTACTCAAGCGCGGCAAGGCGGATAATAAAACGCTGTTTATCGATGCTTCAGCAGAATGCGTTAAGGTTACGAACAACAATAAGCTGACCGCGGAGAATATCACGCGGATCGTCGATACCTTCGCAAACCGCAGCGAGATCAAGCATTTTTCGCACCTTGCGGAATACTCCGAGATAACCGAAAACGATTATAACCTCTCCGTTTCAACCTATGTTGAAGCCGAGGATACAAGGGAGAAGATCGATATCAAGGAGCTGAACGCAAGGATCGCCGAGATCGTGGCACGGGAGAATGTGCTGCGTGAAGAGATCGATAGGATTATCGCGGAGATCGAGGGAGAATGATTCTACGCTTTCAGTTGTCAAATATTCTTTGATAACTGAAAGCTCGTAAGCAGCAATGAACAACACGCAAAAAATGCGTATTGTTACAAAGCAGCAAGGAGTGAATAAATGAGAGGCGAAAACGAGAAAAAGTGCCTTGATATGGTTATAAATAGGGCTAACCGAATTCGGTATTATGGATTGGCTCGGGAAGATGTGGATTTAATAGAATCCATGCTTAATACCGCTGTCCCGAATCCTGAATCGAGCAAGTTCCCTGACTTTCTTTGTGCGAACGGAATTATAGAGCATTTTCAGATAACGGCTTCCGAACGTATTGTTACGAGTACCTCTTCCAAAACAATTGATCGGGGTTCGGAACAGCATAAAGAACTTGCTAAGCATAGGAAAAAGACCGATGCTTTGATAGAGGGTTTCAAAGAGAAGATGGCTGGTTCACCTTCTTTTGATGAAGTAAAAAGCGTGCATAGCAGCTTTAATCAACCGCAGCATTCACACGCCAATCTGATAGAATCTTTTAAGACGGCATGGGAAAAGCATATAGATAGTTTGCATAAGTATCAAGGCGCGAAATCTCCATGTGTTTTTCTGATCGAACATTCCGAATATGGGTTGGAAATGTTTGAAGATGTGTACGGTGATTTGAAGGAAAGTCTTCGTTTTGATGATTTACGGAAACAGCAGCGATTTGATTTTTACCGCTTGAGCAGAGATAAAAAACTGCTTGAATATATGTATGGCTTTACCGATGATGTTGACATGGTTATATTCTCATATTTGTATGGATGTGAAGTAATAAAACTGAAGAATATCCAGGAAATCTTGAAGCGGTTGCCGTGGGATTTTAGAATAGAGGCTAAACCGCAGATATTTAACATCGAATCTGTTTATGGTATAAGTGCGAGGTGTGATGATGAGTAAGCTTGATGAATTGATAAAGGAATATTGCCCCAACGGGGTAACGCATAAGCAGTTTGGTGAGATTGCGTTGATTTCGCGCGGGGCATCACCAAGACCGATAAGTAAGTTTATAACCGATGATGAAGATGGAGTTAATTGGATAAAAATCGGCGATGTACAGCAGGGAACGAAGTATATTACAGAAACAAAAGAAAGAATAACAATAGAGGGTGCCAAAAAATCTCGGTATGTGAAGCCAGGTGATTTTATTTTATCAAATTCTATGAGCTTTGGCAGACCATACATCCTAAAGATTGAAGGGTGTATTCATGATGGATGGCTGTCAATAAGCAACTTCGACGTAAGCTTCAACTCGGATTTTTTGTTTCATTTGTTAAACTCAAATGCGATACAAGCAGAAATGAAAAAACGAGCTTCGTTTGGAGGCGCTGTTCAAAACTTGAATGCTGATATTGTTAGAGATCTTATTCTACCTGTACCTCCCCTTGAGGTACAGGCTGAAATTGTCCGTATTTTGGACGGTTTCACTGAGCTTACAGCAGAACTTACATCTAAGCTTACAGCGGAGCTTTCGGCGAGAAAAATGCAGTATGAATACTACCGCGAAAGGGTTCTTAACTGTAAAACAGATGTCGAGTGGAAAACCATCGATGAGTGTACTGAAAAAGTTGATAATATTAAGTGGAAATATGCCGACGGAGAGTACCAATATATCGATCTTTCATCGGTTGACCGCGAAACAAGCTCCATAGTGATGACCACAACAATTGATAGGAATAATGCGCCAAGCAGAGCACAGCAAATAGTGCGAGAAAACGATGTTCTGTTTGGAACAACTCGCCCATTGCTTAGACGATACTGCATTGTACCTAAAGAATTCGACAATCAGATTGCAAGCACTGGATATTGCGTTCTTCGAGCGAAGGATACGATTGTTCTTCCGCATTACCTGTATTTCTTGATTAGTGCAGAACCGTTCTATCGCTATCTGGAACCGTTGCAAATAGAAGGAAGCTATCCAAGTGTGACCAATTCTAATGTTAAATCATATAAAATTCCCGTGCCAAGCTTGAGTGTTCAATCTCGAATAGTTGAGGTGTTGACTAACTTTGATGCCATCTGTGCCGATCTAAAAATCGGCCTCCCTGCCGAGATCGAAGCGAGGCAAAAACAGTATGAGTATTATCGTGATCTGCTGTTGACATTCGCCGAAACCGGTGAGATAATCGCTCAGACAGACAGACAGACAGACAGACAGACAGACAGACAGACAGACAGACAGACAGACAGACAGACAGACAGACAGACAGCTCTAAATGATATATTCAGGCTTCTGCAGTATGTGTTTGGTTATGCGCCTGTTGCGCTGGGTGATGTCGCTGATTATAGAAATGCTCGTATTGATGCAAGCGAAGTTGATGAATCCTCCTATATTGGAGTTGATAACCTGCTGCCGAACAAAGCAGGCAGGAAGCAATCCGAGTATGTTCCGAACGAGGGCAGGTTGATAAGGTTTGATATTGATGATATCCTGATCGGAAACATTCGCCCTTATCTCAAAAAAATTTGGATGGCGGATACTTGCGGTGGCACAAACGGTGATGTGCTTGCGGTATCTGTACTTGATAAGGCTATGGTGCATCCGCGATACCTTTATCATGTGCTTGCATCCGATGGTTTCTTCACCTATGATAATCAGCACTCAAAGGGAGCAAAGATGCCGCGAGGAGATAAACAGGCGGTAATGCAGTATCGCTTCAATCTGCCTTGCTATGATGAACAAGTTCGCGTTGCCGAGCTGCTTGATAGGTTTGATGCTTTGTGTAATGATCTCTCGGCAGGCTTGCCCGCCGAGATCGAGGCAAGGCAGAAACAGTATGAATACTATAGGGAAAAGCTCTTGGGTTTCGAAAAGCAGAGCTGATATTCCTTGCTGTGAAAAGAAAGGAAAATGTTTGATGAGACAACGCCAAGCTATTCGAAGGGATAAGTTGACCGAAGATGACAATCCTGTTTTTCTCTTGAAATCAATGAGACAGGAATATCTAGAAAACACAATAAGCTTAGGACGATTCTGTTTTAATCATCCCAAAATCTTTAATGAATGGGAAAAACAAGATGCGGCACAATATGACAAATGGGATTCACATGCAGCATTTAGGATAACACGCGCAGTTGCTAATCCAAATGTTGATAAAGATACCGGAATCCCAGACTTAAAAACTGGAATGCAGTTGAAAGCTGAGGGAGAAATACATTATCAAAGTGAACTTATTAGTCATACTCCTGTATGCTGCTTTCGTTGTATCAGAAGAAAAGAAATTGAAGTAGTTGATGGAGAAATGTATTTTTCACTTGGAAAAACAGCGAATAGAATCGAAACCGAATTTGGTCATGATTCTTACATAATTGTTCCTATCAAGCCATTTCTTGAACTTATTGGAAGCAAGGGGTACAATTTTTGCGGAATGGAAGTTGTGTATTGTGATGCACTCAATGATAACCCTTTCCAACCATTATTCGGAATGGAAAAAATGATGGCAGAGCAGATATTTAGAAAAGATAAACGTTTTGAATGGCAAAACGAGTATAGGATTTGTCTCAATCCTACAAACGAGTCACCAGTATTTATAAATATTGGTTCAATTGAGAGTATCGCTGTTTATGGACAGATGAAGAGTTTAGAAACTAAGCGTTGCATTTATCACTGTGACCAATCTGAAAGTGAGAAGTAATATGCCCTTTTTCAACATCGTTGCCCAAATGAAGGAAAGTACGGTCGTTGCCGAGTATGAACCCACTCCGCGCAAGGCCGAAGCGTATCAGAGCGAAGCGGAGCTTGAACGCGAGTTCATGCATCTTTTGAATGAACAGGGCTATGAGGACAAGCCCATTCATTCCGAAAGCGAGCTTATAGACAATCTGCGCGAAAAGCTTCAAAGGTTGAACGGCTATACCTTCACCGACTCCGAATGGAAGCGGTTCTTTTCCGAATGTATTTCAAACGCCAATGAGGGCATTGTTGAGAAAACGCGCAGGATACAGGAGGATCATGTTCAGGTTCTCCGCCGCGATGACGGAACGAGCCGCAATATCCTTCTTATCGATAAAAAGAACGTGCATAACAACTCGCTGCAGGTCATAAATCAATACACCGTCAGCCGCGATGATGGCGCAAGGCACGATAACCGCTATGATGTAACGGTGCTGGTGAACGGTCTGCCGCTGGTGCATATAGAGCTTAAACGGCGCGGCGTTGCGCTTCGTGAAGCCTTCAATCAGATAGAACGCTATCAGCGCGATTCCTTCTTTGCGGGAAGCGGACTGTTTGAGTACGTTCAGATCTTCGTTATCTCAAACGGAACGAATACGAAATACTATTCAAATACCACGAGATACAGCGCGATAAAGGAGCTCGGTTCATCCGGCCCGCGCAAGGGCAAAACGAGCAACAGCTTTGAATTTACCTCATTCTGGGCGGATGCGCGAAACCGTGTGCTGCCCGATCTTATCGACTTTACTAAAACCTTTTTCGCCAAGCACACGCTGCTGAATATCCTAACGAAATACTGCGTTTTCACCTCCGAAAACCTGCTGCTCGTTATGCGCCCGTATCAGATAACAGCAACCGAGCGCATACTGAACCGCATAGAGGTTGCGAACAACTATAAGAAATACGGCTCGGTCGAGGGCGGCGGCTATATTTGGCATACCACCGGCAGCGGTAAAACGCTGACCAGCTTTAAGACCGCAAGGCTCGCTTCGGGGCTTGAGTTCATTGATAAGGTGCTTTTCGTTGTGGACCGTAAGGACCTCGATTATCAGACCATGAAGGAGTACGACCGCTTTGAAAAAGGCGCTGCGAACAGCAACACCTCCACCGCCGTTCTCAAAAAGCAGCTTGAAAAGGACGATTGCCGCATTATCATAACCACCATTCAGAAGCTCTCGACCTTTATTAAGAAGAACCCGAGCCATCCCGTTTATCAGAAGCATATCGTAATGATCTTTGATGAATGCCACCGCTCGCAGTTCGGGGATATGCACACAAGCATAGTCAAGAGCTTCAAGAAGTATCATATCTTCGGCTTTACGGGAACGCCGATATTCGCGGTCAATTCGGGCGCCGTGAGCGCTGCAAGCCTTTTCACAACGCCGCAGACCTTCGGCGATCAGCTTCATACATATACCATCGTTGATGCGATCAACGATAACAATGTTTTGCCGTTCCATGTGGACTATATCAAAACCATGGACACCGATCCCGATATCGACGATAAGGAGGTTTGGGACATAGACCGCGAAAAGGCGTTCATGGCTCCGCAGCGCATAGAGCTTGTGACCAAATACATTCTCGAGCACTTCGATCAAAAGACCTATCGCGGGGATCGGTCGTATTCGTTCAATGTGCTGCAGAATATTGCCGAGGTCGCATCGGGCAAGAACGGAAAGGTCGAGGAAATAAAGAACAAGCAGCGCATAAGCGGCTTCAACTCCATCCTCTGCGTAACTTCCGTGCCTATGGCAAGGCTTTACTATCAGGAGTTCAAAAAGCAGATGGCAGCCGATCCGAGCAAGGCTATTCGCATTGCGACAATCTACAGCTACAGCGCAAACGAAGCCGAGGACGAGGGCGGCCTGCTGGGAGAGGAAAACTCCGAGGACACCTCCGCGCTCGATGCAAGCTCCCGCGATTTCCTTGAAATGGCGATAAGGGATTATAACGAGATGTTCAAAACGAACTACTCGACCGACGGCGATAAGTTTCAAAACTATTATAAGGATGTTTCGCTCCGCATGAAGAATAAGGAGTTGGATATGCTTATCGTGGTTAATATGTTCCTCACAGGCTTCGATGCGACCACGCTCAATACGCTTTGGGTGGATAAAAACCTCAAGATGCACGGGCTTATCCAAGCTTTCAGCCGCACCAATCGCATATTGAACAGCACCAAGACCTTCGGCAATATCGTTTGCTTCCGAAATCTTCAAAAGCGCGTTGATGATGCTATCTCGCTATTCGGCGATAAGCAGGCTTCGGGCATAGTGCTATTGAAGGGCTTTAAGGATTACTACTTCGGCTATCAGGATGAACGCGGCACGATACATCCCGGCTATGTGGATATGGTCGAGGAACTCACTACGCGCTTTCCGCTCGATGCGCCGCGCATTGAGGGCGAGCAGGCGCAGAAGGCGTTTATCGCGCTTTTCGGCGCGTTCCTAAAGATGCAGAATCTGCTTAAAGCATTCGACGATTTCAAGGGCAGCGAGATACTGCCTGAGCGCGATCTTCAGGATTATCTCGGCAGGTATCAGGATCTGCGCGAGGAATGGAAGCGGAAGCGCGAGGACAAGCAGAAGGAGGACATCATTGACGATATCGTTTTTGAGATCGAGCTTATCAAGCAGATCGACATCAATATCGACTACATTCTGCTCCTCGTTAAGAAGTATCATGATTCGCATTGCGAGGATAAGGAAGTGCTTATCGATATCAGAAAAGCCGTCGATGCAAGCCCCGAGCTTCGCAGCAAGAAAGCGCTTATCGAAACCTTTATCGCCGGAATAAACGATGTTGACGATGTTCTGATCGAATGGCGCAGCTTCGTCGCAGAGGAACGCGAAAAGCAGCTTAATCAGCTCATCGCCGAAGAACGGCTCAATGATGCCGAAACAAGGAAGTTCATCGAGGACGCTTTCCGCAATGGCGAAGTCCGCACCACCGGCACGGATATCGACAGAATTATGCCTCCTACCTCACGCTTTGGTAGCGGTAACCGCGAGGAGAAAAAGCGCAATATCGTTGATAAGCTCAAGGGATTCTTTGATAAGTTCTTTGGGGTGTGATAGAACATAGACAGAGTATAGCTTAAGAGCACCTGATGTTAATTAGCATCAGGTGCTCTATTATTTTTACATCCTCAACAAATGAATAATGCCCTCCTATAATCGATGATAAGGAGGGCTATTTTTTCGCAGAGTTAGAAACTCAGCGAAAGAAAACACTATGTATTCCGTCCTTTATTATATCGCAAAAGCTCTCATATTTCAATACATTGATCCATAAAAAATGCAGAAACTGTCATTTTCGTCAGTTTTATTGCATTATTATGGGAGGTCGACCGAACGAGGGGGTGATAAAAATGCATTATATCGAATCCGTGTTGTCTTAACTGCTTGCAAATCAAGTCGTTAGCAGTCAGCATCGCAGTCTATTTTTCTTTGAATCATCAAGAATTAGAGCAATAAAGGAGGCTACAGTGTCAAAGCGAGGCGAAAACATATTCAAACGAAAGGATGGCCGTTGGGAGGCTAGATATGAAAAGGCGCGCAACGCTCAAGGACGAATAATCTATGGGTTCTGCTATGGTCGAACCTATAAGGAAGCAAAGGACAAGGTTAGGCAGGCAAAAATGGATGTCCTACTTGGTAATGTAAGCGAGTGCCAAAGTAAGGAGCTATTTTGCCGTTTTCTCGATGAATGGCTTGTCAAAAAAAGAAATACTATTAAAACATCTTCATATGCAAAGTATGAAACAATCGTCGAAAAGCACATTAAGCCATTACTAGGAGATCGCATGATCTCAACATTGGATCAGACAGTTGATCAAACGATTTCTGATCATTGCAGTCAGTTAGGGCTTTCTGCAAAAATGCAAAAAGATATTGTTTCTGTATTAAGAGCCGTACTTGTGTATGTCAAAGACACAGAGCCGGCCTTCCGCGCAAATATACAGATGGGCTTTTCGCATATTCGAGGTGAAGAACCGCGTGTTTTATCTGTCAGCGAGTTTAAGCTCTTGATGGAGCACCTCCTAAACGACATGGATTGCTGCAAGTTTGGAATAGCTTTAGCAGCAATGACAGGAATGCGTATTGGCGAGATTTGCGCACTTAAATGGCATAATGTTTCAATAGCCGAAAGGTTTATCAAGATTGATTCCACGATGCAGCGAGTTAAAGATTACTCCGGATCAGTAAACAAGACTCGGATTATTATTGGACCACCCAAAAGCTGCAAGTCAGTTCGCACAATACCGATTACCGATTTCTGTTTTGAGTTGTGTTCAAAAATGATGGTGGCTAATACTAATGCCTATGTTCTTACGGGAACGGAAGCATTCATTGAGCCACGATTATTGCAGTATAGAATGAAGAGGCTAACAAAAGAGCTATGCTTAGATGATGTTCATTTTCATACTCTGAGGCACACATTTGCAACACGGTGTGTTGAAGCCGGATTTGATGTTAAGAGTTTAAGCGAGTTGTTAGGGCATGCCAGTGTAACGATTACGATGGATCGATATGTTCACTCGTCATTAGAATTGAAGCGTGCCAATATGGAAAAACTCCAGAGCTACTTACGCTAGTTTTAGCAGTCAGAATCAGCAGTCAAATCATCAGCAAGTAAAATACGCATTGCATTTTCCTTGTTACTTCGCTGAGTTTCTAACTCTGCGAAAGAAAATAATTTGAGTATAGAGCACTATGGGGGACAAAATGATGCGTTTATTTATGACAGAATTAATCAGCGTTCCCTAAAAGACAATCAAAGCTGCACCAAACTGTTTTACTCTTGATTTAGCTTGATTAAGATTTGGAGGGCAATAATGACAAAGAATAAGGCAACCATATTTGTTTTAGCAGTATTGCTGATGGCAATGTTTGTTTGTTCGTGCAGCGCAGAGCGCTGGACGTGGCCCAACATGTTCGACATTCAAAGTCTGGGCATCAAAGTACCGAAGGCAGAAGAGAAGTCATCTGATACGAGCGAATCAGGAAGTGTATTCTATGCTTTCGATCCCTCGGGCTCTATGAAAGGATATCTGGGACTGGACTGCGATACATACAAAACGGTCTTCACAAGCGTTATTCCAATAATGCACCGTGCCACCGGCTTCATTGATATTGCATATGAAGATGGCAAGCTCAACATTGGAATTTCTGATGACTTTTTCAAGGCTGAGGGTTCCGATGATCTTGGTCACTACATGAAAGATAACGTGTGTGTTTCACCGAGATATTCTGAGAATACAACCGAATTGGGAGATCTGATTAAGGCGATAACTAAAAGATACACCAATAATGCCTTCGACAAGATTACGCTGGATGATATAATTGTTATCGTAACTGACATGGTTTTTGAAGATAGTCGAGGGGAAACGGTCAAGACACAGGACGTCTTTAACGATGTTCGAACCTGCATCACCGATATGGGTCTTGATCTGGGGATTGCGCTTATTCGCATAGAGGCAGACTATGCTTTTGGAGAGGCGCATATGAGTGCAAACAGATCTTATTACTATAATGGCGACAAGCTGATCGAAAAGAACAGGGTCAATCGCAACTTTGAGTATCGAAAAGGGGAAAGGATAACGCAATATGATCCGGACGACGATCCGGCAGGCCATATTATGCACCCACTTTTTATGTTGGCGTTCGGACCAAGCAATCTGATTAAATCATACACGGACGATTTGCATGGTCAGCTGGATAAGTCAAAATATGATATTGAGCATCAGATGCTTGTTCTTGCAGAGGATGTACCGCAGCTCAGCTTGTCGAACAAGCTTACATCGGGCGTTAGGATCGAACTGTCAGATACGCTCAAGAAGCTTAACGGGAGCGAGAATCCCGCTGAGGATGCTAACACTATTCCGCCGGGATATGCTTTCTATTGGGATAAAACGGATGCACATTATCAGGAAATGGGCGAGGTGAACGTCAGCACTGATTTTTTGGACAAGCTGGAGCGGAAGTTCTATGAATCAGAGCATGCGAACAGCGAAGTTGCTTCATTCATAAAGGACAACGTTCCTATTTATCCGATATGCCTTAATGCAGCAAGTGCGGTTCGCGATTTTGACGATTGCTACATTACCGCAACTATCGATGTTAACAGCAACGCGGTTGGACGGCTTGCCAAGCATTGGGCGCCGGTAGTGGACGGCGAGATATCAATTGAAGAGGTTCGATCCAACACTGTAGAGAACTTGCATTTGAAGGAGGACGAGCCTGCAAGGTTCGCAGCTTCAAACACTGCTGCTATCGATGTGAACGAAATAAGGGTTGTTGGAAACGAAGCTTCCGGCTATAAACTGGTTGTAAAGTGCCGCTTAGCGTTTAACGATTTAGTAAAATCGGCGGATCTTAATCAAACAGTCCTATATCGTGTAAATTTGGGTGTATCTTTGAGCAAGAAGGACGATTTAGAATATGCCGCAATGTTGGATTCATACTGGGCTAAAGATTACACCGTCGATTGGAAAACTTTCGAAATCGGTAAAACACAGCAATTAGACAAGACACCCAATTTATGGTTGTTTAACGAGATTGTTGTCAGCCATTATGCCGAGGCTGTCGAGCAGGCGCTCGCCACTTTATCGGCAGATACAGAGTTCTACTTTGGACTCTCGTTCAGGGCTACAAGCAAAACCAAAGCAGGCTTTTATATGTTCTCCACTGATCAGGCAAATAGCATTATTCGCCAGTTCAGTGAAGAACCGTAAGCATAAACATCTTTTGCAGGAGGAAAACAAATGGAAAAAAGAGCTACAAAGAGAATTCATATCCCATTCCTTGCTGATCATCTGGCAGCAATAATAGCTGTTATGGTCGTCATAACACTTTTGTTGGCATATGTGGGATACAAGCTTTCTTACGAGACCGTGAACGCCTGTCTGTTGCGAACCGTTGGAAGCGCCGATGTATCCCTTCCGGTCAAGAACGGCAGACTCATCGGCAGCATTGTTTCCGGGACCATTGCGTTGATGCTTGTGGTTTCGATTATATTTACTGCGGTCGAATGGAAGAAGTGCTATGGCAAGGACTTCAAAAAAGCATACATTGTTGCGATGACGGTTATAAACGTGGTCATTGCGCTGGTAAGTTTAGCTGTTACAGTATACTTTTGTTTTATGCTGTCGAAAGTTGAAGGGTACACAGTCATCCAGCCGATAATGAGATTTGCCCCTGCAGGCATCCTATTGTTTTTCTCGGCAATACACATCGTGCTGTGCTACATCCTGTACAAACCGGGCTTTCGCTATATTAGCAGAGAACAGTATAGATAAACAGACTACAGGAGGAAACACTATGGCTGAGTATTATATCTTTGCAAGCGGTGGAGCGGGCATCAAAACCGCTATTGCGGTTGTTTTGTTTGCGGCAGCAGGATACACCCCCTTTAAGAGACAAGAAGCAGCGAACAGAGGCATATTGGCCAGGAGAGGCCCCGAGAGAGATTACGATCACTCCATAACAATTATACCTTGCGATATCGACATTAACTCCGCGCAGCGGGAGCGTCTTATAATGCTGCAAAAACAGCAGAACTATCTTCGCACGGTATATGATAACGGGAAAATGCTGCGGATAAATATCGCTGACAGTATCAGGTTCTCAGATGACGATGAAACTGACGGCGTTAGCTTAAACAAAATAGTCGGGGAACACTCTGATAATCCCCTGATGCAATCTCTTTTCGATCCTTCGCAGCGTGAAAAGCCAAATAATGACGGCACTGAGGGCGATATGCAGCTCGGCTGTTTTTTCACGAGCAGCTTTATTCAAGATCGCGACTTGACAGGACTGTTCAAGGGCAATCCCAATGAGGATAGATACATTGCCTTTACAGGCAGTGTCTACGGCGGGACAGGTGCGTCTGTTACGCCGACGATTTATCGACTGGTCAAAAACTTCTTTAATAATCATGCTGCCGGAGGAAGTATGAGTCCGCAGTTTGCGGGCACTAATACTCAAGGCTGTATTCTTATGCTGCCCTATTTCAGTATCTCGGCCGATTCTAGTAACATTGCCGTGGAGTCGCCTGAGCATACTCCGCGCACTAAGGCGGCACTGGGCAAGATAAGTCAGCTGGCGCCAGACTATACCGCCTTGGTGGGAGCCGAGCAGAGACAAATGAAGATCGGAGAAGGAGAAAAGGACAAAGCAGTCGTCGCAAAAGGGAATCGGGACCAACTCAATCCGCTTATGCCTGAGGATATCGCAGCAGCAGCGGCTGTATTCGATTTTTTTGCTCGCTCCCATAGAAATAATGAGCAAGTCTATATCGATGCAGTAAACAGCAATTTCGGTGCGCTTCCGGACGGAAAAGAGCTTGCTCTTTGCATAAGACGGCTTGACTACTTCCTCAAGTTGCTTAAGTTCTACTACGTCTACAAAGAGGGAAACAGTGAACTGACAAGTTTCTCTGGCTTCTATAGGCCGAACGGCGATGAGAATTACCTCTCGATCATCGGACACTATGTGTATATCGGTGTTGAATCACACAAAAACCGCAACAATTTACTGAACGCACTTCAGGAGGTTGAGTGGAATTGCCCTACAAATGATACTACTGAGGCGATACGCTGCAGCTTTCAGAATGTTAATAAGGTCACGGATATTGTTGCCGACAAAGCGGACAAAAGGTGCATAGACAAGATCTATAGATCAATGTTCAAGCTTAAAGGTGGGGAAACTGACGAGTTTGTCCGTACGCTTTGGCAGGAAGTTTGCAAAGTATTAGATAGTTAAGGAGGAGAAAGCGATGAGTAATAGATATATCGGAACGGTTGATGATAACTTTCCAGGAAATCTTGAAAGCGTCAATAATGACGACAAGAGTATGGTGAAACGTGGAAGCGTTATTGAACTTGTCAAAAATCACTTAGTGGTCGATGCTTCGATCATTGAGGGGACATCGTTCAATAAACTCATGGTCGCTGATTTGTATCGACCGATCTCTTTGTTTGATACGTACCTCAAAGAGATAAGCGCAACGCCGATCGGCGGAATGGCGGCAGGAGTGACAACTGCTACCGAAGACCCGTTTACCGCGAAACGCACCAAAGAAGCGCTGGTCTATTTCAGGGCACTGCTTGGCATTATTGCATGCGGCAAAGATAAGCTCGGGTATGACGATACAGATCTGGCCACGCTGCCGAATGAACTCAGGCCGCTTCGTGAACTTGTTCCCGAACTGGACCCGATTATTAGCGGAAAAGCGTTTACGAGCGAGAGTACCATCAGAAGCTTGTACTGGCGGGATGGAGATAGAAAAATATACTTTGCCTTATCTTCTCCTTATACGCTGCTTGCGCCTGTTTTCCACGGCATGGATGAACTTTGCAAGCTCAACGCTTTCCCGTGGATGCATGCGAAAAAAGGTGTGCTCGACCCGGCTGACTTGCCAGAGCTTACTGACGATGCCCGGATAGACATTGCAACCTTCGCTTCCGCCCTGTTTGACCGTATCAGCCCCGCAGCAGCCAATACCAGAAAGGCGGCTCTGTTCAGAGCAATTCTGGCGGGCTTTGTTTCGGAACTTAACGGATCTGCGGACGACATTGGCAAAGCCTATTACACTGCGGCCTGTGATATGGTTATGCAGGAGAACAGCGTATTTCTTCCGCAGATCGGTGGTACGATCTACATTCCTCAGGGGAATAGCACGCTGCGCCAAGTCACCTTTAATGGCGTTAAAAAGCTGGTCGACATCAAGAGCCACATTGAGAAGTCGCCGACAGTCAAAACCTATGTGGACGATATGCCTGTCGAGGAAAATGGCCGAATTTGCCTGAAGCTGAAAGCGCAGGACAATTGCCAAGTAACGGCGGCTAACTACAGATACAAGGTTGAAGGTACAAAAGTCGAGGTGACTGCTGAAGTCACAGTAACGGATAATATTACCAGCGACAGCGTTATGGAAAGCGTTACAAGGAACGGGGATCTGGATCATTACTTCGTCAGCCCGGATCTTGTTATTGTTTCGCTCAAAGCCGAAAAGAGCGCCGCTTTACTGGATAGCAGTAATTTCGTTACTGCTGATGAAGTCGAGTATCTTGTCGTTAAACCTGTCGCTCAAGCCCTGTTTGAGAAAGCATCCGTCAGTGACTTCTCTGTAGAAGGCAACGTGGCAAGTTTTAAAGTCGAGCTTAACCTGCACGACGGGCTTAAGATTTCTAAGAATTATACGAACATTGCCTGCGGTAACGAGAGTGAAATGCTGGATATGGCGGTATGGCCTCGCATGGAAATACCAAACTATTCTAACTACTACTTCTTCTCCACTACGAGATTCGAAAGAATGGGAACTGAGGTCAATGTTCTTGCCAGCGCAAATGAACATAACGAACTCTGCCCTGGGAATATAAGGTGTAACATTTCGCAAGACGGTATCAATTTCGGAATGTTCACGCAGCACATTAGTGCCTTCCCCAAGAAAATCGACCTCTTTAATGAGTTTGAGGGCGGATATCAGTACAGCGGATGTGTTAAAACAAATGCCTGCGCTGCACAAAGAACGAATCTTAATACTGCAGTTACATATGTCGTCGATTTTGGTACCAGCAATACCGCTATTTATTCAATGGATCAAAACCGAACTGTAAATGCATTCAATTGTAATGGAAATCTCGGGTCGATAGCATACACCAATCACCATGCCGATTTGATCAATACTTTCTTCATTCCTTTTGCCGAATCAACATCGTTGGAAAGTGCTGCGATGGATGAGAAACCTAGGCAGGATAGGTTGATAAAGCCTGTTTTCAAGACACTGCTCTTCAGAAAGGTTACTGCCAAGAACTCCTTGGACATGCTTTTGGATTTTCTGGTGTTCTTTAATGCTGAGTACCGGCGAAATGAAGATGTGCTAAAGATGAAAGAGGATCTTTGCAATGCTAAAGATGCACACTGGGAGTTGCTCTCAACTCTCAAATCTACCGAGATAAACAATGCTAGGCACTTCCTGAGTCAGCTGATTCAAATGATCATAGTCGAGGCACGCCTTAACTGTTATGCGAGTATAGACCGAATCGAGTTTACCTATCCGTTGTCATTCAGCGAAAGCGAAAAAAACAGTATAAAAAATGCTGCTAGAATTGCCTTGGGTAATGTCAATAGCGCAGGATTTAATCTTAATGCCGACAACGTAGGCGTTACAAAGGATATCAACGAATCCAAAGCAGGCATCGTTTTCAGTACTGAATCCGCAAGGAACCTCGATACTATAAACGATCTTGCTGACGTGAACCAAACCGTAGCGATGATAGATATCGGCGGAGGAACTACCGATATCTCCATAGCACCGGCACACTATTATGGCGGTGCTGCGGGAACGGCGATCGGGGATATCGTCACCACCTCTGTTAAGCTTGGAGCAAGGAAAATGGCAATTCATCATCTGCTGAAGATGATTGGTAACGGTGATCTGTTTAATTATATCTTGAGTATACTGGGTATTGAAAAAGGAAGCGCATTTTACAAGGATGTTGATGAGCTTATTAAATGCAAGGGGAGAGAAGAACTGTTCACTGAGCACTATGAGTTCATGCTTGGCTGCAATACTGAGGATGGATTTGTTTTTGGATCCAAACTTGCGATGCTCCAAGAAGAGAAGATACTCAAAGACGAGAAGAATGAAGATGATGCTGATGCTAGGAGGAAGTTTATTCGCTATCGATCGATACTGAGCCTCCAGCTGCTGTACATTGCCTATTGCATTGGCTTGCTGCTGCGCAAGTATAAAACTGACAGAGTGCAGGGTCTTGGTGCTATGAACCTTAAAGTTGTGTTGGCAGGCAACGGTTCGCGCATCTTCGATGTTATCAACGACAACCTTAAAAAAGATCTTGTATACCGTGGGGTGTACCTTGGTCTGGAGGGGAAAGTTTTCGAGCATGGCATACCAAGCACGGAGCGCATTTTGTATCAAAATGCGAATTATAGTACGTATATCAAAACCGAGGTCGCAAGAGGCGCTCTTGACGCACTTAATAAAGATACGCCGGCGCAGTATGTTGTTCATGCCGGGGCAAAATTCGAATGTGAGGTTGGTGGCGAGAGTCAACCGCATCCCGATGAATATGAGGACATTCACATTTCCGATTATTTCTTCGGCCGCAGCTCTATTCCCACAAACCAAGATGCTCAGCCGATGTTAAAGGAGCTGGTAGCATCATATAACTTGTCCTGCGCTTGCAATAGAGACTATATCTTCGGGATTTCTCTTGAGGCAGAAGGTAATGGTGGCGACAGTGGAGCAATAAGCGTTAATATAGGTCATCTACAAGATGCCGCAGAGAAGAATTTCAATCTTCTTCACAAAGCTGCTTCTGAGTACCCAGATGTATCTGCCATTCAGAAGCAGGTTGCCGATTTGGAAAAAGCTGGTGGCATAGTGAGCAACAATGTTCTGACAGGGGTTGACGTTGAGAATTACGAGCGTTGCTTGAGAGTCTCTCCAATGACATATGTAATTGAAGCCATCTGCGATTTGATCAGTTTTTGAGCGGATTGAAAGTGGCTGCGAACTAATCAGCTTTAAATCGGATCGGGATGCGGCATTAGCCGCATCCCGATATGCAGGATCAATGTTGCAAACGACTACTCGAATCAGAATGAGAACGCGTTAGAAGCATGAGAAAAAGGAGATTAAACTATGAATGCAAGATTAAAAAGATTGATAGCTATAACATTTATAGCAATCTGCACATTTTCATTGGCAGTTAGCTCTTTGGCGATACAGTCGGATAACCGACCCTCGGCAAACAATGGCACTGTTCTGCTGCTCAGCGACGATCCTAACCAGGAGATTGGACTGGTGAACATTGCATCAGGCCCGAGTCTTTCCGACGGCTGTTCTGTTTTCGCACTAGACTCAGGATCCTTCTCTCCTGTTGGCGCGATACAATATGATGCAAATAGTGGGAATACTATAGCTTATAGGATCGACAGCAACTCGCTGTATCAAATTGTAGAATGCAATGCCGATAAGAATACGATTACGTATTTGGCAGATTATGGCTTTTTTATCAAAGTGTCCGGAAGCTACCGTAAGGAGTCGGAGGACGGAGAGAATAGCTTCGAACTGTTCAATGGCAGTATTCTGCTGAAAAATATAAAGAAGAGCCTATATCCTCAGTTAGCCGTTGATGACGATCGGGATCTCTTGGACAGACTTGAAAACACGGGAAAGTTTGCTCTGAGAATAACGGATAAAAGCGTCCTCGTGTTCAGTGATGACTGGGTTGCTTCAGAAACAGAACTCAACGATGAGTACCTGGAGGGATGCCGCTTGACCATGGAACAGTTTGAGGAAAGGTTTCCTCTTGCTACACCAATGCCAACGCAAACACCAACTTCCACGCAGGCGGTCACCGCGGAACCGACATCAGTGGCAACTGCTACAATGGATGTGAAACCTACCGATAACCCTAAAAGTGAATTTTCGGAAGAAGACATAGCATCAATAAAAACAGCCGTAAGCCAAGAACTCAAGCGTTCAATGCTGCCGGTCATTTTGCTATGCATTCTTGGACTGATTGGACTGTTGAGCGTGGTATTATCTTTGTTGCATCAAAAGAAAATCTTAACAAGTGTTTCAAAAAAGATTACTACTAGTCAAAGAGACAACTATGCGTTCGGCGGAAAGAACAGGTATTATGATACCCAGCCGAGAAATACGGATAGTGAAATAAGAGTTGATACTGAGAACCTGGCAACAAAAAAAGATCTTGATAATACGACGAGAGAAATTTTGGAGGAGATTGGAAGATTATTTAGTGCCGGAGCCATCGAGCAGCAAGTATGTAGCGGGGACAGCTCGAAGCCAACCATGTACCCACCGGTGGACACATCAAGTCGGATTGACAATCTGACTGAGGTTGAAAAAGAGCTTATAAGGTGCACTGATAGTATAGTTGGAAAAGGACAAAAGTCTTATGAGGATTTAGGGACTGTGTTTACGCCTTACAGGGTAAGCCGTATTAGGATAGAAGAAGACGGCAGCTTCACGGCATGTCATCAGGACACAGAATACTGCCTCATTAGTTGTGGCGATGAATACTATGTTATTGCGCGCGCCAACAGATGCGGATTATTTGACAAAAAATTTGACACCATCTATGAAAGACGCGGCAATGGTATTAGTCGCTTTGGAAGTCTTCCGAGACTGTGCAAAGACGAGAAAAGCAATCGGTACATTCTAGTGAGGAAAGGAAGGCTTGAATGATATGGTGAAACGCTGTAGAAAGCTAACATTGGTTTTATTCATTGCAGCTTCAATAATGCTGTCTGCAATTGCATGTTCTTCTTCCGTCAACGGGATTTTTAAGAATCCTCAGGACATCGTTGTAGGAACGTGGGAAAAGGAGGTTGAGGTTGGTGCGGTCGGTATTACACTCGGCAAGGTAACTGTTACTTATACATTCTACAACGATGGTACATGTGTTCAGTCAACTGATTTCAACCAGACGGGAAGTTGGGCATTCGTAGACGAGAGCCATATCAAAATTACAACTCCGCTTAATTTTACTGAAGTTCTTGAACTCCACAAAGAGAATGACGACTGGTATCTGGGCGAGTATAAAAAGAAACAGTGATCCGTTTGGGCTGCTGCTTGAGAAGAATTCCGCGGCTTAGTGATAGCAGATTTGCTTAAAACGTTGAACGAATCAAGCGGATTTGATTTTATCGGAAACCTTTTTGCCGGTGGGATCGTAATGCTCTTTGGTTCCGGGATTCTCTTGTGGTCTGTTGGAACATTGATAGATTTCGATGATGAATCGAGTTGGCCTTACGGACTAAGGCTTGCACTCACATCAGCCTTTTTGATTGCGATTGGCGTTTATGTATTTAAGTAACGCCATTCCAATAAACACCTTGTGCGATGCACAAAAACAATTAATTACTTACTCTAAGGAGGAAAAACAAAATGAGAAAGTCATTTAAAGCCTTTCTGAGCGGTTTGTTGGCAGTTATCATGCTGGTTACCGCGATCCCCTTCGCTGTTTTTGCCGAGACGCGAACGGAAGCTCCTCACGGCTCCGTAAAGGGTCAGACGCTCCTTGGTGATGCAGATCAAGATGGGACTATCGGCATTGCTGATGCCATTATGATCGCCCGCCATGCGCTCGGTCTTTCGAGTGTGATCTCCACGTGCGACATTAACCGAGATGGAGTTATCACCATTGCAGACTCCATTTTAGCTGCAAGGTGTGCGATGATGCTTATTGAGTGGATGTACGATATTGAGATATCATACACTCGCCCTGCCGACGGACATACCCTGCTTGACGAGGAAACAAACACCTATTATGTTGATAACCAAATGCTTGTTGTCGGACGTGACGGCGTTGCCAAAGAACAGATTGCAGAGCTCGTTTCGGAATATAATGGAGTGATTGTCGGCTATATCGAGCTTACGGACGATTTCCAGATTCAGTTCTCACAAGAGTATCCTCTTGCAGTATTGGAAACAATTGCAGAACAACTTAAAACATCCGAACTTGTGGATGAAGCTATGATTCATCAAATGACTCCAACAGATTTATCTGATGCACCGACAAACGACTCTGAGTGGGTAAACGAGGAGTGGAGCGAAACTATTCCCTACGGTAAAAACTGGGGAGTTGAAGCGCTTGAATGCGTAAGAGCATGGAATTGCTATAATAGTGTGCCAAATGAAACTGTAAATGTCGGTATCATTGATTCAATGTTTGATACTAACCACGAGGATCTAAACTTCGTAAAGGTTTGGAACAATCCATCAAACATTTCATCCGAGAAAGACTACTTTGAGCGCAGCCATGGCACTCATGTAACTGGTACTTTTGCTGCTACATTTAACAACGAAAAAGGAATAACAGGAGTTGCTCCGCGGACGAACATATATGGTTATTCTATGCATGGTTCTACTACTGATCCAATCGTTGAGGCGAATCGGCTTACTGGAACTTTTGAATGGAAATATGCAATCGCAAATCTTGTCACAGCTAATTGCAGAGTAATAAATGTAAGCATGGGCAAGGGCGAAGGATATAAAGATGGGGAAATCACTGACTTTAATCTTGATTGGGAAGCTTGGTTGTTAGGTGTATTTCTTTCAAAGCTATTATCATACGGATATGATTTTGTAATTGTTCAAGCTGCTGGTAATGAAAATCAAAATGCAAGAAACAGTGGACTCTTTACCAGAATTGATTTCCCGGAAGTACAAGATAGGATCATTGTCGTCGCCGCAATTAAGAACAACGGAAGACATCGTGCTGGTCTACTTGGTGGTTTTTGGGGAGAAGGTGTTTTTGGCGACTACGTCTTTGATGGGTATCAATTTGCATGGTGGTTCAGTAATTGGGGGGATAGGGTTGATGTTGTTGCACCCGGAGTGAAAATATATAGCTCTGTTCCTGGAAACAAATATGAAGACCATCATTATTTGGAATCGTGGGACGGTACTTCTATGGCAGCCCCGCACATTTCAGGTATTGCTGCAATGTGTTTTAGTGTCAACGCCAATATTAGCGGAAAGCAAGTCAAAGAGCTAATCTCAAATGTAAGTACAGGTAGTGATACGAGTAACCCAGTTTTCCCAACAGTCTCTGTTCGCAAAAAAGGCAGAACATATAACTATCCGCTACCTAGTGCTTTTAGGTGTGTTAATATTGCAGCATTTTTAGAAGGCGAAAATATGCAACCCGTATATGCACAAACGGGAACTATCATGGGGCATATCTATAGGTACACGGATAATCCTTCGGAAATTGCAGGTGTTGCCATTTCTGCGTATGAAAAGCAGGGTTCCTCAATTGTGCTTGCTGGATCTACTGTTAGTTCAGACGATGGAGAATTTATATTAGCTCTCAAAACCGGCAATTACTCCTTGAACATTTTCTTGGATGGATTCTTGCCCTATGCAATTGATAGTGTTGATGTTATAGAAGGTCAAACTACATTTGTGGATACCATTTTTTTGATTCCAGACGAGTATGAAAATCAAAGTTATCAAATTAACGGTAGTGTTACGAATGCTTTGACTGGAGAAAACTTGTCTGGAGTTAATATAAAGCTAAGATTAGGCTGGAATAACACAAGCGGTGACCTTGCGCTTGATGCATCTGGCAGCCCTGCAAAAACTACCTCAAATTCTTCAGGACAGTATTCTATAGAGATGCCTGCAATGTGTTACACTGCAGAGTTTTCAAAAGAAGGTTACATTACTACTTACTCAAATGTAATATCTGCACCCAATACTGGTTTGTGGAATACTTCTCTTTCCCCCATTCTCGCAAGCGGCGAGTATCGTATAGTTTTAACATGGGGTGCTGATCCTCGTGATTTGGATTCGCATGTCGAAGGAACACTCACTAACGGGAATTCTTTCCATGTGTATTACAGTGATAAAACACAGAATGATGGTAGCATTACTGTGTGCGAACTTGATCACGATGATATTGATGGCTATGGACCTGAAACAATTACGCTTAGGCCGATAGACACTTGCTCATATTATTACTATATCAAGAGGTTTAACGGAAGCGGCAGCATTTCAACATCTGGCGCTCAAGTTAAGATATACAGCGGGTCTACCTTGCTTTGGACATTCAATGCGCCAACAAATCAAGGTACCGGAGATTACTGGAATGTGCTCGCGCTTGTAAATGGTCGCCCTGTTATCAAAAATACAATAACTGATTCACCGGATACAGGATATCAGAATTGATAACAACCTTTAAGTTTATTGGGCTTCATTAATGCTGAATTGTTCATGTTCTATCTTATAGCCCCGCTGCATTCATCGTTTGTGCAGCGGGGCGTCATTATTGAATATAACCTTCTCAGAGTTAACGAATGCAAGTACCTATCACCACCATCTTCCCCGGCGCATGCCCAGTATAGTAAAACGGATAGCAAGTCGTCAGCATAATATGCTGTCCTGCAAGCAAAGGTACTCGGAGCTCGTTATCGGATTCGAGTACCTTTATTGATACGACGGTATAGCGGATCGTTGAGCCGTCCTCAAGTGTAACTGTTATGGTATCGCCGAAGTCGATATCCTTTAATACCTTGAGATGGTTTCTGTTCCTATGACCATACACCACGCACACGCCTTCCTCGCCGGGATAAGCTGATGTTTCAAGCCAGCCCGGGTTTTGCGAAAGCGTTGATCTATCCACGCCAACGAAAACGGGAATACGCTGTCCGAGGATGGTTAAGGTGAAGTCTTTGCCGTGTACGGGTGAAGTCGCTGACGGTGTAGGCTGAGCGGGAATATCGTTCGTATTCGGATTGGCGTTTGGTGTGATGCTTGCAGATGCGCAAGGTGTTTCCCTAGGCAATTTTGTTGTTGCGGCTTCGGGCGCGCTGCTCTCGACCGGAGAAGTCGGCGTTTGCTTGGGTTCGGGTGTACGCTTGAACCTATCATTCAAGGCGTTCGGCGTGTGATACGCCGTCTCAGACGGAGCTTGAGCATGGTATGACTCAAGCGGCGTATAGATTTCGGTATAGTCCTTCGTAGGCTCGGGTGAGTTGTAGAGTTCCGCTTGCCTGTTCTTGCCCGAAATGAGTATTGCCGCGGTAACTATTGCTGCAATAGCGGCTATGATGAACGCGGCAATGAGGATTCTTTTTTTAGGATTTCTATTGAACATTTTGATTTCCTTTCTATACAAAAGATTTGCGCCCACCGTTTTTCGATGGGCGCATTGTGTTAATTATACGGTCTTGCGAACATGAATATCGGATAATTGGTGCTTGACCATAGCTCGCGGATAACGACACGGCCTTTTGAGCTTGAAGCCTCGATAACCTTGCCCATGCCGATATAGATGCCGGTATGGTGGACTTCGTTCCATCTTCCGCAGCCGCTGCATTTTCGGTTCACCCAGAATACAAGGTCGCCCGGGCGAAGGTCAGTCTCCCCCACTGTCATATTCTCGCAGTAATGTGCCTGATCCGCAGCGCAGCACCAGAAGTGTGAGCCGAGATCGGGATCGACCTCGTTGATCGCCCAATAGACGAGTCCTGAACAGTCGAACTTATCATCGCCCTTTGCGCCAAGTACATACGGAGCGCCGAGCTTTGTCATGGCCGCTCGGACTACCTCCGCGCCCTTCTCATCCGGAAGAAGGTCGAGTATTTCGTTTATGTCCGTATCGCCCGATACATCAACTCCGAGAAGCTGAGCGTAATAGGAGCAGTATTCGGGTTTCATCATTTCGATCAGCATCTCGCGCTGATAATCACTGAAGCTGTATAAGTCTGCGCCCTCGCGGTAGTTGAGCGCCGAGAGCTGAACATAGCAGGTCAGCGTTACAGAGCCGTTGCCCGTTGAGGTTTCGTGCGTGACCGTAAACGGATTCATGTTTTCATACACCTCCGAAAGCAGAGCTTCCGATTCATCCGTAAGCACAACAACGTCCATTGGTTCCTCGTCCCTTGTAGTAGCAAGCACGGCGAACACGGCAAGCACATCGTTCCAGTTGTTCACGGGAGCATCGCCGTCCTCATCGCCTATATAGACGATCTCGCGCCTTGAATGCCCTGCAAGCGGTATCCGGTTGATCGCCGCAGATATGTTTGTGTTGTGCTGTGCCTCAATAGTCGGGATAACTTGGGATATCGTCTTACCTCCTCCGTCATTTGAGTGAAAAAGCCCGAACCCCGAGAACAGTATCACTGCGATCAACGCGATTCCGGCAATAATGACAACTGCAACCCAGCCACCTGCGGCTATCGCGGCAACAAGCCATTTTACACCTGCAGCGATACCTTTACCTGCGGCAACAACGCCTTTCACCGCAAGCTGTACGGCCTTTACCGTCACTTGTGCCGCGGCCTTTGCCGCCGCTGCCGCTTTCTGCGCTGCATACCTCGATGCCTGCGCCGTCTTTTGGGCGGTCTGCTTCGTGGCTTCGGCGGTTTTAACAACCACCCTTTCGGTTGCCTTAACGGTTCTTGCCGTAGAATTGACCGTGCGTGATGCGGTCTTTACCGTCCTTGCGGGAGCTTGGCCTACCGTGGAAGCAGTGTTCTTGGGGACGGTTTTCGGGCGAATGGTGGTTCGCATCGGTTTTGTAGCGCTTGCCGCTTCGGAATAAGCTGGCTTTTGGCCCGTTCTGTTGGCTTGGTTTTTATTTCCATGTGCGGAGCTTTGAGCATTTTCTGTTAAAGGCTTGGCGTTGTTCCGTTCAGATGCGCTTTTGCCGCGCTCATTGCGCTCCTTGCGCTGATTGCCGCTTTCATTTCTGCGATTCCCATTTGGCTTGCCTTTAGTTCGAGGTTCCGGAACTTCATCCGTTGAGTATGGATCGCCCGCTTCGATAACTTGTGGTGTATCGATGCTCTGCTCTTGCGAGAGCTGCTTTTTCGCTCTGCGCTTATCCATGCTTTTATGTATGTGTTTCTTAACGGAAGCCGAAGCCTTGTTTGCGGTTTTCTTCGTAACCGCAACACCGTCATTTGCGATCTCGCCGAGCTCATGCTCTGCATACTCGGAAGGAGAATCGTATTCGGAGCTGTCGGTGCTTGCCCTCTCCTTTGCGCGCTGTGCTGCGCTGCGCATACCTCTCGAAAGGTTCACTGCTTTATTCAGCACTTTCGGAGCGCCCATCGTTGGCTTGACCTTTATTCTCGGCTCTTTCAAGCTATCACCCCCTATGATGCAAGCACCTCACGGGGCTTGGTGGTCATAAGCCTATACAGCTCGGTATCGGTCGGAAACTTATCCTCGAAAGGTACAACGTTGCCCGCGCATACAAGCAAGCCCTTACCCGCTTCGGCGTTCGTTACATATGATAGCTGAGTATCGGATATGCCGAGCAGCTTTGAAAGCTCCTGCCTGTCGGTGGCCGCCTGATTGAGCAGCGTTATGAACTCGGAGTTTGCAAGCATAGTTCTCGCGGTATGCGATTGAAGAAGATCCTCGACGTTCTGCGAGATTCCCGTATAGAAAGCGTTATGCTTTCTTGCTCGCTTCCACTGCTCGAATAGGAAGTTGCTGCTGTACGCGCTGGAGAACAGCAGATAGATCTCGTCGATGAACACGAAGGTCGATCTGCCCTTGCGCTTATTCTTGAGTATGCGGTTATAGATCGCATCGAGGGTAACAAGCATACCGATGGGCTTGAGCTGCTTTCCGAGATCGTGGATGTCGTAGCAGATGACCGAGTTCTCGGTATCGACGTTCGTATGCCTTGCAAAGGTATCGAGTGAACCGTCCGTGAAAAGCTCTATCGCAAGCGCAACGTCCTTTGCTTCGGGTTCGGGCTGATTCAATAGCTCGCGGTGAAAATCCTTGAGCGTGGGCGGGTCGCACTTGAAGCCGCTCTTGATATAGTCGCGGTATATGAGCGTAGTGCAGCGGTCGATTATCGACTTCTCCTTCGGGCTTATCCTGCCCGAGCCGATAAGCAGCTCGCAGAGCGAAAGCACGAACTCGTTTTTGAGCGTTATCGGGTTCTCGGAGTCGGAATAGTCGATATCCATATCCATCGGATTCAGATGCATGGGAGAATCTGCTGATATGCGTATTATCGAACCTCCGAGCGCGCTCACAAGCGGCGTGTACTCCCTTTCGGGATCGAGTATTATGACGTCGCAATCACCGCGTATGATGAGCTGCACGATCTCGCGCTTTGCAAAGAACGATTTGCCCGAGCCCGAAGTGCCGAGATAATAGCTATTGCCGTTCAAAAGCTCACGCCTGTTCACAAAGATAAGGTTGCGGCTGATCGCGTTTTGACCGCAATATGTGCCGTCTTTATGGGAGATCTCCTGCGCTCGAAACGGCATTAAAACGGCGGTGCTTTCGGTCGTAAGCGTTCTTATGGCGTTTATCTTTCTAAGCCCTATCGGAAGCACAGTAATAAGGCCCTGAAGCTGCTGATAGGAAAGCGTATCGAAGTCGCAGAGATGCTTTCTTGCAACGGAGAGAAACGCTTCCGTGTCCGCATCGAGCTGCTCCATGCTGTCCGCCATATGGATAGCCGTCACGGTTACAAACATCATGCGCTGATCTCGGTTGGTGAGGTCGTTGAGGAACTCCGTGGATTCCTTGCGCTGCTGTTCAAGGTCATACGGCACGATCGCGGCGAAGTTGTTATTGTTGTTCTGCTTGCGCTGCCATTTGGCTATCTCGGATTCCGTGCCAAGGAGCTTCCTTTCCACTTCCTTTACAGCCTCATCCGTCGGAACGGGGATAATGTCCACCGAGAGCATCATATTCCGCTGCATCTCGCAAAGCTCGGTAATCATGCTGTCCTTGATGAACGATGGATATTCTTTAAGAAACAGCACCCGTGCATACTTCTCTCCGATCTTTATGCAGTTGGGAAGTACGCTCATACTCGCAGGCGCGATATTATCCTTAAAGGAATGTCCTTTGCGCCGAGAGGAGCCGATATCGAAGTTGAAATTATCTTCCTCACCCGCACGGTAGAAATCATGCAGTATCCTGAGCCTCTCGACGGCATTGAGTTCAACGAGCGTGGATGAAAGCGCAGCGAACCGCGAAACCAGCTCCGAATACACGCGGTTGAAGAATATCCTCGCTTCCTCGATATTTCGCTTGATGACCGAAACCGTTACATACTTCTCCTGGATTATGCAGCTTCCGGTCGTTGCTTTGGTTGTAAGGATATCGTTGAACTCAGCTCGGTACTTATCGAGCTCATCGCCGTGCATCTGAAAGAGGAATGACTTGAAATTGCGCTTTGAAACCCTGCGGTTGTTTATGCTGATCTTGGTGGTAGCGCCGACTTCAAGGGAGTTGATAAGGTCGCAGTACATAAGGAACATATCCATCTGGTCCTCTGCGGATGCGACCGAATAGTTAATATCCGTGAACTTGAAGCTCTTTGTGTATTTATTCCCCGCAAGAAAAGTTCCATCGTCCCAAATACGCTTTATCGGGATGGTGTCCTGCACGGTGCGCGGTATCTTGAAGTTATCCCTGTCGCCGCGCAGTATCGCCTTGAGCGTTTTAATCACAGCGGATCACCTCACCCAAGCGCGTATCAGCCATAACGGAAGCGTACAGATCGCTCGGAACGAAAACAAGCTCCTTCGGCGTACTCACCTGTCGAATGTACGCTCCAGCAAACTGCTCCGCTGTCATGCCGTGGTAGCGTATGAAACCGAGCGCCGCGAACGGGAACGCCGCAAGCACACATACCCAGCTCACCGTCTCCGAGCCGAGCGGTTCTTTAAGGCCGAAGTACACGCCGACCGCAACAGCGACCGCCGCGGCAGAAAAAAGGAACTGCCTTGCGGACAGCCCCATGATGATCGATTCCTGATAATCACGAATTTCTTTATTTATCTTTATTTCCATATTTTCATTATTACCTCCATAGAAAAAGGACGGCTTGCTTACCGCCCGTGATTTAGTCCTTGAGTTGAAAGTTTGTTTTGATCCTTCCCGAAACCGGCTCTATCCAGATGATCGATAGTCCATTTGAAACAGCATAGTCGAAAGTGTCCTTTGTTCCTCCCGCGTCTCCCGAAAAGACCGCTATAAGCATGGAAGAGTTGCGCACCATGTAGCGGTTGCGCCTTTGCATACAGCCCTGAGTATAATGCTCCTGCAAAACTATCCGTTCATCCGCATTTTGAAGAACAGCGTTATACCGCACCTTCCATTCATCGGGAAAGCGGGCTTGCTGTCCTTTGTGCGGAATGACAGCTATAAGCTCTATGCCCTCATCAGACAGTTCTGCTTTTAACTCATTCACAATCTCCGCGCACCAAATATCCGTTCCCATAGCCATTCCCGTATAGAAGCGTTTCTTGCCCTTATGCACCGCAAAGCGTATTGCTTTATAAAGCTTTTCTTTCAGTGCGATGCACCGGGCATCGGATTCATCGAATCCCCACGGAAGCTTCTGCGGTCTGTGTCCTGTAAAGCAGCAGCTACTAAGCCTATCCATATAAGACCTCCTATAACCGTACACGGTTAATATTATCAAAAAAAGCCGATAAGTCAACCGTATGCGGTTAATTATTTAGTTTTCCCTCTGATATTCTTTGTAGGAGCGACTAACCATATAAGGGTAATGGAGGTCAATATGAATTACGGTGAAGCAATCGCTTATCGCTGCAACGAGGTTTGCAAGCAAAGGGGCATAACGCTGAATAAGCTCGCTACGCTTTCGGGGCTGCGTCAGTCAACGCTCGATAATATCTCGAAGGGCAACACAAAGAACCCCTCCTTGAGAACACTGCACAGAATAGCAACCGGACTCGGCATGACGGTATCGGAGTTTCTCGACTTTGATACTATGAACACCACTATATTCGATGACGAATAATTGATCGACATCCTCAATTCCTTCTTTTGTTCATGGTACAATAAAGAAAAAACGGAGGATACGGAAATGATCAAGTACATATACATAGCAGGACTCATCCTTTGGATAATCGGTATGGCGCTTCGCTCGCCAAAGCTCGCTGTCTGCGGCATACCCACGCTTTACGGCTTCGCTGCGGGCTTCATCCTTCCGTTCCTTTCAGAGCAGGCGAACAGCACCGCATACATAATCGCCTATTGCATGTACGGTCTCATCGCCCTCATTTGGCTCGGAAGCCTTATCCGCTTCATCGCGGAAAAGTTTCAAGAAAAGCGAGCGGAAAGGCTGTGGCAGGAGTTGTTCATTGAAGAACTCAAAAAGAAGCCCGGCTGTTATACGGACCTGACAGCGATCGGAGAATAATCAAGCTATCACGAAATCAAGGAGCGCCGCGGCGCTCCTTTTACATACCTATCATCTCGTGGATCAACCTATCGCTCATTCGTATCGCACCAACAAGCACGAGCAGATTCACAATTAGTTCAAGCAAATATGACCATACCGCCGAAGTCGCAGAAGCCGAAGCATCTACCGTTGGCATAGATGTAGCGAAAACCGAGTAGATTATGCAGGCAAGGATTATGATCGCGCCCTGCAAGCATACCCCCGCATACCCCTTTATGAACTGCCGTCCGATATTCGTCGTGCCTTCTCCCGCGAGGCTTGCCATAGGCACGGGCGCTATCGCCGTGTACATATAGAGCTTGAAAAATCGCGAGTACACGTTCAAAAGAATTACGCAGCTCAGTACAGCAACGAGAAGCGCGCCTATGAGTGAAACGAGCCACAGTGGTATCGAATCGAAGAATCCGACCGAGGATATTTTATCCCGAAGCGCGTTCGGCAGCTCAAGGTTTCCGTCGAACACCGTGCCGGACGAAGCATAGATTTGATGCATTATCCCTTGAATTATTCTGAATATCGCCTGCATAAGGTCCATGCTGTAGGTAACGGCTCCCTTTGCTATCGCAAACCTAAGAAACAGCTTCAGCGCCTGCTCAGGTCTTTTAAGCTCCGAGAAGTTGGTTGTGGTTTTCATTACTCCCACAACGAAGAACAGCACGAGCAGACCGTAGGCTATGCCCTTTATGCCCGAATGGATGTTTACCATTATATTCCATATCGCGCCGTCCTTGAACTCCGCGGGCGAGGTTGTGAGAAGATCCCAAATAAGCGCAAGATAATGGGACCATGTGCCGAGCGCTTTATTCAGTATCTCCACTATTGCGTTTGTTCCCATATTATCTCACCTCCCGATGGGAGCGGCGGCAAAAGCCGCCGCAGAGTATCGCCGCCATCAGCCGGTGATGAGATTGAGTATCTCTTTGGTGAAGGTGATGACGATGCCGCCCGCAATGGTCAGCATACCGTTCGCCCTTGCGGAAGGATCGTGGCTTTTGAGCGAGATGCCGAGCTGAAGCACACCGAACGCAAGCAGGATTATGCCGACAGCACGGATAAGCCCGAAGATGAAGTTCGAGAGGTTGTTGACAACGGCGATGGGATCGTCGCCGCCCGAAGCGAGCGCCGCGCCGGCGATGCTGAAAACGAGCACAAGCGCGCAGAAGATCGTGAATATGGTTTTGGTTTTCCTGTTAAGTTTCATTTGGATCTGTGTCCTCCTTTGATTCTTTTGATTTTTCTTTGCCCTCGGAGAGAGAAGAAAGCTCGCCTGAAAGCTCTTCGCCTGCGAGCATATTGAGGGCGTGGTCGTATTTGGGATATCCTCCCGAAGCGGACAAGCGATACTTTGGATGCTTTTCAAGAGGATATTTATCATCCATTATCGGATGAAAGCCGCGGATAAAAACAAGTGCGCAGCGGTTATCCAGCATACGCACTTCATCGGGTGTCAGCAGCTCGCGTCCCGTTAGCTGCTGATTGGTGGAATATGAGCCCGATTTGCCTTTGGTCTGCCCGTGTGTCTTGAGCCAGATCGTTTGCTTGCCGAGCTGTTTTGAAACATACTCATGGGTGCTTGCCTCGTTGCCGCCGAGATACACGAGCGAATCGCAGTTGCCCGTGATCGTTTCCCATGCGCCGTCCTTATACAGCCCCTTTAGCTGAGCAAGGTTCTGTACGATGATCGTTGCGGACATATTTCTTGAGCGCATCGTTGCAAGTGACTTGTCGAATTCTTCGGGCAGGCTGACGTTCGCAAACTCATCGAGGATAAAGCGCACATGAACGGGCAACGGTCCATAGTGGATATGGTCGGCTCTGAAATAGAGCTCCTGTATTATCTGCGTATAGAGCATACCCACAAGGTACGACAGCGAAGTATCGTTATCGGGAATAACGGCGAAGATCGCCATCTTCCTTTCGCCAAGATCGCCGAAGTGCATTGTATCAATATCGGTTATCCTTTGAAGCTGCTTCATATTGAACGCCGCCAATCGGACAGCCAATGAGATATTTATGCTCTTTGCGGTCTTGCCTGCGGCCTGCTTATACACCGAATACTGCTTCACCGCGATATGACCGGGTACTGCATATCCAAGCTGCTGAAACAGTAGATCGAGCGGCGAGATATGTTTTGAGTCCTCCTCGCGCACGTCCGCGTATGCAAGCATCTTCATTATCATGGCGAAGTTCTGCTCTTCGGGCGGGGCTTCGTACAGAAGATAGAACATGAGCGCTTCCAATAGCGCGGTTTCGGCCTTCTCCCAAAATGGATCGGAATTGCTTGCGCCTTTCGGCGTGGTGTTCCTAATGAGGTTCGTGATAAGCTTCAAAACGTCCTTATCATCCCGAAGGTACATAAAGGGATTGTAGCCGTCCGAAGAATCCATATCCACAAGGTTGAATACGCGCACATCGTAGCCCTGCTCCAAAAGGTAGTAGCCGGTGTTCGCAAGTATCTCGCCTTTCGGATCAGTAATAACATACGAGCAATTTGCTTCGAGGATATTCGGCAGAGCCACGAACCTTGTTTTACCCGCGCCGCTGCCGCCGAGAACGAACACGTTGAGGTTTCGCCTGTGCCTGTGCGTGTCCATTCCGAGCCGCAAACGCTTTGAAAGCGGAAAGTTCTCCTCTTGCTTCAGGCTCTTGTTTATCTCCTTCGGAACGCCCCACTTGGCAGAGCCGTGCTCCTCGCCGTCCCTTGTGTTCGGTCTGCTGCCGAAATAAAGCAGCACTCCGCAGAAATAGAGTGCGAGGAAAACGAGTATGCACTTGCTGCTATGAGCGCACCACACGATATGAAACGGCTGTTTGATCGCCTCCGTAAGCCGCTCGAATACCGCTGCTGCGCTGCCTCCGATGCACGGCGCGACTAATAGCGCAAGCCACATCACGGGGATAATGGGAGCTGCCGCATATATCAGCCGCTCCGCTCTTTTATCGCTCATATTCATATTCAGGCACGGGACGCATTGCCTGAAACCTCGATATGAGCTCGTTCAGCGCTTCCGCAAGCTCCTCGTCAACTGCGGAAGAATACCGCATATTGATGAGCGCGTTTTGAATGGTAGTTTTCTCGTCTTGAGAAATGTTGATGTTGTATTTGGGCATCTTGATCTCCTTTCAGTTGGATTTGGGGATGAAAAAGCACCGCCGAAGCAGTGCTCAAACTATTAAGCATTCGGATATGCAATAGATGGAGTATTAGAAAGCTTTACAGAGATAATCAAGCATTGATGCACCTCTTTCTTGGCGCAACCTAAACAGAAGTAGATCAACTTTTTTCATGTAAGATACCGATTTGAAATTAGCAAACATAGCATCAAACTTTTCGATTGCATCCAGCATGAAAGGCTCATTTCTGTAGTTCTCATACTCAGCCTTAATTGCAGAGAATGCTTTGTCGTAGTAATCCATTCTGCTTCTTGTATCTTTCTCCTTTTTTTCAGTAAAATCCTTATCCTTGGGATTGATGACTTGCGGATGCATAATATCAAACCCCATAAGCCGCATGATATGCCTATCAAGAACCGGCTCATCTCGATTCACTGTATGCAGCAGTTTACTTGCAAAGGAAAAGTGAACTGCACCTTCCGAATGCTGATAAAGATGCTCCAGAACTGTTCTGAAAGATGGGTGATCATTCCTGCATTGTTGCATATAAGAAAAGTATGAGTCCTTGAAGCTCTTTTTAATTGGAGAAGGAAAATAGTATCCAGAGTAGAGCCTTTGAAACTTTGAATCAGTAGCAAAATCGACGGTTGAATCCTCTGCCATTTCCATTATTTGCAAGTATTTTTCGTGGTCTCTTACTGTGTCTTGGTCAACAATAAATTTCATCACCTTATCTCCTAAACCTATATTGTTCATTACGATTCTACCATATAAGAAAAACAAGTTCAATGGTGCTGAAGATATTGTTGATTTAGTTTTTTTGTGAAAACTGGACATTTTAACAGCTCCGCCCTAAAGCTCTGCTTACACTCCCTTGCACAGGAATTGCACTTGGGGTTAAAAGTTATCTTCCCGTCCTTATCTCTGAAGAATGCCCATTCCCGTTTGCGAGGATCGGGCTTATCGTTATCTGCTCGTCGCATCTCGGCTGGGTTTCGGCTTGGAGCGGATCTTATTGCGGGATAGGGGCTGCTGTTTCTGCTGTCGTTCGAGCAGGCGCTTATTCTCCTGAAGCTTTTTTTCAACAGATGCCTTGACCTCCTCCCTGCCGAGGGAGCGGCGAGGTGAGGGTTCCCTGGATCCGCTTGAGCCGCCTTTCGACGGAGTATCGTTTTTTTTTGAATCTCCGCCGTGGGTTTCAAAGTTCATACCCGAAAGCTCCTGCTTATCGCGCGAGTTCATTATCTCCGCATGAAAACCCGTACCGGGTTCGACCGTTCCGTAGCCGACCTTGTTCAGAATATGATTTGCAAAGCTGCGCTGCTTTGCGCTCATGATGATATCCACCTTGCCGTCCTTACTCTTGGTATTCAGAAACGGTGCATAGGTGATCTTCTTCTTGGCAAGCTTTTGAAACTGCGAGAACTGCTCCTTTGTGAGCGCGAGCACCTGAAGCTCGTCCTTGCTTGAAAGCAGCTTTGGAAGGCTCGTTTTGCCTATGTGTATCTTTTCCTTCTTCGACCACGCTATAAGAAGCGCAGCCGCGTTCTTTGCCGCAGCGCCGAAAAGCCGTATGGCTATATCAACGCCATTCAGCGACATTCTTACGACCTGTTCAGCCGCATCCGAGTTCATATTTCAGTTCCTCCTTTTGTTTAATTGATTTCTTCTTCATTGTAGCGATAATAATCCTCCTGTTCTTTTGATGGTTCTTCTGGCTCTTTCAGACATTCGTCCATGTGCGGAATATCCTCACGAATATCGGAGATGATCTTCAGCTCCGAGCGAAGCTGTCTAAGCTGTTTGTTTACTTCGGCTATGCCGTCGTACAGCTCGGCTTTTTCGAGTGCGAGCGTTTCGCAGTCAATGCCCGAAAGAACCTTCTCGGCTTCCGCATAGGCTTTGTAATCATCCTCAAAGCCGGTTTCACCCTCGGCATACAGCTTCGCCGCATCCGAATAATACTCAAGCTCCGCGAGTGCATCATAGAGCCTGCGCTTACGCTTCTTCTTTGAGTTAAGAATAATGCACGATTTAGTGAGCCGCTCGATCTCGGAGTTTATCGCCGCCTCTTTTTGATCGAGCTGCTCCTCGGTATCTATCCCGTACTTTTGAAGAAACTCCTCGTCCCGCTTGTAGCGTTCAAAGCGCTTGAGCTCCGCATAATCCACCTTGTAGTTCGTTTGCTTACGCTGACCGATTATGCCGAGCACATACATCCACGAAACAACGAGCGCGCGAAAGCCGTGCTGTTTGCCGTATGCTTTATATGGAACATACTCTCGGGGCCGCACCGCGACTTCCTCAACCTCAAGCAGCATACCGTTCATTATAAGCTCACGTATCTCGTCCTCGGTGACGGACTTTCCATTGTGCTTCGCTCTGAAATCGTGTGAAGCTTTCTTATGCTTGAAGGTCGGATACTTGCTCGTATGCGCGATCTCATAGCCTTTGGCTTCCATAAGCGCATAGAAGCTGCCGAGATCGTATGCCGTGCCGAGGCACTCCTCAAGATCGAGGTCGAACATTTCACGCATGGTGTAAACACCTGCTTTGCGGAGCTTGTATTCGGCGTAGCTCATCGCTTTCCCGTGAGTTTCCATAATGACCGAAAGCCCGTGTTCGCGGCAAAGCCTGTCCGAGATAGCGCGTATCTCTCTGTAATACGACCTTGCGGTGCTGTGATACTTATGCCCGTTCATGAAGCTAACGGAATTCAGAATTATGTGATTATGGATATGCCCGCGATCAACATGGGTTCCGAGCACCACTTCAAAGTCCGAAAGATGCTCCTTGATAAAACTGTTTGCTATCTCATGTGCAAGTTCAGATGAGATCTCGCCGGGATTGAACGCTTGAATGATGTGGAATGCCTGAATCCCGTCGGCCTTTGAATACCGCTTCTTCGTTTCCTTCATCTGCCTTGCTGCACCATCACGGGGGCAGTTATAGAAATAAGTGAGCACATAATCATCGGTCTTGTCGGGATTGATAACATAGTTTATCAGTTTATCAATCCGCATCTTCTTGGACAGTATCTTTGTTACCGCCATGTCTTCTCCCAAGCGTGCAGCTTCTTGAGTATGAGTTCAAAAGCGCGCTGCGCTTCCTTCACGTCTTCGTCCGTGGCATATCCAACGGTGTTCACCTTATGCACAAGCTGATTGAAGTTTATGCCGATATCGTTGATCTCGTCGGTCAGCTTTTTGAAGTCAGCGTTGGGGCGTTCCTTGATCGTTTCACTAAGAATGAACTTTCTAAGAACTGTTGCCCTTGATAGTGCGGTTTTTTCGCAAAGCTTGGCAAGCGCTTCGTCTTCTTCTTTACTCAGCCATAGCTGATACTTGCGATACCGGTGTTTGTTCATTAAGAATCACCTCCCGCGGAGCGGCATAGGGTATTAGGGTGGAAACCCTAACAAGCAAGGCCTTTTGGGAGTAAAAAGGCGATGCTTGCAAGGACAATTGCGTTCCGCCTTGTCCGAGTATTGGGCGAATTGGAACGGCGCCATGCGCTCAGTCCTCGCTGTCTGCTTCGGACTGCAGTAATTCACCGATACGCTCGATACCGTCCAAAGTGGTGATGACTATGCCGAGTCTTCGTGCAAGCTCGATCTCGCTCGTCATAATCTCGGTGTTGTTCTTGCCGCATACGACTACAACGCGGCAGCGGCGCAGCATATCCGAAGCCATTGCAACCGAGTCGTTGTTTTCGACGGGTACGTTACAGTTGATAAACTGCGGGAAAAGGAGCTGAGGAGCCACGGGAAGATAGCCGAGGTCATAGAGCTTGCGGCAGTAGGTGCGAAGCTTCTTATTGCTGCCGCCGAGTTCGTTTGAGGTGGGTGCGCATACATACGCAAAGGGTCTGTTCATTGGTTTTAGTCCTTTCTGATTTGTTTTTGATTGGTTTTATTTTAGGGTTCTTGCACCTTCGTTATTGCAAATACATATCCCTCTCGGTTATAATTGAGAAAAAGAGCGGCTTTTGCTGCTCGGAAATGAGAGTTGTTTATATGAGCGAAGGAAATGAAAAAGCCCCGACCAAGGTTCGGAAGCACATCGTCTTTACAGGCTCTGTTCAAGGAGTAGGCTTTCGCTGGAGAGCAGCGGGAGCGGCTAATATGCATCACTGCACCGGCTGGGTAAAGAACGAATGGGACGGTTCCGTTTCAATGGAGATCCAGGGCTATGAGGATGATATAAATAAAGTGATCTTTGCTATCGAGCACGGGACATATATCTGGATAGAGAAGATGCAGGTAAAATCCATCCCCGTTGTTGAATATGACAGCGGGTTTAGAACAAGATAGAGTGTTCGATGAGGCTGCGGCAGGGTACCGCAGCCTTTACTGTTAACTATCGGGCTTCATCGTCTTTCGTCGGTGATTCATCCTCACGGCTACCGAGCGCGTCCATATCAAAGTGATAGGTGCTGCCGTCATCTGTAGGCACAAAGCCCATATCGGCAAGGTCGTCCTCAAGGATCTCCGCGGCAAGTTCAAATGCTTCCTTCGTTCCGTTTTCGGGAATAAACCACTCGACTTCAACGCCGTCTTTGTATTCGATCACGCCGACGTTACTGCCTATATCCTCATCCGCCCAAGCATAGCCGATGGATACTTCGGGGAACTTTTCCGAGATTTTCTTGAGGATATCGGGGACTCCGCACCATGCCGTAAGAAAGCTGAGTCTGTGCCTGTCGAAATCGGCGGGCTCGCAATCGTAGGCGTTCCACTTCGTGCCCCAGTTCTTATACGCCCATTCGTACCAAGTGGGGAATCCGTGTTCAAGGATATTCTCATAATACTGCTTGCCGAGATCCCAAGCTTCATCATCGTTAAGTTCTTGCTTGAACTTTGCTTCGATCTCAGCTCTGTTTCCCGAAGCCGAGGTTTTAATCTCATTCATAAAGCGACGATAGATATCCAGCCCTCTTGCGCCGACGGTGCCTGATTCGATTTGGAGCGATTCGGGCATGGGGATAAGCACGTTGAAATCGACTGTGCCGAGAGGCTCGTCCGTCATGCTTCCGCGAAGGAACTCCGCGATCTCTCTGAAGCGGTCGTCATCGCAATGGAACTCAATAACATTCGTTATGTGATTGGGCATTGCTTACCTCGCTTGCTGCCGCGGGGGCTGCCGGCTCTGACCGAAGTTCTGCTGAGGCGGATCCTGCTGTGCCTGCCTGCGCTGCTCGCGGAAGCGCTCCTGACGGAAGACGAGCTCCTCGTTATAGTCCTTCCCAACGGTGGGCGGATGGTCATATACCCTGACGGAGTCGCCGAGAGCCGGACCGAAGCGCTCCAAGAGCGCCGCCGTGATCTGCTCGGTCGCTTCACGTCCCTGCTTATCGCTGTCGAGCGCGAGGTTGATATAGCAAACATCGGGGTGGGTGTCGAGGAACTGCATCAGCGCTGCGGGGCTTACGCCGCCGAGGGATACTCGGTGTGCGGAATACCTCGTCTTTGCATAGTTTGAAAGGGTTGCATGGGATAGTGCATCTATCGCTGACTCGAAAACCCATACAGCCTTGCTGTTGCCGTCGGGGATTGTGAAGGAATACGACTTATCGCTGCCGATGGCATCGTACTTGAAATCGCCGACAGTGGAGCGGGTGCAGGCGTATCTTGCAACGCCTTCCGCATCTTTGCCGACGAAAACGACGGCGGGAGAACATCTGCGCGCTTCGTATTCGCCCGTTTCCTCGTTGAGCTGCCAGAACATCTCGGTCTGGTAGATTGTGCCTTCATCGATGCAGGCTTTTACCTTACGGGCATCTATGCCCCTCGATTTAAGATAGGCAAACACCGCATCGTTACTCTGCGCGGGGACGGGAAGCATAAGCCCTTCGGCGGCCCTCAACGGTTCGCGCTGCGCTCGCGGCTGCCTCTGCTGCCACTGCGGGTTATCTCCGACCTCCATCGGCTCGCCGACGAGCTCTCGCATAGCGTCCACAAAGGACTTGCCCTCATACTGCGTGAGAAAGTCGAGCGTTTTGCCGCCCTTGCCCTGTGAAAACCAGTACCACTGATTGTCGCGGATATAAAGGCTGTCATGCTCCGCAAGCTTGAACTGCCTGCCTTCGGGGACAAGCTGATAGCCGTTCGACTGTAAATAAGAGACCAGGTTCATTGAGTTCGCCTGTTTGATCTGTTCTTCTGAATACCTTTTCATTAATAATTCTCTCTTTCTTGATTGCGTTCGATTTGATTTTTTAATCGCACGAAATCACTTGATTATTTCGTGCGAAAGCGATATAATAATAGTGAAGATTGATTTAGGAGGTTTTCCAATGTCCATTACAGCAACTGAACTGAAAACGAATCTTGGTAAATACCTGCTTCTTTCCGCGACCGAGGATGTGTACATCACTAAAAACGGAAAGGTGATAGCTAAGCTTACAAATCCTTTCCAGGATAGGGTACAGCTTGTGGAATCGCTTGTCGGTATAATCCCCGACACCGTTACGCTGGAAGAAGCAAAGGCAGAAAGGCTTGATCTGATATGAGAGCACTGATCGATACCTGCATCATTATTGATCTGCTTCAAAAGCGCGAGCCTTTCTTTGACGATGCCCATCTGACATTTCTTTCCGCTGCAAACAATCGTTTCGAGGGTGCCATTACCGCAAAATCGGTAACGGATATTTACTACCTTATGCATCGGTTCTTTCATGACGATGTTCCGACACGCAAAGCACTCGATACACTTTTCAAGCTCTTTACAGTGCTGGACACAACGGGGCTTGATTGTAAAAAAGCTTTGCTTTCACCCGTTACAGATTATGAGGATGCTCTTATGATCGAAACTGCGGTAAACTCAGGCATGGATGCTATAATCACAAGGAATATAAAGGACTATTCAAAGTCTCCGATTCCCGTTTATGCCCCTGCGAATTTTCTCGCAGCACTTGAAGTGCCTGAATTGGAATGAACCACATTCTTCACAGCTCTTGATTTACCTCATCACGGCATAAATCCGAAACATCCTCCGAAGACTCCGGCTCAGCATCGAGCACGGGGTCTTCGTCCTTTTTATCGATGTTCAAAAGCGCATCCAGCTCTGCAAGGCGAGCCGATTTCACTCTCAATTCCGCTTCCTGTTCAAAAGGCCTTTCAACATCGAGCTTTGCCTGTTCAAACTGCTCGTTTGCGGTGATGAGGTTCTGTTCGTTGGCGTGGAGCCTTTCTTCAAAGCCGGAGAAAGCGTTCTCTATTCGCTGGATATTGCCGTGAACATCGGTGCCGAGGTCAATGAAGTGCGACATCGTTCCCTTGATGTTCAAACGGAACTGTTTTGAGATAACATCGTATTCAAGCTGAAGGTCAAAGCCTCGGTATGTGCCTATACTTTCGGGCTTTGGGTTTGTCTTGGCCTTGCAAGTTGCAAGAAGCGCCGCGCCCGCATCCTTCTTTTCTTCGTAAAAGGTTCCCTTTATCGTCATGCCGGGGAACTCCGCCGATGCATTGGCTTTATAAAGCTCGATATCCGCGCGGTAGCCGTCTATACGCTCCTGTATGCTCCTTATCTCAAAGGGCATCTGCTTCAATATCCTATCCTCAAGTGCGTAGCGCTGAGAAAGGAAGTTCGCTTTAACGAGCTTCAGCCTTGAAACTTGCACTTCCAAGTCCATCTTCTCCTTGATGTACGGATTGCCCGTAGCAAGCGCCTTTACCTCCGCATACGAAAGCGCGGTTTCATCCACATCTTCACATGAGCGCACAGGGCTTTTACTAGTCATTATTTGCGAAATAAACTTCTGCTTGTTCTCTATGGTCTGCCACATATAACTGTCGAAAGTGCTTTCGGTAACATACCTGTAGATCTCGACCTTCGGGTTGGTATTGCCCTGCCTGAGTATTCGTCCTTCGCGCTGTTCAATATCCGAAGGTCTCCACGGGATGTCGAGATGGTGCTCGGCTATGAGCCTCGTTTGAACGTTCGTACCCGCGCCCATTTTCGGTGTTGAGCCGAGAAGTATTCGCACCTTGCCGCTTCGGACGTTAGAAAAGAGCGCGGCTTTCTGTGCCTCGCTCGCCGCATCGTGGATAAAGGCTATCTCGCCTTCGGGTATGCCCATCTCTATAAGCTTCTTCTTTACATCGTCATATACGTTGAAGCTGCCGTCGTCCTTCGGTATGGATAGGTCGCAGAAAACGAGTTGCGTACCGAGGTTAACCTTGCTTCTCTCCCAGACAGCAAAGATGTTTCTTGTGCAAGAGGAAACCTTACTCGATTCATCATCGGGGAGCGCTTCGTTTGAAAGGCGCTGATCGAGGGCGACCTTTCTTCCGTCGTTCGTTATTTTGAGCATATTATCGACGGAAGGATTGACCGCACCGGCGCGCACCCGTTCGGCTCGCTCGGCAAAGGATGAGACCATCTCCTTTTGAAACTCCGAGGGTTTTATCACCTCGTTATGATACGTGGCTTCCGGTATCGGAAGCTTGAGCATATCCGAGGTTTGGATATCCGCAGCATGACGGAACATGGCTATTAGCTCCGGAAGGTTATAGAACCTTGCGAACCTTGTTTTAGCGCGGTAGCCCGTTCCTTCGGGCGCAAGCTCTATCGCGGTTATCGTTTCACCGAAGGTAGAAGCCCATGCGTCGAAATGCTGCAGACCCTTTTCGCGGAGACCGTCGTACTGAAGGTAGCGCTGCATTGTGTAAAGCTCCGTCATGGAGTTCGACACAGGCGTACCCGTTGCGAAGATCGTGCCTCGATTGCCCGTGAGTTCATCGAGGTATCGGCACTTCATAAACATATCCGAGGATTTCTGCGCTTCGGTCTGGGAGAGCCCTGCGACGTTTCGCATCTTTGTATGCAGGAACAAGTTCTTATAGTTATGCGCCTCGTCTATGAACATACGGTCAATGCCGAGTTCCTCGAAGGTAACTACATCGTCCTTCCTTGATTGATCGTTCAGCTTATCGAGCTTCGTTTTAAGCATTCGCTTGGTCTTTTCAAGCTGCTTTATCG
>Ga0256404_1000494_pt1 | contig 102624 bp, 90 predicted proteins | sample RumenRJG_01DNA_FD_185990 | JGI IMG/M metagenome (GOLD analysis project Ga0256404, IMG submission 185990) | Bovine rumen microbial communities from Lethbridge, Alberta, Canada - RJG_01 | ecosystem: Host-associated > Mammals > Digestive system > Stomach > Rumen | place: Canada: Alberta...
AGAGACAGAGTGAAATATAACCCTGATTACGTCTATCGGACTAATAAGGAAATTGTTTGATCTGCGAAATGTTAAATATATAGTTAAATATCAATCAATGTTTGGAATTCAGCATAGAATGCGGTTCCTTTTGTGTACTCATGTCAGATAACAATCCTGTCATAATCCTTTAATTTCTGCATCAACCACGTAAATATCGCCATCGTTGTCTTTCAGTACGTTTCTGGGCACCAAGTCCCAAACTTCATACATGCTATTGGCGAATCGTCCCTCATTGTTCTTCTTCGTAAAACCAATAGCTGTCATGTATGTTTCAATCTCAATGGGTGTTGCTGGCTGAGCATTCTTCACCAGTCTTTGCACAAAAACAGGCATTACCGTGCGACCGTCAAAGCCTGTAAATGCATAAAAGGAATAAGCTGTGTCGTAGAATAAATCGTTGTGCCAATGTAACTTGTCGAATAGGCGGAGGATGCTTCCACAATTCAGCAAGTTGTTCACCTTGTATATCATGTCATCCTTGACATCGGTGTCGTTCTCATTTCCGCATGGACCAGGAGTGCCCAAATCAAATACCTTGTCGATGGATAGCCATATGCCGTTTTCTTTCGCATATTGCTCTGCCACTCTTTGCTCAATGTCAAGATGGTTTACATCTTTTTCGCCATCTCGAAGTTGCGCTTCATATAGTTCGCAGCGTCCACGGAGTTCATCGGCGACTTGGCGGATTCTTCTATTTTGTGGAGTTTCCTCTCCACTGCCTCTTTGTGAAATTGGTTGAGATAAGTCATACTTCATTTTCTATACTTTGGTGCAAAGATAAGAACAATTTCCCAATCCACCAAATTATTTGCCATCATTAACTATAATGATATATAGCGACACAGGGTATTGTCATCGTAGGTCTCACGGCTGAGCAACGAGACGTTGGCAGGAAGCTGGGGAGCACGGGTGCCGTCAGTAACAGTTATAGCACCTGTTTCGACACGAATCTCGTCCCAGAGCCCAGCGGCGATAAACGACTGGAGCGTCTGACGGCCACCCTCAACGATGAGCGACTGAATGACGTGCTGGTAGAGGTCGTCCATGAGTTGTGGCAAGGGACGATTGTGGGTCAGGACGATGCGCTTGGGATTGGGTCCGTGCCAATGGCGGACAGTCAACTGCGGATGTTCTCGTACATCGGTGGTATGGCCTACGAGGATGGCATCCTCCTCGGCACGCAACTGGTGGGAGAGCATCTGCGTCTGTTCGTTGCTGATCTGCAGGGCTTTACCGTGATCGTCGATGAATCCGTTGGCGGTCTGTGCCCATTTGAGGATAATGTACGGACGGTGCTCACGATGATAGGTGAAGAAACGGCGATTCAGCCACTGGCATTCTTTTTCGAGTACGCCGACAGTGACGTCGATACCGGCCTCCTGTAACTTCCGGATGCCCCTACCCTGCACCTCGGCAAAGGGATCAATAGTGCCTACGACCACACGACGGACACCCTTCTTGATAATCAGATCGGCGCAGGGCGGTGTCTTGCCGTAGTGTGAACAGGGTTCCAGAGAAACATAGATAGTGGCATCCTTTAATAAAGCCTCATCCTCAGGACGTACACTGGCAAAGGCGTTCACCTCCGCATGACCCTCGCCGCAACGTACGTGGTAGCCTTCGCCGATGATTCTGCCATTTGCCACAATCACAGCCCCTACCATGGGATTGGGCCGTGCTCCCTGAATACCGTTTGCAGCCAGTTGGATACAACGCTGCATGTAAAATTCATCGTTCGTCATAGCTGCAAAGGTACGAATAAGCGAGCAAAGAACCAAAGGTTTTTTCTCTTTTTTTATCCTTGCATTATAGCCGCCCCTTATCATTGCAACGCCACACTCCATACCTTCAGGTTGGAGAAGGGGCTCTAAATCTTTGTTCTTTCGAGCGAGAGTGCCTTCTCGCGAAGCGAAAAGGTACGAATAAGTGAGGAAAATACCAAATAAAATAAAATTTATTTGGATATTTGCTTGATTTACACTATCTTTGCCGGCAGAAACAATTAAAAGGAACATCCCTATGAAAAGAACTATTAACTCCCTGTTCGTGATGTTGTTGATGACAGCCGGTATATTTGTACTATCGGGCTGTAGTAAGGACGACGATAAGCAGGCTGACAATCAGACAAAAGAGGATGCCGTGCTGACAGCCAGTCCACTGATGGCTGCTGCAAAATCGTTTAACGAGCAGCTGTCAGACCTGAACTTCCAGGAACTGGAAGGACTGAAAGAGGTGGTACCCTATACGACAGCAATGACCCGTGCTGACGAGAATAACGAACGCACTAAGTTTGAGAATAAACTGTCGGAACTGCTAACCTTGCTGGAAGGCGAGCAGGCTAAGACACGTGCCGTGACGCTGGGACGTCGATTCTCGTTCCAAGCCTTTAACGATGCCCTTAGCCTGGCATGGGATTTGTCGGTGACATTAGGTGACATGGGCGAAAGCAGCTCTTCGTGGTTTGGTCTGAACACCACCAAGAGGGGTGAGGTAAACTATACTGCCAAGGATGGCAGTCTGTATACGGTGAAGGGTGAAATCATCAAGGAAGTGACCATCAAATGGCGAGGCTTCAATACGCACACTGTGACGACCAAAGCCAGCGAGTTCTATATCTTTAAGAACAATGAACAGGTGGTAAGGATTGAGTCTGGTTCAGAGACCGAGCGTCCTTGGTGGTTGCCGATTATCATTAAAGACTACTTCTATAATGGGCAACTGTACTACCATGACTATGAAATTAACCTGACATATGACAAGAACAGCTCGCACAGACGTACTGTAGACCTGACCTACGGCAAGGTGGGTGAAGAGACGCCGTTGCTGACGATGACTGCCAACTTGGAAGACGATGGCGACCTCCTGAAGTTGCTCACTCACAATGTCAAAGTACACGCTGACTTCACCGTCAAGGCGATGGACAATATGTTGGTCTTTGTCGGCACGACGGATAATGTCAACTATCTGGTAGTCAATGGAGTAAAGGTTGCCAAATGTATGGAAGAAGGTACGACGGAGCAGGAATGTAAGGCTATCGTTGCAGACTTCAACAGCAACCTAGAGCTGTCACTGCTAATGGCAGACGTACCAGTTGGTGATCTGTATATGGATGCCGTGCAAAATACCCAGAATGGTCTCTACTACCCAACGGTGATGATACACTCCGAGATGTTGGGTAATAAGGATTATTCAGTGATAGCCATTCTGCAAATGCTGGGTGTTGAATTGCCTGAGATTTTTAGGACGGTAGCGCAGATTAGCCAATGACTTATCGCCAGTTGTGGCAACGATTAGTCCCTGTTTATGGCGAGGGCGAGGCACAGGCCATTGCGAGACTTATCTATGAGGTACGCTATGGTTTGACATTAAGTGACCTGCTGATGGGCCGTGATAGTAGCGTGCCACAAGACGAACTGGAGCAAATTGCAATTAGGCTGGAGCGACAGGAGCCTGTGCAGTATATACTGGGACAGGCAGACTTTTATGGCAGGACGTTTGTGGTCAATGAGCATGTGCTGATTCCAAGGCCGGAGACAGAGGAACTCTGCCAGTGGATAATAGCAGCGGACGCTACCAATATCCTCGACATCGGTACAGGTTCTGGTTGTATTGCCATTACGCTGGCAGCTGAGATGCCCGAGGCTGAGGTGACGGCATGGGATATCTCAGAAGAGGCATTAAAAGTTGCAAAGGAGAATGCTAAACGTACCAATGTTCATGTGAAGTTCGAACAAGTGGATGCCTTACATCTTACATCAGACATCTGCCATCAGACATCTGTCGTCTTCGACCTCATCGTCAGCAATCCCCCCTATATATGTAATAAGGAACGCGAGACGATGGAAGCTAACGTTTTGGAACACGAACCCCATACGGCGCTGTTTGTACCCAACGACGACCCGTTGCTGTTTTATCGTGCCATAGCGCAATACGGACAGACGGCACTGAAAGAGGGCGGTTGGTTGTATTTCGAGATAAATCCTTTATATGCGGAGTCTTTACAAGACATGTTAAGTAAGATGTCGTATCACGACATCACGCTTAACAATGATCAATACGGTAAACAACGAATGATAAGAGCAAAACGATGAAAAGTGAGAAAGAAGCCTACCTAACATTGGCAGCGCTGTGTGCACAAGCCGAGCACTGCCAATGGGAAATGCTGGAGAAGATGCGTCGCTGGGAAGTGCCCGAGGAAGCACAGGCTCGCGTGATGCAACGGCTGGTAAAGGAACGCTATGTCGATGACGAGCGCTATGCACAAGCTTTCGTCAAGGATAAGATCCGGTATAACAAATGGGGCCGTCGTAAGGTGGATCAGGCGTTGTGGCAAAAACATATCGATGAAGATATCCGTAAACGTGTGCTCGACGAGGTAGACGATGAGGAATATCTTGGTGTGTTGCGACCTTTATTAAAGCAGAAGCGCAAGTCGACGAAAGCCAATAGTGACTACGAACTGAACCAGAAACTGATGCGTTTTGCCATGGGCCGCGGTTTTACGTTTGACATCATTCGCCAATGCATTGACGTGGAAGAAGAACCAGAGGAAGATGATTTTTAAATGAACAATGAACTGGTGGACGCGTTTTCTTGATTTTATCTCGCCGAGACAGTGTGTGGTTTGCGGTGAACGACTATCACCCACAGAACGAAGCCTTTGTTCGGTGTGCGTACTACATCTGCCTCGTACCACCTATCAGTTTACACCTAACGACAATCCGATGGCTCAGCTGTTCTGGCATCTGACGCCCGTGGAACGTGCTGCAGCCTTGTTGTTTTACGAGCCTCATTCGGAGATGGCACGTATTGTTTACGACATGAAATACCACGACCGCCCGGATATCGGTGAGGATATGGGTAGGCTGATGGCCAACGAGATGCAGTTTGCACGCTATTTCGACGGCATCGACGTCCTGCTTCCCGTGCCGTTAAGTCGCAAGCGTTTGCGACAACGCGGCTATAATCAGAGTGAACAATTGGCCATTGGAATTAGCGACATTACCAATCTGCCTATCGCCACCAAAGCCCTGCGTCGCAAACATTTTGTCAAAAGTCAGACGCAGCTCAGCCGTCATGAACGCCAGGAGAACGTAGCAGACATCTTTGAACTATGCGACGATAGCCCGCTGAAAGGTAAACACGTACTGCTTATCGATGACATTTGCACTACTGGAGCCACGTTGATAGCCTGTGTGGATGCCCTCAAGGACATCGAAGGCATCCGCCTTAGCGTACTCACTTTAGGCTTTACGAAAACATAGCCATGTGCAATCGGTTGCACGACCGATAAGTCATTAATTCCCAATTCAGAATTCTCATTTCTCAATTATTTCCTTACCTTTGCAGTACAAAAACTAATAACCCAATGATTATGAAACGTTTATTCATTTCCATCATCACATTTTTAGTAACCCTGCCCATGCTGTCGCAGGGCTGGCCAGAGAAATACGACGGCGTCATGTTGCAAGGCTTCTATTGGGACTCGTATACTGATACCAATTGGGCAAATCTGGAGTCTCAGGCAGACGAAATGTCGCAGTTCTTCGACCTCATCTGGGTGCCCAACTCGGCATACGCCAACGCGTTGACCATGAATATGGGCTATCATCCTGTCTATTGGTTCGACCACAAGAGTGCCTTTGGTACGGAGGCACAGCTGCGCTCGATGATTAACACTTTCAAAGCCAAAGGAACTGGCATCATTGAGGATGTGGTCATCAACCATCGTGCCAGTGTCGACGGCAACTGGCTGAACTTCCCCAAAGAGACTTATAAAGGCGTGGATTATCAGTTGACGGCTGCAGACATCTGCAGAACCGACGAGGCAAAGGACAATGGCTACAATCCCACAGGAGCCAATGATACTGGCGAGAACTGGGGTGGCGCACGCGACTTGGACCATACAGGTGCTAATGTTCAGAAAAACGTGAATGCCTATCTTGACTTCCTGCTCAACGATTTGGGTTATGTCGGTTTCCGCTATGACTTCGTAAAGGGATTTGCAGCAAAGTATGTGGGACTGTATAATACGACCGCTAAGCCCAAGTTCTCTGTGGGTGAATGCTGGGATGGCAACAAGACTGTAGTGACCAACTGGATTAACGGCACCAAGCAGGATGGTGTCATTCAGAGTGCTGCCTTCGACTTCCCACTGAAATACTATATCAACGATGCCTTCAGCGGTGGCAAATGGAGCCGATTGAAGGACGGCTGTCTGTCTGACGACGACAACTACAAGCGCTATGCTGTGACGTTTGTTGACAATCACGATACGGGACGTCAGGGCGAATGTCCACTCTACGCCAATGTTGAAGCCGCCAATGCCTTTATTCTTACAATGCCTGGTACACCCTGTGTTTGGCTGAAACACTGGCAAACCTACAAGACCACTATTAAAAAATTGATTCTGACCCGCAAGGCAGCAGGTGTGAACAATGAGAGTAGCATTATCTCCATGCAACCGGAGGCAACAGGCTGCACTGTTATGGTACAGGGTAATAACGGAAAGATGCTTCTGCTGTTAGGCGATGTTACCAGTGCCGGCAATAGTGGCGATTTAAAATTGGCAGTTCAAGGCACAAACTTTAAACTATTGGTCAGCGACAATATTGACCTTTCAGCACTCGACGATATCAAGGAGAATGAGTTTACTGCTCCTGATTGCTGCCAAGTGGCAGAAGGTGAGGTTTGTGCTTTCTTCGAGGCGCCCACCTCGTGGAGTATTGTAAAATGTTGGGCCTGGGATTCGAGTAACAACTATACTGGTGGTACATGGCCTGGCGCTGCATGTACAAAGGTTGGCACGAACAATGGCAAAAACGTGTGGAAGTGGAGCTATAGCGGTTCACTGACAACACAACCTACATTTATTATATTTAACAACAATAATAATGGACAGCAGACTGCCGACCTCGACTTTAAGAATGGAGGCTACTACAATGAAGCTGGCGCCCTGCAAGGTGTCGTTACAGGCATTGAGACCATTACCGAGACAAGGAGCGACAGCAAGCCTGCCCGTATCTTTACGCTCGATGGTCGTGAAGTAAAGAATCCGCAACGCGGAATCTACATCATTAACGGCAAAAAGGTCGTGATTAATTAAAGACGGCACGCACCACAAACCAGCAGTGCAGCAAGAACGTCTGTACAGGACCATAGTGGTGGGCCATCACACGATAACGCTCCAAGAGGGAAGCACGATGATTCTGCGTCGTGGTTCCCTCTTCGGTATAGTTAGCCACGACCATCTGCGTGTTACACAACTTCAAACCCATGCGTTCCGTTTCTTTCATCACACGGATACACCAGTCAACATCGGCAGAAAAACGGTAGCGTGTGTCGTACTGCTGATTCTTGGCAATATCGGTACGGGCGTAAAAGGCCTGATGACATACCAACATACCCTTCCGGAACGAACGCCACGTGAGCTGCTGAGGAGGCTGGTGTTGGCGAGGATGAAGATAATGGCCGTCACTATCCACGATATCGGTATTGCCATAAAGCACGCCCGGGAGATCATCTGACGGCAGTTCATTCAGCTGACAGTGCTGAACAATCTGCTCCAACGTATCGGTCTGCGGGAAGAAATCACCAGCATTCATATAAACAATATAATCACCAGAAGCCTGCGTCAGACCTTTGTTCATGGCGTCATAAATGCCGTGATCGGGTTCAGACAGAATAATCACCTTATGACCATTACCCGAAGCGTCGCTCTTTTCTTTATAAACCTCAGCCATTTGTAACGTGTTATCTTTCGAAGCACCATCTACTATTAAGTGTTCCACCCCCTCATAGGTCTGAGCATACACGCTGTCAAGTGTTCGTTGCAACACCTTTTCGGCATTATAAGTTATCGTAACTACAGTTATTCTAATCATCGTACTGTTTATGAGAATTCATCACCTTATTATATACCTCCTGATAACGTTTGGCTACGCTTTGCTGTGAATAATTATGTGCGACCTTTTTCAAACATTCACGGCTTAAATCGTCATAATCGGCCTCAGCCAAGACATAGTGGAGGCCCTTTGCCAAATCTGCCGCATCACGATAGGTTGCCAAGTAGCCATTCTTGAGATGCTCTATCATCTCCGGAATTCCACCGATACGGAAACCGATACAGGGAACGCCACACGCCATTGCCTCCATGATAGAGTTTGGAAGGTTTTCCGACAACGATGGCAAGACAAAGACATCCACTGCACGATAGACCTGAACAATCCGCTGTTCGTCATTCACATAACCCAAAGGATAGGTCTGGAACGGAAAATGCAAGTCCTCAGCATGTCCTCCAAGCACAACCACTGAAGTATGTTGTTCCATCTCAGGATATTGACGAACTAATTGCTGGCACGCTTCCATCAGGTAAGACATACCCTTGTTCGGATTCGTCACCCTTTGTGACACGAATAATATCAGACGGTCGTTCTCCGGAAGACCCAATTGTTGGCGCGCCTTGCATTTGTCGGAAGGAGCATACAAACGATTGTCAATAGGGTTTGGAATCGACAAAATATCCTGTCCTGTCAGCAAGGCACTTTTCTGTGTTTCGCTTGCCAGCCACTGGCTACATGCCACGAATGTTATACGCTTTCCCTCCAGCAGTCGCTGCTTGCGTTGCCAGATTCGTGTAGACAAATCATGCCCAGAGCCACCTCCTGGCAAAAGTCGACAACGACTGCAACCCGTTTCAAAATTCCTGCAATCCAATGTCAAGTGACAAATAGCCGTAGCAGGCCATATATCATGCATTGTCCATACCACAGGTTTGCCGCTCTCCAGAATCTTGCGGATATTGTTCAACGACAGCATTCCTTGATTAATCCAATGAAGATGAATAATGTCGGCCTCCTGGAATTCATGCAATTTCGTAATGTCAGTGCCGCAATTGGCAATATCTATTTCAAATAGGTGTTCACGCCTGAAATGCAAATGCACCCATATGACAAAGCGCTCCCAAAGGAAATTCCATTGCTGGCGCCAAGATTGCGGCAAGGCAGAAACCGTCAACTGGTCTGTTTCCTTGTCACGCACTAGCATCTTTGCCTTTATGCCGTTGTTGTTCAATGCATCCATCAGGCGGTGGGCTGCAACTGCCGCCCCACCCGTTCGTTCGCTCGTATTTACTATCAGTACTCGCATACCTTATTATATATATGCCGACAAAGGTACGAATAAGTGAGGACAATACAAAATAAATTGGCATTTATTTTATTTGTCGAACGAAAGTACTTTCTCGTGAAACGAAAAGGTACGAATAAGTGAGGACAATACAAAAAGAAAAAGGGTGAAAAATACATGTTATCGCGCACATCACTTGATTTAAATCAAGAACAGCGCATTTTTTTGAGAAAAAAGATGGTAAAAACTTGTAGGAATCTAAAAAGTTCGTACCTTTGCATTGTCAAACGAAAGGATGACACTTGACTAAGTGAGGTCAAGTTACTTTAATAGATTGTTTTAGGTTAGTAGTAATATTTATAGTTTTAGGTTTTTAGTTATTGGTAAGAAGAAAGTTTTAAATGTGTTAGGATAACAGTGATCGCTGTGAAGCGCTCATAACTTTCTTTTCTAAGGAAATCGTTTTAATAAAATAATATGCTGCCGCAAGGCAGACCTCCAGTCGAAAGACTGGAATTGTTTCGAATACAAAGGATTTTTAGTTAAACATAGGCTTTTTGAATACCACTGCTCGTCGATGAGTAGTGGTATTTTTTTTTGAGTTCAATAAGGGCCACTTATTAGATGATAAGTGACCCTTATTGAAAAATAAATGGCACTTATTTTTCAATAAGAGCCACTGCGTAAGCGGAAATACCCTCTTGCCGTCCGGTAAAGCCCAACTTCTCTGTCGTCGTAGCCTTAATAGAGATGGCGTCGACATCGCAACCAATCACTTGCGCCATTGTCTGTTGCATCTGAGGAATATGTGGATTCATCTTTGGCCGTTCGGCACATATCGTTGCATCAATATTCACCAATCGATAACCCTTGGTAGCTATCAGTTCGATGGTTTTCTTCAGGATTATCTTACTGTCCATACCGTCCGTTTCCGCTGAAGTATCTGGAAAGTGATAGCCAATATCTCGCATATTGGCAGCTCCCAGAATAGCATCACAGATGGCATGTATCAGTACGTCGGCATCGCTGTGACCTAGCAGGCCCAGTTCATGTTCTAACTTTATTCCGCCCATCCATAGGTCGCGTCCCTTTACCAGTTGGTGGACGTCATAGCCCATTCCTACTCTTATCATGTTTGCGTTATTGCGTTATGTCGTTATTACGTGATTACATAATTCCGTTATTCCGATTTATTTTCTAAACAAGTCCTTGATGCCATCCATGTCGAAAGCCAGCGTAAAACGCAGTGTCTGGTCCAGAGGATTGCTACGGGCCGTAGAGATGACATAACCTACATCCAGTGAGAATACATTCATGCGGAAACCACCACCGATTGTAAAATACTTACGGTTACCCTTATTCTCCGACTCATGGTGATAACCGGCACGCAGCGAGAACTGATCGTGGTAGACATACTCTGCACCTACACTCCACTGAATCTCCTCCAGTTCCTCCTTGAAGCCGCCCGGTGCATCGCTAAAGCTCTTAATCATACCACTGAATGAGCTGACATCGCTATATTCAGAGATGACGCGCTCCTCATACTCCTCCTTTGTTTCGCCGTCATTCTGCTTGGGAACTGTAGGAACCATCAGCTTATTTGCATCGGCAGCAATGGTGAAACGGTTGTATTCATCAACAGGAATCATCAGCGAAGCACCCAACCTGAGATTGGCAGGCAGGAACTGCGAACGGTCGTCACCAAAATAGGTAATCTTCGAACCCATATTCTGAAGTACCAAACCTAAGCCCAATTGGCATTCACGCTGTCCGATATTGATATAATTGTTGTAATAAGCATGAATATCGGCAGCAAAGGCAGAAGCCGGAGAAGCATCTTCCGTGTAGTCGAAACGCAGGTCACTATAAATCCAACGCAGAGCCACACCCAGCGAGAATTTCTCAGTCAACATCAGGGCGGCACCGACGTCAAGTGACATCTCGTAGGGTTTCACCGTCATGGCGTTATCTTTGAGCGAAGTCATCACCTCACCCAGCGAGAAATAACGCAGCGAACCACTAATCGACGCATTGTCACCGATGCGATAATAGCCTGCCACATAAGCCAGGTCGATGTCGTTCACCAACTGTCGCAGCCACGGAGTGTAGTTCAGTGCAATACCCGCACGGCTGATACAGAACGGATACTTAGCAAGGTTCCAGTACTGTGAGTTCACATCAGGATCTGTGGCCGCACCGACGTCACCCATACCAGCCGAACGGGCATCAGGGGCGATGGTCTGCGAAATGACAGCATGTTCAACGGGGTTGAACTGGCTCTTGGTATCCTGTGCACGGACAATCAGTCCCAAGAATAGACCAGCTGTCAATAAGATTATCTTTTTTATTGTCTTCATATTCCTTTATTTATGAGTTATAACAATCAATTTCTTAGCTTTCGAAGCATAGTTGCTGCCGTCGCTGGCTATACGCAACCGATAGAGATAGACACCCGTTTGCAGACGACGTCCGCCATCCACCGTCAGATCCCAGTCTACAGTATAGCTATTATCTGCAGGTATTCCATTCTCTGCATACGACCACAGATGACGCCCGGAGATATCGAACACGTCCAGAATAATATCCAGATCACTCCCCGTCCGGTCATGCAGTATACGGAATGATGTCGTTGTAGTGGCAGGATTCTTCGTTGCCTCCACGTCGAAGAACAACGGTTCCAGACCTTTTACGACCTTGAATGTCAATTCTGCCGTCGACGAGTTGTTCAGTATGTCCCATGCGCGGAACAGCAATTTATGTTCTCCGTACGACAATTCGGGAATGCTATAGCCTACCGTTCCCGTAGTATAGCTGCCAAAGTCGTACTTGAAATAATCGTTCAACGAATAAGTCTTCGTCATGTCTCCGTCAATAATCAGCTCCAAGTCATGACCGATGCCACTACCTGCTGCATTGATGCCATCCTCATCGTTCAGCTGAGCCACGAAGTAAGGCGTCGGATTGACGCTACCTCCATTTACAAACGACTCGCTGTTCAGATAGCAATAGATGTTAGGTCCTGCTCCATCGTGCGGAAGCGGTCCCGAACCGCTCATCTTCACTTGATCGCAAATACCGCTGGCCTCCATGGCCTTATCGTTGCTGACGGCATAAAGGTTGATGAGTCCGTTTGCATCGGAATAGCTGATATCCTTAGGAACAGCAAAGGTCAGCGAGAAACGTCCGTCCTTCACCTCATTGTTACCATTGAAGAGCACGTTCTGACGGTCGTAGAACACAAAAGGATATTCAGCCTCCGTTGGGTCGTTCAACTTACAAACCACCCGTTCAAGCGCATCTCGCACAATTGTCGTCACCGTGCCATTGAATCCTGTAGCGGGCTGTCCGTCCTTTTCCAGGACATGTCCGCTGATAGTTGCTGTCGAGCCTGCATTCAGTATCTGTGTCTGACTCACCGTTAAAGGCACATGGTTGATGGAATCAATCCGGATACCCATCGTCGGTGCCGCCAGTCTCATGGCAGGATCACCCAATAACGTATATTGCAGCTTGTTCTGCGTGCGGTCAGTGGAGTAAGCAGGCTTTCCATTCACGTATCCGGTGATGATACCCGTCTCAATCAGTTCGTTCTTTGCCCGTCGTACAGCTTCACCGATAGGAAGCAACTGTGCGTTATCGTCCTGACTTAGCACGCGACGGGTAAATGCCAGGTTCATCAGTCGGTTCTGAGGCTGATATACCGTACGTGTCGTACCATAAAACGCCACAGCACCGCCTTTCTTGTTAAAGAATGCCGTCTCTCCGATGTTCTCCTCCTGTCCGTCAAAAGGCATGATATCGCAAGAAGCCGTCAACCACAAAGGCAGTCGCGCCGATACATTCTCGAAATCGGCCAAACGCAGCACATACTCGTGCGAGATGGCGTCGGCACGTCCGTGTCCGGCATAATTCATCATCAGCGCCCCCTGCTGCATCTGCTGTTTGATGAGTCGAGTCACATCAGGATAACTGTTTCCCGTCGATGAACTGACACGGGTGTAGGCATCCCACATAACACGCTTAATCTGATAAGTCGGATAGAGTTGTTCAACCATCCGCGCGACGCTGTCGGCATCCTGCATGTGGGCATTGTCATTACCATCGTCACCCATAAAACAAAGCAGGTTTTGCCACGCACCGGCATTATCGTTGTTGACGTAGCTTTCTATCTTATCTACCACGCCAGCGGCATCGTCAGCCGTTCGTGCGGAGATACGTCCTACAGCCACGTCAGCCTTTGCCACCAGCATATTGCCTCCTTCGCCATCGTCCATCAGACAGAAATAGTCGTCCGTCACATAGCAATCGGTTGCACTCGACGAGTTCTCACTCTCATAACAGAGCAGGAAATCGTCAGGTGAATAGCCGTTCCACTCCGAACTGACCATGCGGTTGTCCCAGGCACCATCACCCATCAGCAACAGATAGCGCGGCATGTCAGCATCCGTTCCGGCACGGTCGTAAAGCATCTTCAGATAACGGCGATAGGCATTGGCATCCGGAGTTCCACTGGAGAACTCGTTGAACAATTCGTCAGCAGGGACGATGGATACCCTCAGTCCGTCCTTCTGCTCATGCAATGTCTTCAGACGTTCTGCCTGTGCCTTGAGTTTCTGCGTCGTGGGAATAATGATCACCATATCGGCAAACGCATCGGCATGGTGGTCTTGATTCGTGATATTATATACATATTCCGGAACGGGGAATGTAGCAGACAAATCCGGAGCGGCAGCAGGTTCATTGGCATGCAGCGAGATATAGTCCAATCGTACCGTAGCGTTACCAGAGATATTCTTGATAGTCACCTTGTTAGATGCCTGCAGGTTATGAACTGCCTTCATACTCATCGTCTGACGCATCTTTTCATAACTGCCGTGTGCCATGATGTTGACGGAATCCAGAGGGACATCATTCAAACTGATGGACACCTTTGCGGCATCGTCCGCCGTCACCACCGTTGTCATCTGTCCTTCCGCGCCTATTCCTTTTGCCGCAACAGTGAAGGTATGGCTTCCGCCTGCTCCTATCGCCGTTGCATCAAATAAATTACGGCCTCCATGATACCAGGCGAAGTCGTCAACCTCATACAAGGAATTATAGTCGTCTGCTAAGGGATAATACTTTTCCTTGAATTCCGCTTCACCCATAGTCAGCGCAGTACTGTCATTTTCCGTCAGGAAATAATAGCCGTAGTTCGAATACGGATTACGGATACGTTTGTGGCTGGCATCCCATGTGACCGGTCCAATGGCATAGAACAGTTTTCGTCCTCCGACCTCACACGTCGGTACTTCCATCAGATCATCCGTCTCTGCCAGATAGGTGGCTGTCAGCGTCTCGGGCTGCATTCCACCACCATAACCATAGATTTTGACCTTATTGATATCCGAGAAGCCAGCCTTTCTAATCAAATCACTGGTTACTTGATAGATACCCGTCGACGGCACACCGATTTTTGCCCATTTGCCCGTTGCCAACACGGAATGGTCAGCATAGCGCTGCGTCGCAGCCCTTCTAGCTCTTCCCTCTAACTTCTTACCTCTGACATCCAGCATAAAACTGACCAATTTCTGGTATCGGCCGTCTCGGAAAACCAGCGGAATAAACGAGAGCGTCAGTTCTCCCTGTTTCCTGTCCACGCTAATGACCTGCGACACCTCCGGCAAGGCGGGGAGCGACTTCGACATAATCTTTTCACAGCGGTCGATGTCAGCCTCACTCATCGGAATAAATTCCGGATAGACGATGGAGACGGTATAAACGGAGTCGGCATAGTCCGGTCCCAGCGGCATATGATGGGTGAATACCGGCAACAACGAATCAATCCTGACCTGTTCAGCAGTCAGGTTGAAAAACCGTTGCTGTGCTTTGGCCGTCAGGCTCATCAGCAACAATCCTATACCTATTATATATATATAGCGTCTCACTTACAATTGAATTCCAATACTTTTCTTTCTTCCAACCAGCCTTCCAAATGGTCATTGACATGAACGGGGCCAACGCCCACAGGAGTTCCTGTATATAGCAGGTCACCGGTTTTCAGCGTAAAGAACTGCGAAATATAAGCTATCAGCTCATCAATCTTATAGAGCATATCGCTCGCACAACCTTCCTGCACCGTCGTCCCATTGATGTCGAGATGGAAGTGCAACGCCTGCACATCCAGGAATTTTTCTTTCAGCACCCACTCGCCAATCACCGCCGACCCGTCGAAACCTTTACAGATTTCCCAGGGATGGCCCTCTTTACGGGCCTCACGCTGCCAGTCACGTGCCGTAAAGTCAATACCCACGGTGACAGCGTCATAATAACGGTGGGCGAAGCGCTCAGGAATGCTCTTGCCCAGCCTGCAGATGCGTACTACCAGCTCTGTCTCATAATCCACCTGCTCGCTCCAGTCGGGGATGAAGAACGGCTTATGGTCCTTCAGCAACGCGGAGTCTGCTTTGGTGAAAATAACAGGCCTCTCTGGTTTATATAACGCGCCATCCAGCTCTTTATTGTGCTGGATATAATTCATTCCTACAGCAAATATCTTCATATTTCTCTGATTTTTGGTGCAAAGATACAAAAATATTGTGTATCTTTGCAGCGAAAATGAAGAAAATAACGTTTATCATCCTCCTGTTTGTAGCAGTACTGACCGTTTCTGCACAGCCACAGGGCGACCCACGAAGCATCTCTTTGATGGGTATTCCCATCGAAGGGCCTATCGACTCGCTGCGACAGGCGCTGGCGGAAGCCCAGTTTGCCGAATGGGGACAGTCCGACGATGGCGAGGACTATTATTTCCGCGGCAATTTCTACGGTTTCCGCTCGAAACTGATGGTCAGCGTGGCTCCTGAGACGAAATTCGCCACGTCGGCCTACGTCACCATCGGTCCGTATAGCACGCAGAAAATGTTAGACAAGAACCTGCAGTATTTCCTTTATAAATTAGAAAAGGAGCACGGAAAATTCACGCAGCGCGACGACAGTTGGTTCTACATCGATGATTTCGGTAGTATCAAACTCTCCATTATCGACAACGAAAACGGTTCCCACGACATCCGTGTGCTGTATCTCGGCTCCACCCCTTATTATAAGGACGCTCTCTCCATGGGACTGCGTGGCGATGTTCAGGAGGTCGTGACGGAGAATGCCGTCGCCGAAGACCAGTTCATGCACTTCCACGGAAATGGTCAGATAGAAAACCTCGACCTTATCGACCGCGAATATAACCGTTACGGTTATCTGCTTCGGGCACGTATGAAGGAACAAGAGGGCTTCAGCTCGATTACCTATGCCTACGACGACAGCTACCGCCTCGTTAAACGCACGCTGACCAACGAAGAGGCTGGCATCAGCTATGTCAACGACTATACATACAACGACCAGGACGAGGTGTTGACGCAGAATCAGAAAGTGTTCGACAAAAACGGCGAGTGCATCATGACCATCAATATGCGCAACAACTACATCACCCGCGACGATAACGGCAACTGGACCAGCAACTCGCTCAGCCTGACCTATTGGGAAAAGGGTTCGAAGACGCAGAATACTACCGTGCTACAACGGCGAACACTTGCATACTGGGAGTGACGTAATGTCGTAACAACGTAATAACGAAAAAATGGCACAGGGACAGATACAAGAACAGCGGCTCACGCAGCAACAGAAACTGACGCAGAGCATTACGCAGCAACAGTTGTTGCAGGCGCAGCTGACTGAGCTGCCCATTACCCAACTGCTGGAACGTATCAAGACCGAGATGGACGACAACCCTGCGTTGGAACTCTCCCCAGAAGAAAATCTAGATAATCTAGATCCTCTAGAAAATCTAGACACCCCAAAAAACGACACCGACGACTACGAACAGGAGGAGCGCCAGTCTGCCTTGGATGCCGCCTTGGAATCTATTGGTCGCGACGACGAGGACCTGCCGGTCTATCAAGGCGGCCAGTCCAATCAGGAGGATCGCGAGGAAATTGTCTATGGCCAGACGGAGTCGTTTATGGATCAGCTGAATGAACAGATGAACATGGCCAACATCACTGAACGCCAGCGCGACATCATGGAATATCTCATTGGTTCGTTGGACGATGACGGACTGCTGCGCAAGTCGCTGGACAACATCAGCGACGAACTGGCCATCTATCACCATCTCGACGCTTCGACGCACGAAATAGAACAAGTACTGCTGTTGTTACAAGAGTTCGATCCTGCCGGCATCGGAGCACGTTCGCTGCAGGAATGTCTTTTGCTGCAGATTCAACGGCGCGACCCGTCCCGTCTGAGAGACCTCATGGAGAAAACCATCAGCGAATACTTTGAACTCTTCACCAAGAAACACTGGCAACGACTGCAACAGGTACTGAAACTGAGTGACTTGCAGGCAGAGACGCTCATTGCCGAACTACGCAAACTGAATCCGAAACCAGGTTCTTCCATCAGTGAGACCGTCGGACGTTCCCTGCAACAGATTACCCCAGATTTCATCATCGACACCCACGACGACGGCACGGTGACCTTCTCACTGAATGCTGCCGAAGTGCCGGAACTATGCGTCTCGCCGTCGTTCACCGACACGCTGCGCGACTACCAAGACAACAAAGAACACCTCAGTCGCCAGATGACGGAGGCTTTGGTGTATACGAAGAAGAAGGTCGAAGCCGCCCAGGGTTTCATCGATGCCATCCAAGTGCGCCGCCACACGCTGACCGTTACCATACGGGCCATCATCCAGTGGCAGCACCGTTTCTTCGAAGATGGCGACGAGGCCTCGTTGCGCCCGATGATACTGAAAGACATTGCCGAACGTACGGGACTGGACATCAGTACCATCTCACGCGTCAGCAATTCGAAATACGCCCAGACGCGCTGGGGTACATTCCCCTTGCGCCACTTCTTCAGCGACGCTTATACGACAGCCGATGGTGAGGAACTCTCGACGCGTGAAATCAAAGCCGCCCTCCAGGAACTCATCGAAGCGGAAGACAAGCGCAAACCCCTGAGCGACGAGACACTCAAAGACCTGTTGGCCGAGAAAGGCTATCCCATAGCCCGCCGTACGGTATCGAAATATCGCGAACAACTGGGCATCCCAGTAGCAAGACTAAGAAAATGAAACGAGAAAAGGAAATCATCTTGGTTGCTCGCATCATGAGCATGGTGTTCACGCCATTCTACCTGCCCATCGTAGGACTGGTGGTACTCTTCGTGTTCAGCTATCTCAGCATGTTCTCCTGGCCCTACAAGCTACAGGTACTGCTGCTGACTTATCTGTTCACCATCCTCCTCCCTACCCTGCTCATCCACCTCTACCGCCGCTATCAGGGCTGGAACCTCATCGAACTGGGGCACCGCGAACGACGCATGGTGCCGTACGTCATCTCCATCATCTGCTATTTCACCTGCATCTATGTCATGGAGCGTCTCCACATGCCTCATTTCATGGGGTCTATCGTGGTAGCTGCCTTGACATTGCAGATTGTCTGTGCACTCATCAACGTCTGGTGGAAGATTTCCACCCACACGGCAGCCATCGGAGGCGTGGGCGGAGCACTCTTTGCCTTTGCCTACTACTTGGGATTCAATCCTGTGTGGTGGCTTTGTCTGGTATTCATCGTAGGCGGAATTGTCGGCACCAGCCGTATGATTCTGCGACAACATACGCTGGCTCAGGTGGTCGTCGGATTCTGGACGGGTTTCTTCAGCGCCGCCATAGCGATACTTTTCCTTTAAAACATCGTAATAACGAAATAACGGAATACCGTAATAACGAAAAAAGAACAACAATATGACCCCACTAGTAAGCATTATCATGGGCAGCACCTCTGACCTGCCCGTTATGGAGAAAGCCTGTAAGCAACTCAACGACTTACAGATTCCGTTTGAAGTCAACGCACTCTCGGCACATCGCACGCCCGAAGCTGTAGAGGAGTTTGCCCGTGGCGCAAAAGGACGCGGACTGAAAGTCATCATCGCTGCTGCTGGTATGGCCGCAGCACTGCCTGGTGTCATTGCAGCTTCGACGACGCTGCCCGTCATCGGTGTACCCATCAAGGGGATGCTTGACGGATTGGATGCCATGCTCTCGATTATCCAGATGCCTCCGGGCATTCCTGTTGCAACCGTTGGCGTGAATGCCGCGCAGAATGCCGCCATTCTCGCTGTCGAAATGCTGGCACTGACCGATGATGCCATTGCCCAGCGACTAGCCGACTACAAGAGCGGTCTCAAGGCCAAGATTGAAAAGGCAAACAAGGACTTAGCAGAAGTGAAATATGAGTACAAGACGAATTAGTACGGTTTGTCACGTAGGTAATATCGCCATCGGTGGCAATAACCCCATCCGTATCCAGTCGATGGCAACTACGGACACGAACGACACTGAGGCCAGCGTGGCTCAGGCCAAGCGCATCATTGATGCTGGTGGTGAACTGGTGCGTTTCACCACTCAAGGCACTCGCGAGGCGGAGAACATGAAGAATATCTCTGCCCGACTGAAGGCTGACGGCTACAATACACCATTGGTGGCAGACGTTCATTTCACGGCACATACCGCTGACGTTGCTGCACAGTACTGCGAGAAAGTGCGCATCAATCCCGGCAACTACGTCGACCCAGTCCGTACCTTCAAACATCTGGAATACACCGACGAGGAATATGCCGAGGAACTGAAGAAGATTGAGGCCAAGCTCGTGCCTTTTATCAATATCTGTAAGGAGCATCACACCGCCGTGCGTATCGGTGTGAATCACGGCTCGCTCTCCGACCGCATCATGTCGCGTTACGGCGATACACCCGAGGGAATCGTCGAGAGTTGTATGGAGTTCCTGCGCATCTTCCGCCGAGAGCACTTCGACGACGTCGTGATTTCCATCAAGGCCTCGAACACTGTCGTGATGGTCACCACCGTGCGTCTGTTGGTGAAGACGATGGATGCTGAGGACATGCACTACCCCTTGCATCTCGGCGTTACCGAAGCCGGTGAAGGCGAGGACGGCCGCATCAAGAGTGCGGTGGGTATTGGCGCCTTGCTTACCGAAGGAATTGGCGATACCATCCGCGTGTCGCTCAGCGAGGAACCCGAATGCGAAATTCCCGTTGCGCGTAAATTGGTGGAGCTCATCCCCGAATGCACCCGCCTCCGCGCCGAAGCCGAAGCCACCATCAAGGATGACACCATCACGCTTGACCTGTCGAGTGCTTCGCAGTTTTGCTGCGAAGACTGGGAAAGCCTCCAGCTCACAGCCGCAATGGCCGTAGGAGCCCTCCTCATCGATCACCGCGCCACGAAGCTGGTCATCCGTGCCGAGCAGTCCTCTGACCAAGGCCCACAGAGTGGTTCGCGGTTTGGCCGCGAACAGCTCGTCACCCTTGCTGACGCCATTCTCCAAGCAGCGCGCATAAAGTTCACCAAGACGGAATACATCTCCTGCCCGGGCTGTGGCCGCACGCTTTACAACCTGCAGGAAACCATCGCCCGCATAAAAGCCGCTACCAGCCACTTGGTTGGTCTAAAGATTGGCATCATGGGCTGTATTGTCAATGGTCCCGGTGAAATGGCGGATGCTGACTATGGTTACGTCGGAGCAGGCCGTGGTAAGATATCGCTCTACCGCGGAAAGGAGTGCGTCGAGAAGAATATTCCCGAGGAAGAAGCCGTCGAACGCCTGCTACAGCTCATTGAGGCCGAAGTAAGAAAATAGTCTTGGAGTAATTCAAATTACTTTTGGAATAAAAAAAATTACTCTTGGAGAAAATTTCATTACTCCAAGAGTATTTTTTATATGCTCTTTTTATAGCAGCGGTGCTTGCGGTGGATGCGAGATTCCAGATACTGCCACTGCGAGCGAACGCCGTCGTTGGTTTCCATCTGCTGCATAGCCTCAGCATACTCGAAACCATAGCGCTGGAACCATTGTATCAGGTCGTCGAAAATCAACGAATTGGCGCCTTTCTGGCGATAGTCAGGCAATACGCCGATGAGCAACAAATCGACAACACTCGTTTTGTGCCATTTCAGCGTGCGTAGCAGATGCCACCAGCCGAAGGGAAACAGTCGTCCGTCACGTGTTTTACGCAGTGCCGACGTAAACGACGGGAGCGTAATACCGAAACCAATCATCTTATGTTCGGGCGTGTTCCAATCCTCAATGGCTGTAATCAGATTCAAGTCAGCTATCTTGATGTATTCGTCCACCAACTGGTTAATCTGGCAGTCCGACAACTGCGAATAGCCGTAAAGGTCTTTATAGGTCTCGTTGATGATATCAAAAATCTCACGCCCCTTATTCCCGTCTATCAACTCCTTGCGGGTGAACTTCTTCACCTGCAGGTTATAGCGTTTCGACACCATTTCGGCTATCTTATGGAATTTGTCAGGCACCCGCTCAGGAACCTTCACCTTATATTCCATATAGTCGTTGTCTTTCTCGAAACCGCCCATTTCTTCGATATGCTGCTGGTAGTAGGCGTAGTTGTAGTTGACGTACATCGTAGCGTCCTCCTCAAAACCTTCTATCATCAGACCCTCGCGGTCCATATCCGTAAAACCCAAAGGTCCGACCATTTCCGTCATGCCACGCTCACGGCCCCACTGCGCTACCGTATCCATCAGTGCTTTCGACACTTCACGGTCGTCCACAAAGTCGAGCCAGCCAAAGCGCACCTGCTTTCGTTCCCAGCGTTCGTTGGCACGGCGATTGATGATAGCAGCCACGCGACCTACCGCCTTGCCATCCTTGTAGGCTATGAAATAGTCAGCCTCACAACACTCAAACGCAGCATTCTTGTCGTGGCTCAGCGTGTTTATCTCGTCAGAATATAAAAACGGCACCGCCCATGGACAATCGCGGTACATATCGTAGCGCAACTGCACGAATTGCTTCAGTCCCTTGCGGTCTTCGACCTTTTTTATCTCAATCATGCTGCAAAAGTACAAAAAAAGTGGCAACTAAACAAATAGTTGCCACTTTTTTTATTGTATAGTGTGTCGTCATGCCATGACGACATACATCACTTACTTCACTACGACCTTCTTTCCATTGTGGATGAAGATACCCTTAGAAGGCTTGTCAACACGAACACCCTGGATAGTGTACCAAGCACCGTCAGCAGCGCGCTCAACGTCACCCTTCACAGTCTCAATAGCTGTTACAGCATTCTCGTCATACCAGCGTGGGTCACCGGCTTCCGTATCCTTAACATAACCCTGGGTGAAGTCACCATTCTCGGCATCCTTGAACTGTACCAGAACATTAATCGTGTTCTTGATATTATCCTCAGAACTACCAATCTGCTGCTCCTCACTGATAGCGCCATCGAAGTTGAAGACGTTGCTGTCAACCTCCCAGTTCACATCCTTACCTGCCTGACCGGCGTTCAAGCCCTTCAGGAACTGGTTAGACTTACCGCAGTTAACAATGATGTTGTTGGTTACAATGAACTGCTGGTACTCCTGACTGTTCTTGCGCAGGGTGTTGACAGTCTTACCGTTGGTAATGTTGTACAGCGTACTGTTGGAAATATTGAACGTCTGAGTAGCTGTCTCATCCAGTTCGCGAACGTCCTTACTGCTCTGTGAGCTGAAGAATCCACCGTTCTGACCATTGGTAGGATTAGCCCAGATGGTAGAGTTGACAACATGCAGCTCCTTTGTATTACCGCCACCATTGAAGTCGAAGATGGTCTTCTTGGCAGTACCGTCGATACCGATGACACAGTCAGACACACCAACTATATCCATCAAGTACTGGGTCTTGTTGGCATAAACCAACTGCTGCTTCAGGTTGTTGATATCAACACCCATAAACACTACACGACCATCGATAAAAGCACCCTTTTCATTAGTCTTAAGTGTTGGCTCCTTGCTCATCAGCACAAACGGGCCATCCAGCTTAGAAGCATCAACCGTAGCTCTCTTTGTCTGAGTACTAAGTCCAGCCAACACGAAAGTATTAGGAGCTTCAATGGAATTCTCGATGGTATAATCGCCAGTTTCTAATAAGATGGTAATCTGACCAACCTTGTCAATACCCTTCTCATAGATGTACTTTGCAAGAGCAGAAGAAATCTCAGCACCATCAGTCAACGTCAAATTGACATTCTCAACCTCAGCAAATGCAGGATCGAAATAAGTCAACCAGCGTGGATCGCCCGTTTCATACTTCTGCTGCTTAGAGCCAATACCAAGTGTAAAGTCGCCCTTGTCAGCATCAACAAACTTCGGATCAGTTATCAGACCTTCGTCACCATTGTAACCGGTCTCACTGAAGAATACGCCTTCGTACTCCGGATCGCTATAGTTCAACTCACCCCACAAATAGGTATTCTTTTCATCAGTCGTCAACTGCTTCTTATTATTGGTCATGTTACCATAAATCTTCTTGTTAGAAGTGTTGACAAAGATGTTCGAATTGAACTCATACAGATACTTCTGACCCTTCAGCGTGTTGGTATTGAAGAACTGCTTGTTCTTTGCGATGTTATAGAATGTATTGTTAGCGCAAAGGAACTTACCTGTCTCCTCCTCGAAGCCAGTAGTCTGCCAAGGACGCTTACCAGACATAGCTATGAAATTAGAGCCACTTGCTCCCTTGTTCCAGAAGGTAGAGTTGGTAATATTCAGATTGATAGCCATCGAAGCAGCCAGATTCAGCACAACATTATCCTGAGTGTCATACTGGAATACGCTGTTGTTGATGGTGAAGTTCTTATAGGTATAAGACTTGCCATTGTCAAAGAACAAAGCCTTGGTAAGGCCCTCAACCAAAACGCCCTCAATCAAGATTGAATCTTCGATGATGTACTGACCACTTGTTACAGGTGCCATCACCGGTTCCTTATTCATCTGAATCATAGGCTGGGTAAGACCCGAAGCATCGATGGTAGAATTCTCACCAATCAGTTTGATAGCACCACTAACTTCGATAGTATTGGTGATGGTATAAGCTGTATTGAAGAACAATTTAATCGTCAGATTGTTCACCTCAGTGCCTGGCTCTTCAGCCGCTGACGCTGCTATAGCTTTTGCTACTTCATCGCTGATGTTACAAGATTCGGTCAGTTCAACCGTCAAATCCTTTAACACATTGTATACAGCACTGACGAATACATCACCAGCAGGCATCACGAACTGATCTTTGCCCGTCATCTCAATACTATTGCCTTCGGCATCCTTCACCACATAGTTGACAAAACTGTAACCCTTCTCAGAAGCACACGACAATGTTACCGTTTCACCCTCGACAGCTGCCGGAATATCAGCGGTTATAGTGCCATGCTGGTTTTCTGCTTTCGGATCAGCATACACGCCATAAGCAGTCTTGAAGTCAACAACATTAGGATTAGTGGCAATAATCGTGATCTTCTTGATGACCATATTTTTCAGCACCTTGAATACGAAGTAGTCCTTCGCACCATTTATAAAGAAGATGGTATCACCAGAAGCAATCTGGGTAATACCAGAAACGGCAGAACGATCAGACTTTCCTACAACAGCAACAGCCTGAGGTTCTGCACCCTTACCGGGAACCCACAGCAGCTTATCGCTGGCAGCATTCGTAGCATCAAAGTCAATGACAATTTTGTCGCCTGACTCCAGATTATTGATGGCCATCTCACGGTCGGCCGGACAGAACAGACCGCCATCCTTCACATTATTATTAATGCGGTCGCTGCGACGCCATACGTGGCATTCCTCAGGCAGGTTGGTACCAGTATAGTTCTGATAACCTCTATAGTCCTGACGCTTGCTGTCAGTCTTGGAAATAGATTCCCATCCATAGAACACACCACCATTTTTGGTACTTCCGTTCATGTTTTCTGGATTTTCTCCAGCCTCAGCAGCTGCTGCGAAATCATAAACAGCGTCACTTTGCTTCTTAGCAGGCTTAATCCAACGTGGGTCACCTACCTTCTTGGCATACTGTGCAGAAGTTCTAAGAATTGTAAAGTCGCCATTTGCAGCGTCAGCAAACGCTACAACGCCTGGAACGTTGTCCTGTACAGGTTCTGCCTCGTCTCCAGTGGCTTCATCAGCGCTCGTATCAACACCATCGAAGTTGAAGGAGTTGCACTTGATAATCCAAGTCGGATTGGCACCACTCGAACCACCGTTCATACCCTTGATGGTCTGACCACTCTTGCCACAGTTCACAAAGATGTTGTTCTGTACATCATAAGTCATCCACTTCTGGTTGCTCTGACGGTGAGAGAAGAAGTTCTTGGCCTTAGCCAAGTTGTACATGGTATTACCTGTGAGCTTGAAGGTCTGAACAGCTTTAGCATTCCACTCTGTAGTCTTCTGACCACCCTGTGAGCTATACAGAGACTTCGTTGTAGCCGTAGAAGCATAGATGGTGGAGTTCGTTACAGTGAAGTTAACGGCTGTACTACCCTTCGTATAGTCAAATGCAGTAACATCAGCAGCAAGTTCGATAACACTGTTGTCCAACGAGAAGTCACCATAGTAATACTTACCATTACTGTAGAACAAAGCCTTCTTCAGCCCCTTAACAGTCACGCCGCTAATAGTAATGTCAGCTTTGGTCCACTCGGTGTCATCAGATGCCTTAGCAGTCCACTGAATCATGTTGCTTGCCAATGCAGAAGCGTCAATCGTGGCACCGTTACCATTGATGACAACGTCAGCTGTAGCAACAATCGGCTTAGAAATAGTATAATTTGCATCTGCGGCCAGATTAACCGTGACGGCCTTTGCTGCACAAAGCTCCGTAGCAGTTGCCAGTACTTCAGAGATATCAGCGCCATCGGCAGGATCAATGGTAACATCTGCAGGAGCAGGAGCGGGAGTTCCTACCGTAAAGCTGATGGGCTGGAACTGGATGACACCTTTATAAATACCGATGGCACCAATCATCTCAGAACATACCAGTCCACTTGCAAGATCTGTTACAGCAAACTGATTGTAACCGACAACCTCGTCATCACCCTTCTTTATCTTAAAGTCACTTCCACTGACACCTGCTACAGTGACATTCGTAAGCTTCACGATCTTGTTTACGTTCTCTGCCTTCACGTCTGCCAATGTAACCTCATCAAATACAGGCACAACAGCAGCATCGTCTGTCGTTGTCAGTTCTGCATTGGGAACGGCCTCGAACAGGTCGTTATAGACAGAAACACTACCATTCCAACCAGCAGCAATCTTCTTACCTACGGCAAGATTAGCTGTCAATGTTGATTTGCTGTCATAAATAAGGCTCGAACCTGTCTCATCCTTAATATAGCAATAGGTTGCGTTACCTTTCTTAATCAAAGCCTGTATCGTTGCTGTACCGTTGAAGGTGAATGCTGAACCGTTTTCAAGAGCGGTCAGTTCTGCGATATTAGCAACAGGTTCCATGGTAGTATAAGCATACTTAAAGCCATAGAAGCCCAACTTGGAACCACTACAGTAAATCTTATATGACTTACCAGCAGAAACGTTAAAGGTAAAGGTTCCATAATATTTGGCATCCTTTGTGATTCCATTGTAATCAGTAAGGGCTGTTCCATCCTCTTCGATATAGAAAGCCTTGTCAGCATTAAGAACAACGGCAACATCAATGCTTCCAGCGTAAGTAGGCTTGATGGTGTACCATGTACCACCAGCTTTATTGCCATTTACGCCATTACCCTCTGTAAAGGCTGTAAAGCCCTCTACATGGCTATCAGCTTTGGCAGCTTTGAAATCTGCTCCGCCAGCCTCGCCATAAGTAATCGTGGCAACGATTTCGTTACCTTCTTTCACTTCGACAGTTTTTCCCGATGTGAACGTATCGCCTTCCGACAATGCATACGTCACCGCCACACTTGCTCGCCTCGAAATGTTATTCAACATTTGCGTTGCTGCAAAAGCCGCAATCGAGAGCAAAGCTACCATCATTAGAGTTAGTTTTTTTCTCATAATTGTTTTTTTAAAATGTTAGTAATTGTTTGAATTAGTAAAATTATATATTTCTTGTAGTTCTGCTTGCAAAGGTAAGTATTTTATTTGAAATAACCAAATAATTCCCCAAAAACCTTTAGGTCATGAAGTCTGGAGTGACAGAAAGGTGCATATTTATGCTTGTGACAGGATGACGGAACCAGATTTCTGCAGCGTGCAGCATCAGGCGTTGGCCTTTTTCGCAAGTACCATAGAGCTCGTCACCAACAATAGGGCGGCCCAAACCGTCAGGGTGGGCACAATGGATGCGCAACTGATGGGTGCGGCCGGTCTGAGGCCACAAGGCTACAAGACTGTCTGACAAAAATTCATAGTTGGTAACAGCCCGTTTGCCGTGCTCGGGGTCCACAAGCTGCCGCGGGCGGTTCATCGGGTCTGGTCGCAGGGGCAGGCTGATGGTGCCGCGTTTATCTAGATTTTCTAGATTATCTAGAGCATCTAGAGGTTCTAAGACTGCCAGATATTTTTTCTTTACCTGATGTTTCACGAACTGTTCCTGTAAGTTGCGATAGACCTCCAATGTTTTTGCCACGATGAGCAAACCGCTAGTCCCCATGTCCAAGCGGTGGGCAATCATACTACCGGGATAGCGCTGCTGCATAATGGTTTCCACGCTATATTCCTCCACACGACCTGGCGTAGAGAGCAGTCCACTGGGTTTATTGACCACCAGCAACCATTCATCCTCATAGACAACGGGCAATTCTTGACGTTCGAAGCTCAGCAGCGCAGGGTCGGGATCTACGTCGAGCCCTTGCAGCATCCACGTCAGGACGGGTTTGCACTTTCCCCGGCAGGCAGGATAATAGTTCAGATGGTGGCGAAGTTCCGTCTTCGTCGTTTCGCCCCACCAGAATTCCGCCATACATAGCGGCTTCAAGCCCTGCTTATAGGCATATTGCAGCAACTTCGGCGCACAACAGTCACCAGTTCCTCCCGGAGGCAGCGGATACTTACGCAGCAGTTTCGGACGGTTGTAGTATTCCTGCCAAACATCAACGAGGTCCTTCACTTCCCCACGGCCATTCAACAGCCGGTACTGATGGAAGAGCCAAGTCTGCAGTTCCTGTGATAGTTGCTTAGAACTAGAGTCACCAGAATCTCTAGAACATCTAGACTCTCTAGAGTCTCTAGAAATTCTAGAAATCTCCCTTTCCTGCGTCTTGAAATACCCGTCAGGCTGTTGCGCATCATAGACGGGCGGCACAAAATACGCCCAGTCGTTCCGTCCTGCCAACAGCCCGCTATATGCCGCAAGAAAGCCTAGCCGCCCCGTCGGAATCTCCACCACCAACACTCCGAACATCTTTCCTTTGTCTGCATCCTCCCGAATCTCCTCGTGACCGGCAATATACGCCTGCACCGCCTTGGCAGCCAATTGGCACAAGGGGTGCGGTTCATATGCAAACGGATAGGTAAACCGCTCTGGCGGCGCTATCCTACTCTCTAACGGATGCACATATTCCATATTCCAAAAGAAGGCTGTCCGAAATGACAGCCTTCATTTTTTATAGGATAATTCTTTACTTCGCCTTTACAGGACGTATCTGCAGACCACCGAAGCGCTCGTATTGCTGACTGGAATCATTATACTGTCCAGTGTTGTTAAACACCATACAGGTGGCTTGTTCAGGATTGGATGGATGCTTGGTACTGGTCCAATAATAACCATATTCACCCGGGTTTTGCACAATACTGGTCCTCACGCCAGCAGCGGGCATGAAGATAGACTTACCATTTATCCTGCTGGTATAACGATAGCCCGAAACACCATCGACACTTGTCCATGAGACATTGCAATTCAAAATCAGCTCCTCACACTCATCTTCAGTAGGCATACGCCAGCCATCACCCCACTTCGTCTGTGCAGCATCGTGCTCAGCAGACAGTGTACGCTCGGTAATATTCAGCGTATAGTCAGAAGACAGATAACTGCTCTGTGGCTCCGTAGAACCCCATGAATAGTAGTTGCCATACTGACCTTCTTTGCCTTTTCCGTCGATACCCGTCTGCGTAGCACCGACGTTCCAAGTAGCCCACTTGACAGACAGACCCAAATCTACACCATCGGCAGGAACAATCATATCATTGCCAAAGGCATCTTTCACTGTCTTAGCTACATCCATGCTATGATCTTCCTCCACTACAGGCTCTTCAGGCTCTTCGGGAGTAGAAGTACCATCACCATAGACTGGGCGGAGATGCATACCAAGGAAAGTCTGTTCCTTTGCAGATCCAGTTGTTCCTGGCTGCAGTTTCACAAAGATACCATATCCCCAAGGACTAGCAGACAATTGCGAAGACCAATAGTAACACTCGTTGGTATTAGTGCTATAGACAGCATTTCCATTGCCGTCAACACCCGAACGATATCCTGAATGAGGAATAAAGATGTGATTGTTAGCATACTGTTCCTTACCACGAACGATATAGCCGTCCAAGCCTGCAACGCCCTGATAGTTAGAGACATGCTCCCACGTACACTTCGTCAGCAATTCCAACATCTGGGCTGCAGTAGGTGTATGCCATTTGTCTTCCAGCGTGACATGAACAATATCCAGTTCCTGATGCTCCTTTGTCAGGTCGGCTGGAGGTGTCACATACCTATCGCCATATGCCTGATACTGAGAAATATTCTCACCCGTCGGGTCGCCCCAGCCAAAGAAGCCACCACGTCCGGTTTCATCCTTGGCACCAAGGTTAAAGGTACCCCACAGCACGCTACAACCCAGATCAACCTTACCAGGCGCAACAAACGATATCTTCTCAGGTGTACTGAACTCTCCGCTCTTACTGTCAGCATCGGTATCTACATACTTCACCGAAACCGTGAAATAATATTTAGAAAGCTCTTCCAGCTGATCGATACCTACAGCGAAAGTCTGACCTGTAAGAGAATTCAAGAGAACATTACCTTCCTTCTTTTTGCTGTCAGACATATCAGGATTCTTGCTATAGTTAATCTCGTAATAGACATACTCGGTGGCATTACCCAATAGTGTCATCTGGATACTGGCAGTCTTTGCCGTTATACTGACTGCATCGACAGCCGAAAGTTTCAGTGTCTTGGCAGGTGTCTCGAACGTACCCTGGTCTGATACATCGTCAGCACCGTTATAGCGTGCCACCAACTGGAATGAATAATTCTTACCTGCTTGCAAGCCTCTCAGTTCTTCATCGATGGTGGTAGCATAGGATGTCTGGGCCATCTTAAAGTTGCCTTCAATCTGCTGGTCCAGATTGCTGTCTTCACCATAATGTAACTCATAACTGATGTCGCCTGTCACATTACCTATAAAGGTTAGTGTAGCAGTAGCCGTTGTAGCACTATAAGCCTGGACATATGCAGTAACTCTTAGCGAACGAGCGATGGTCTCAAAGCTCTTAATATCAGATGCTGCTTCCTTGTCGCCGGAATGAGCCACCACACGATAGTAATATTTCGTACCCTCTTTCAGACCACCCAGTTTATCCGTCACCTTCTGACCATCAGTCGTGGTCAGCGTCGTCTTACCATCTTTCTTGGACGGATTAGTCAAAGCGGCATCCGTACCATATTCTATCGTATAACTTACTTCTGACAGCACATTACTGGTCAGTGTGAAAGTAATCGTGGCTTCATCGAAGGTAACATTAGAAGAAGCCAGCTCGGCTACTGACAAAGTCTGAGAGGCCGTCTCGAAATTACCGGTAACCGTCTTTTTGGAAGAATCTGCATAATATGCGGTAACACGATAATAATAGGTGTTGCCGGGCTCTAAGCCGTCAAAAACGACTTCTGCGTGCTGTTGCTCATCTGCTTTTGACAGTGTGTAATTACCCTGCACCTTCTTCGTAGATTCTGCATCCTCAGGCAAGTTCTTATCGGTACTGTAAACGACGTCATAGTAAACGGTAGAAGCGACATTACCCGTGAAGGCCAAATCAAGCGTAGCAGTTGTAGTGGTTTTGTCGGAAACAGATACCTCAAGCGCTAACTCCTTGGCACGGGTGGTAAAGGAAGCAACCACTGTCTCCAAATTCATGGCAGGAGTCGTCAAATCAGCAAAAGCCTGATAATAATAGGTTGTTCCCTCTTCCAGGCCAGTCAAAGTAATATTCAAAGCCTTGTTGACAACGATGTCAGCCGTGCCCTTAACCGTTTTGGCATCAGACATATCAGCCTTGGTAGCATACCTAATACCATAGCTGCCTATCTCTATCTCACCGTCAGAAGTCACTGTGACGGGAATTGTTGCAGTTGTAAAGTCAGCCTGCGCGGCACCTGCCGATATCTCAGCAGTAACAAGAGGCTTACCCCAGACAGGACGGATCAACAGCTTGTCGGTCATTTCCACACGCTTTAATTCATGCCCAGAATCATTCACGCGTAAGCCCCATGCCATATCATCGCCATAGACAGAATTAGACCAATAGCTGGCTATAGGAAGAATGATGAATACATTTTCCTGGCCTTTCTTGGCTACCTTATAACCAATAACCTGGCCCGACTCGTCTTTATACTCACTCCAATCACAATTGTCAATCAGTTCTTGGAATTCCTCCTTGGTTGGCAAACGCCACTCACGGTTTTCATACAATGCCCATTTGGTCTTCATGGCATTTTCTGCTTCATCCCATTTCAAGGGAGTACCCGGGCCGTCAACCGATGTGGTATCCACATTCATAGAAGCCCATTTGATGCCTGATTTCAGACCCAAGTCCACGTAAGGCTCTTGGTCAAAGGCAATCTCCTGTACCTCGGATACAGCAAATTCCTTCACTGTTCCGTCAGTCAGTTTCACCTTTACCACCAAACTCTGGGCGGAAAGTGTCAATACTGACAATAACAACAAAAATGAGGTTAATAACTTCTTCATAACTTCTTATAGATTTTAAATGATTGTTGACCAACGCGGATGATGTACACGCCCTGAGGAAGTGCATTTAAATGAAAGGTCACCTGACGGTCACCACGCTCAATGTCAGCAGAAACCGTCTTGCCATCAACGCCATACAGACCAGCAGACATACTATCGCTTACGCCATTGACGACGACGGTCTGGGCATTGACAAACTGCAGGCCCAAGGTATTTTTACTCGAGCCATTAGTGATTTCCTTGATACCCGTAACAGGCTTTTCGCCTTCTTTCAGACCGATATGGTCAATCTTCTGAAACTCAATCGTTACAGGCTGATCCACCGTCGAAACCGTTGCCGTCAAACTGCCTTCTGCCTGATTAAAGGATAGTATCGGTTTATCGGTAACCCAGCAGCTGAACACGGGTTCTGCCTTATCACCCTTCTCATAGATTAACAGTTCATAATCAGCCAACACCGACAAAGGCAATGACAATAAGCCGATTAGCAGTAAAAATAACTTAAAGTGACTTTTCATATTTCAAGATTTTTTAGAATAGTTACTCACGTATGCAATCCAATCCAATATGCAGTACATGATTGTCTACACTATTGGAAGTGATAGAAAAGGATTTATGAATCTTGCCTGAAATATATTCGGACATATCCATGGTAACAGTGATACGTGCATCGCCTTTCGGAGCGACTGCAGAATCAGAGATTTCCAAAGTGGTACAATCACACTCAGGCAACAAAGACGATATATATAAGGTGTCTGTACCCACATTATCAATTTTCATGACCACAGACTTCTGTAAATGTTCTGCATCGAAAACACCCATATCAATACTCTCTGGAGCAGAGATACGGGCATAAGAACCGGGGGCAACAGAATCTACTGCAACAGCATCGGAAGCCGACTGTGATTTGGATCCGGCACCACAGCTCATAAAAATAGCTACAAGCGTCAAAGACGCAAAAAAAACACTTCTCTTCATGACATTTTATTCTTTATGGTAAACACCTACACCCTCAGCATGTGTGTCACGAAGGGTGAGATACCACTGACCATCCTTCTGAATAGGATTCAGGAACATATTCGTCGTTCCTTCACCTGTTTCCAAGTTACCTGATTCAACAACCTTGACGGCAATACGTAACACGTTGTCACGGTCACTAAACAACTGAAGTTCCTTCTGTTCACAGCCAAACTTAGAGAACAGCTTTATCTGCTCAATCATCATCTGACGCTGGTCACCAGAAAGTGGAAGAACAGAGTCGTTACGTATAATATGAAGCATGCCTGCAGCACCTTCGGCATCGCCACTGTTAAAGCGGTCGACATAATCCTTTGCCAACTCACGAATGGCAGTAGAATCCTGTTGCTCGAAATGGAAGACGGGAAGTCCCTGTGGCTCTTCAGCCTCATTGGATTTCTTACCGTTACACGCCACAAGGGCAACTACAAACAGGCTTGCTAAAAAATAATAAAATACTTTCATGGAAATAAAATTTAAAAAAGGGGAGGGACAACTCCCTCCCCTTCTACAGTTTATCTTGCAAACTTATTATTTGCGAGGTGCATTTGCCAGAGTTCTCTTAACATGCAGAGTGATGTCATCATACATTGTACCCCAATAGTACTGTACCTTTACAGGAATGTAGATGTTGAAGGACTGAACGTTAGAAGAGTTGTTGGTGTACTCGATGTACTTACCAGCGGCATCCTCTCTCAGAACGAGCTGCAGGTCAGAGCTTACCTGGTTCAGAGGCTCAATCTTACCATTCAGGTCGGTCTTCACGTTAGGATTAGCACTGAGGTTCTGGTTGAGAACCACACCAGCGACTTCAGCATTCAGCTTGCTCTCATCAACAGGAGCATAGTACTGCTCGTAGTCAGGAGTCAGCTTGAAGCGTACGTCACGCCAGTCCTTGTAAAGTACTACAAGATCCTTGAGGTAAACCTTCTGCTTTCCAACACCCTCCTTAGCGTGAGCATCCTCAATCTCAGGATTGTTGGTCTCGTCGATGTCAATAGGACGCAGGAAGCGAACACTGAAGGTATTGTTCTCCAGAGCCAGAGGACAATCGATTCCAGTATAAGATACAGGATCAACCAAGTCAGCGCCATTAGCCTTGTAAACCTTAGTTACAGCATAGATAGCAACCTTAATATCCAGTACGTCAGAATCACCAATCTTACTGTGAGTCTTGTAGTTCAGCAGAGCCTTAGCATAAGAAGCGGGATCGTCAGCGATACGTGGGTTACCCCAGTTAAGAGCAATCTTCATCTCACGGAGCTGGCCAATAGTTCTAGCATCCCATTCGTCGATAGAAGCAATTTTCTGATAGTAAATATCCTGATCAGGATCGGTCTTCAGACGTGCATACAGATTCTTCTTGGTCTTGTCGCCAGAAATCTTTGTATTCTTCAGAACGAAGGTCTTAGCCTCACCATTGTCAAGGAAGCCCTTGAACTCCTTACCATTGTTCTCATCTGCGAAGAAGAAGTCTGCCTCGTAGTTGTCAGCAACGAATGGAGGATTAGGAGCAGTCTGGTTAACGATCTTATTATCCTTGTCATAGACATTATAGGTAATCCAAGTAACAGGACGAGTAGATTTACCACTCATAGTACGGAAGTTACCATAGAATACATCAGCGAAACGATCGTCGAAATCCTTTGGCTTCCAACCATTCTCAGTCAAATCAGTCTTGTCACCATCGTTCTCCTCAGGAGTAATCGTGTTAACGTGGAGCTCATCAGTACCCTGATTGAACTTACCAGACTCATACCAGTACTTAGCAATGATGTTAGCCTTGAGGTTAGGATCACCCTTGATGGTGTACTTCGTAAGGCTCAGTGCACCAGAAGTGAAGATAACAAAGATATCAGGATTCTTGCTGACATTACCATCAACAGCATACAGACGTACGGCACGAACAACCTGTGTAACACCTGCTACAGCGAAGTCACGGATCTCATCACCATCAGCATTCCAAGTGAAGATAGAAGAGGTGTGACCACCGACAGTGTTCTCAGTGTAGTTAATAGTACCGAACTGGTCGTCAGTAATAGTAGTTGTATGAGGAGTATCAACCTTCTTGAAGCTATAAGTACCATCAGCATTCTTAGTAACAAGATACTGCTGAGCATCGATAGCAGAACCGAAGGTAGCTGCAGCACCACCAGGCTTAACCTCAACACGATAAGTATTATCGAATGTCTGACGGTCGAAGACCTGGCCCAAGCCCTCTGCAGAGTAGAGGTCTTCCTCAGTCTGACGCCAGTTAGTAACGATCAGATCCTGAGTCTGTCCACCTGCATTCCAGCAGTCATTGTAGCGGATAATCTGGTGAGCCTTGTCAGTGCTATAGTTAACAATAACGGTAGGACGAGGATCATCCTTAACCTCCTTAGTAATACGGATAGGCAGGTAAGCATAGTCAATCACCTTCTTATCATCCTTGTAAATCAACTTCACGCGAACAACGGGAACACGATTTACAACAACTTCAGTAGCCTTGGCAGCATCGTAAGGACGGCCATTCAGACCACCTGCCTCAGGATCCTGAGGATGCAGATACCAGTGACCATTCTCACCCTGATAAAGAGCAGCGTGTGCAGACTCGTCGGTCTTGTTATCACCGAGCTTAACAGAAGTCAGTTCGAAAGCATATTCGAAATTACGATTAAAGTCATCATCGTCGAATACATCGTGAGCACCATTAACATTAGTATAGTGAGTCTCAACCAAAGCATTCAGGTCGATATCCTCCTGATAGTTCACGAGATCCCAACCTTCACCAAGATGAGTGTTATCATCCTTACGAGGAGTTGCCAAGATGTAAGCCTTGCACTCGTCAATAGACTGGAAGAGGTGTACACCACGATAGAGATCGCCGAAATAATAGGGGCTACCCATGTACAGAGGCAGGTCACACCTACCGCAGTGGTGGTTCAGCATACCAGTCTCAGAGAGCTGATAAGGAGCAGTCTTAAGATTGTAAGGAACGTGAGCAATCTTCAGGTTCTTCACGGTCTCCTCAACGATAGCTGCGTAGTCAGAAGTAACAACGCAAGTCTCATCCTTGTCATTCTTATAAGTAACCTGAGTAGCGAACATAGTTACACCGGGCTTTGCAGCGAATGTGTACTTACCATCGGTAGTAACAGTGCTAACCTTGCCATTTACATTCAGAGGAACATTCAGGATGCCACCATCGACCTTCCAGTCGTGATTTTCACCAGTATTGTTGCCACGGAACGAAACAATAGCATTACCAAGACCTGCACGGGTGAAGGTAGTATTGTCAGAGAGAACGCTAACAGAAGTATTGTTATCAAACCAAGCAATAGAAGGATTGATGTGATACTCAGCATTTGCCTTCAGCGTGACGGTAATGGTACCAGTACCATAATCATAACGCTCGTGAGCCAAGCCGTCAGGTGCAACCCAAGTAGTTCCATCATAAGGCAGATAGACGATAGGATTCTCTGGAGAGAGAGGACGCTTTGTACCGATAACCTCAGTACGCTTATCAGCATCGTCAATATAAGTGGTCAAAGGCAGAGTGATGTTATACCACTTCATGGTCAGAGTTCTAACGGTGGTAGCCTCAATACCCCAATAGTAAGTCTTGGGCAGGAACACCAGGCTCTCCAAATCAGCAGCAGTAGGAATAACGACTTCGCCGTAACCCTCTACACCTGACAGAATAACACTCTTAGCAGTCTGAACAGCGATAACCTTCGGAGCGCCATTAGCAGTCTCTACTCTCCAACGGATATTAGTAGACTCCTTGAAAGTACCATCACCGTTGTAGATGTCGAAGCAACCAGTGGTCTGATTGGGAACGTAATACATACCATCAGTACCGTTGAAGCCATTCTGACCGTCAACGCCATTAATACCATCAGCACCATTAGCGCCATTAGTACCTACAGCCCTGAAGTCAGTCTTCACACTGTTCTTGTACCAGAAACCATCCTCACCAATAGTCCAAACATCAGCGGGAGTAGCATCCTCACCACCCTTGATGGTCTTTGTGGTACCATCGCTCAGGGTAAGAATAACGTCCTTGCCGCTCTGCTGAACACCAGTGATAACGATACCCTGATCCTTCAGACTCTGAAGAGACTCGATAGCAGTAGCATTCGATGCAATCGACTTCTTCAGGCCCTCGATGTCGTCATCGTAGTCCTTACAGGAAACGAACACACTCGTAACAGTGAATAAACCAGCTACGAGCAACGAACTAAAAAACTTTGTTTTGTTCATACGTTTGTTTAATTAATTAATAAAAATGATATAAATATTTCTCTATTCTCTCATACGATTAGCCAATGCTTTTCAGCATAGACACACGTTTTTGGGTGCAAATATAGGCATTAATTCGCGAATCCGCAAGAATTTTTATACTTTTTTTTCATTTTTGGGCAAAAAAACTGCTTTTTATCAGTCTCAGAGCATAAATTCAAGGTATTTTCCCGCATTTTTTTGTTTTTTTAAGAACAATTGCGAATTTTACTTATTTGTTTATACACCTTATTTATATATATAGGGGCTTAATGGTTAGCGTTGCATTCATTGCATTTAGGTTGACCAGGCCCTCGTTAGTTTTAAATGGAAGGGCGGACTGAACAATCCGCCCTTCACTGTACCCAGACCCGGGCTCGAACCGGGATGGGTTTCCCCACTGGTGTTTGAGACCAGCGCGTCTACCGATTCCGCCATCTGGGCTTAAGCGGGTGCAAAGATAAGTAAAAAAAACGAATTACAATGCATGAAATACGAAAATTTTATAAAAAAGCATGTTTTTTTTGCTGAAGTAAGATATTTTCCGTACCTTAGCAGTCAGAAACAAACACTTATTCTAATATATATGATGGAACAAAGCAACAACAACTATTGCGTTATCCTGGCAGGAGGCATGGGACGACGTCTGTGGCCGTGCAGTCGCGAACACAAGCCCAAGCAGTTTCTGGACTTCTTTGGCGTGGGCCGCACCCAACTGCAACAAACCTTTGACCGTTTCGTCCATATCCTACCAAAAGAAAACATACTCGTTTGCACAAACCGCGAACATGCACCTTTGGTGAGAGAACAGCTGCCGGACCTGCATGAGGAGAACCTGTTGGTGGAACCCGTGAATCGCGGAACAGCGCCGAGCGTAGCATGGGCTGACATGCGCATCTGTCGTCGCGACATCAATGCCAACGTGGTGATTACACCCTCGGACCAGTTTGTGTTGAACGAAGAAGCATTCTACGATAACATCAAGGAAGCTTTGCTATTTGTATCCTTGCATAACAATCTGCTGACACTGGGTGTCCAGCCCACCCGCCCTGAGCCAGGCTATGGCTATATCCAGCAGGGAGAGTTGATTATGCCGGAGATTGTGAAGGTGGCAAAGATCAGCCACGTAAAGTCGTTCGTCGAGAAACCAGAGCGTGACTTCGCCCAGATGTTCATGGATTCGGGCGAGTTCCTGTGGAACACGGGAGTCATCCTGGCCAGCGCCCAATATCTGAATATCTGTTTCCGCAGATTGTTCCCTGAAGTGCTGAAACGCTTCGACGGTGAACTGGAACATTACACCATCGAACAGGAGATGGCATTCGTCAACGAACACTACCCCGCCTACCCCAACCTGTCGATAGACAAGGGCGTGTTGGAAAAGTGCGAAGATGTCTGCGTGATGAAATGCGACTTCGGATGGGCAGACCTCGGCACATGGCACTCTATCTACGAATGTAAACAACGCGGAGATGGTGACAACGTGGTGGTAGACTCGCAAGTAATGATAGAGGACTCTCACAACAACGTCATCAAACTGCCTAAAGGAAGACTTGGAGTCATCAACGGACTGGATGGCTATATCGTGGCAGAGTCGGACAACGTGCTGCTGATATGCAAAAAGGGTGATTCATCGGCACTGGTCAGAAAATATGTCAACGAAGTACAGATCAAATTCGGGGACGAGTTTATTTAGGGTTAACGGTTAATGGTTATTGGTTAACGGTTATTGGTTATGATTGTTGGGGTTGATGCAAAACGGATAGTGCGCAACGGAACTGGACTGGGCAGTTACGGGCGAACGCTGGTGAACGACCTGTTACGGTGTGGCGACAGCACGCTGGACCTACGGCTCTATGCACCCGACGAAGGGAATGAGGAACTAAGGGGGCAAATCATAGAAGGCGCCCAGTTTTGCTACCCGGCAGGGAAACCTGGCGCCATACGGAAAGCGTGGTGGCGGACGAAGGGTATCGTGAAGGACCTGAAGCGTGACGGTGTCAGCGTATATCACGGCCTTTCCGGTGAACTGCCTATCGGTTTGCGCAAAGCTGGTATCCATGGAGTAGTCACCATCCACGATCTCATTTTTTTGCGCCATCCCGAATACTACAACTGGATAGATACGAAAATCTACGAATGGAAATTCCGCCAGACATTACGCGAGGCAGAACATATCATTGCCATCAGCGAACGCACCAAGCAAGACATTATCGAACTGGGCGGAGCAGAATATGCTGACCGCATCAGTGTCATCTACCAGAGTTTTGCACCAAGGTTTTCCTCCGTGGTAACAGCAGAAAGGAAAGCCAAGGTAAGAGAACGCTACGGATTACCAGCCCGTTATGTATTGAACGTAGGAACTATCGAGCGACGGAAGAACCTGCTGCTGGCAACAGAAGCATTGGACCTGTTGCCAAAGGACATACACTTAGTGGCGGTAGGTAGGGAGACGCCCTATGTCCAGGAATTACCGAAGGATGAGCGTATCCACCTGTTGAGTGGTGTGCCGGATGAAGACCTGGCGGCTATCTATGCTTTGGGCGAGGCTTTCGTCTATCCATCGCGCTACGAGGGATTCGGCATCCCCATCATTGAAGCCATTGCTGCCGGACTGCCCGTAGTAGCCTGTACAGGATCGTGTCTGGAGGAAGCTGGTGGTCCGAATTGTCGCTATGTGGGGCCGGACGATGTTACTGGTATGGCTGAAGCATTAAAGATGTCGCTTCGCGGTGCCCGCGACAGAGAGGAACGTATAGCCAAGAGCCGCGAATATATCAAGCGGTTTGAGGGACGTGACGTTGCTGGGCAAGTGGCGGAAGTGTATAAAACTGTCGCGGGAGAACCGTGACACACGAACGAAGAAGTGAGAGACGCACTATAACTTGAGGCGGAACTGAAAGAGGAGGTCCGTCTGGGAGGAAGCATCGATTTGCTGATAGCCACTGGAGATAAAGGCACGGTCAAAATAGTTGGTCGTGCCGATTTTTGCTGAAAACGACCAGCGTCCAAGGTCAGCACGAGCCATCAGGGAATAGCGGATGCCATGTCCATAGAATGCAGGGAAAGAAAAATCATAAGGTACAGAGGGTTCATACTGATAAAGACGGCTATCGTAGTCGTCGGTATGGAACCAGCCTGCAAAGCCATTCAGTCGTAAGGTGCGATAGCGGAAGACAACCTGCTGGCTAATCATAATGCCACGGGAGGTCTGTTGTTCGCGACTGGCAAGCATGGCGCCATCGAGCTGGGTCTTGAAATTGAGGGAAGGTTGCGACGTCGCAACAGATGCTGAAGAAGACGGATAGGCGAAAGAAATGCGGGCACGATGCTCATAGCGATTGTTAAGGTAGGAATGGGTATCGTTGTCACGTTGCCTGACATGGAAACGATAGTGAGCTTCCAGCACCCCTATATTAAATAAGGTACGCGCGCGAAGAAAAGTATCGAAAGCATCACTCGGAGCACCAACCTGATAACGGAGGAAAGGGAAATGGGCGTAATCGATATAACCTTGGAACGATAACGAACGCGAAGGCGACCAAGTGGCACCCAGATAAAGCCCATGCTCATTCTGCGCGGAAGAGCCCTCACCAAAACTGCGTGCATGGAGGGCTGTGTAGCGCTTGTCGTAATAACGGTGAAGCAACATGAGGCTGAGTTGATCTGTAGCACGGAAACTCGCTGTATGAATAGCCGCTAAAGCTCCGTCACCATTGAGTGCCGTTTCGCCAATGAAGGAAAAACGGGAAGAGGTCAGGCCATAGTCGAGGGAAGCATTAAAGAAAGATGTGCCGGAAGGAGCGTAGGAGCGGTAGTTTAGCTTCGAGGATGTCGAAACATACGGGACAAGAGAACGGTCGAAATGCGTATAGACAGCGTTGAAAGAGAGAGTGGGCTTGTATGTTTTGTGAGGAGAGTTAGGATGGTAAGTAACGCGGAAACCCAAATCGGTCTCATGACTGTTATGCTTCTTTTCCATCTCAGTTTCCGTACGGTGATAACCATCAGTCAAAAGCGTACGAATGGTGCCGTCATTGTTCAGCGTGGCATCTATGGGACGATAAGAGGCAAAGGCTGTTACGCTCCATGCGGGTGTAAGACGGATTTGGGCAGCCGCACCCTGCAGATAACTCCCTACTGAGCGCGAAGAATGAGCCGTCAAAGTCTGGGTGCTACGTCCCAAAGACTGCAGAGTGGCCTGTTTGCCGAGATAAAATCCCGTATTCATGACCAATCCCATGCCGAATTGCACACGATACATGCCAAGATTCAAAGCTTCTATACAACCTATCTTACGGAGCTGGAAATAATAGGAATAATGGTCGTAGCCCCAGCGGTTACGTCCAGAGAAGAAGGGTTCGCCTGCATCTTGTGCTGCCGTCAGACCAAATTTCAGCTGGTCGTGGGAAGAGAACTGCAGTCGCAAATCGTGGCGCTGCTGATAACCCAGATAACCATTGATATCGCCCTTACGTTTATAAAGCGGTTGGCGTAATGACCCTTCAAACGTGAAATGTCCGTCGTGAAGCAAATGTGACAAGACGGACTTAGCGCTTCGGGTTGGGCTAAGCGTATCGCCAATGACGACGAAATAGTTCAGCAACAGACGGGTATCGCGATCCAAGCTCTCTATCATCTGCAGTTCACCAAGCGAGCGCAGAGGACGGTAACGGTCGATATAGGCCACGAGTTCTTCTATCTGCTCGGCAGAAAGGAAAGGCAACTGTTCGAGTTGAGACTTCGAAGACTGATTGAGGTTCAAAGGATTCTCCGCAAAAGAAGAAAGGAGTTCGAAGGTCGCCTCGCTGTATCCTTCGTCAGCATCGTCGGCAGAGAGCCAGGAGCGGAAGGCTTCCTGCCAGTCGTTAGAAGGCTGCGGCGATGCCGCAGCATACGTAACAGAAGATTGCGAAAACATCGCAACAGACGGCACAAGGAGAAACAGAATAGACAGGAGGATACGCATGGCGTTACAATTGTCCAGCCTCAACCATGAGAACGACACGTTCCGTCAAACGATCGATACCCTCAGGGTCATATTCTTTCTTCAACGAAGCGCCAAAAGCCCATGCAAAGGCCTGATAGAAACCTGCACGGACAGGCCCAAGGAAGGCTTGAATCAGCTCATAACTCGAAGAATGGCTCTCGCGATAGATGAGCTTGATCAGTAGTTTCCCTTGTGAATAGGTCAGTTTCTTCATACGGGGCTTATATTCCTTCATGATGCTCTTTTCGACGCGTTTCATGTGTTCCGCCTTTGCTTTCTTATCAGGCAGCGTTTCCAGATATTCTGCCGTTTCCATCATGATCATATTAGCCTCTTTGGCAATGGGAAGCACCAACTTGACATTCTTCACCAGACGCATGTAAGCGCCTTCCTGTTTTTTGTTCTCAAAGGTAACAGGCGGAAAGACATAGACATTGTTCATCTCCATATACTGAATGCTGTCACCGCCTTCATAGACCTTGCCAACTTTCACGGTAGGAACGAAAGTGGGACTGTCCATATCGACCTTCTCCGCTTTGGTTTTCTGTGCCATCACAGCAACAGACACCAACAACAATCCTATCAGCAAGATCTTTCGCATATACTATTCAGAATAGATGAGTTGCACCAGCGTTTGTCCTACAGCCTGCAGGGTATTACGATCGATGTGCTGCATATCGTCAGAGACGGTGTGCCACGTAGGACCGAAGGAACTCTGCTCACAGTCAGGATAGTGATTGATGATGTCGATACAGGGAATACCCGCCTTTTCATTCACAGGCACATGATCGTCAGTAACGCCACCGCTATCCTTATAAGGGAAGATGCTGCCGTAACCAGCAGTATTAGCGGCCTGCCAGACGCGCTCAACAATATTGCGGGCATAACGCATGGAGTAGTATTCACGATAGAACTTGGCACCCTGACCACCAACCATATCAAGCAGGATGGCGTATTGGTAGGTTTGGGATTTTGCCTCATCGCTAGCGGCCCAATACTGAGCGCCAAGAGCCCAAGAATCGCCATTGACGTCTTCTTCCCATTGGGGAATCCCCCAGTCTTCCGCGTCGAAACAAATAAAATCAACTGCCAGACGGACAGAATCGTTTTGCTGTAGCATACGAGCCAATTCCAGCATGACAGCGACACCCGAGGCGCCATCGTTAGCTGCCATCACGGGCTTGTGCCAATTCGCTTCGTCAGGGTCGTTGTCAGCCCAGGGGCGGCTATCCCAGTGGGCGCAGATGAAGATGCGAGGAGCAGGCTGCGGCGATGCCGCAGCATACGGTGAAGTAGCAATGATGTTGGTACTCTTGAGGATGGTGCCGTCGTAGCCTTTCAGATCAGCCTTCTGGAGGGTTACCTGATAGCCATACTGCTCAAACTTCTGCTGAATCCATTGGGCGCATTGTTCGTGGGCGGTACTATTCATGGTGCGAGGTCCGAAAGCACACTGTGCTGCACAAAATTCATAGGCCGAGTCTGCATTGAAGGTCAGGGCCACCGCAGACTGGGTGGTCTGGCTCTTCTTGGTCGTGCCACAAGCTGCTAACAGGCTCACAGTCAATAATATATAGATGATTCTTTTCATACTATTTTCTTACATTCTGTACTTGAGTCATAACACGCAGGAAGTTGCCTCCCCAAATCTTTTCGATGTCCTGTTCGCTATAGCCACGAGCCAGTAGCAAACGCGTAAAGTTCAGCAATTCCGACGAGTTGGCCATTCCGCACACACCACCATCACCATCGAAATCAGTACCGATACCTACGTGATCGATCCCCATCACCTCGATGGCATGTGCCAAATGGCGCAGGGCATCAAGGACAGTAGCCTCGCCATCCTTCACGAGAAAACCATTATACATGGTAATCTGCATCACCCCACCCTTTGCAGCTAAAGCGCGCATCTGGTCGTCAGTCAGATTGCGCGGATGGTCGCAAAGCGCACGACAACTGCTATGACTGCACACAATAGGCTGACTGCTCATCTCCAACGCATCATAAAAGCTCTTCTCGCCAGCATGACTGAGGTCAACGAGAATGCCTAGACGGTTCATCTCGCGAACCACCTGCTGACCAAAGGAACTGATGCCGTTATGCGTGTGGTTACCACGAGCGGAATCGCAGATATCGTTGTCGCCATTATGGCATAGTGTCATATAGACAATGCCACGCTGGGCAAAATGCTGCAGACGATCCAAATGACCGTCGAGCGCCAGACCGTTCTCAATACCCAGCATGATGCTTTTGCGTCCCTGCTGCTTATTGGCATAAAGGTCGGCAGGCGTACGAGCAATACTTAGGTACTGCTTGTTTTGTTCGACGATAGCCTCTATCTTACCAAAGATAAGGTCAGCATATTCCGTAGGACCATTGACGTCGAAATCGACCTTCGACGAGAACGTCTCATCCTGCCGTGGTTGAGGAAGATAGCACACCATGATGGTCGCATCCTGATGGCCCTCCGACATCTTATGGAGGTCGACGAGGATACGTGGGTCGCGACTGCCGAAATCGACACCCTGAGGGAAGAACATCGGCGTATCGCAATGAGTATCGAGCGTGAGGACACGCTGATGGAGGTCGCAGGTACGACGATAGTCAGCAGCCTGCTGGACGAACCAGGTGAAGATGGGGGCACCATCTTCCGCAGACATACATTCCGGATGCCACTGGACACCGATGATGCTTTTATACTCACGACTCTCTATCGCCTCGATGATACCATCAGCAGAACGGGCAGTCACTCGGAAGCGCTCACCTGGGTCGCAAACGGCCTGATGATGGAAGGAGTTAACAAATAACTTCTCCTTATTATATATATTAAATAAGGTGGAGTCAGGTTCGATGGTAACGCTATGAGTTGGTTCCGAACGGTCGGCATCTTGCGAATGGCGAATCTGCGCAACGTCGTTGATATCTTGCTGAACCTTACCGCCAAGGGCCATTGCCAACGTCTGGATGCCTCGACAGATGCCCAGCATGGGAATCTGGCGATTATAGGCCAGCTGGGCAATCAGCAATTCAGGCAGGTCACGTTCCGCATTGATGCCACCCAAACGTGGAGAAGGCTCCTCGCCAGCATAGAGCGGATTAAAATCAGCACCACCCGTCAGTAAAAGACCATCGATATGCTCAAGCGTATTGATGAGCACATCAGTATCAGCAATAGGCGGAATGATGACAGGCACACCGCCAGCACGCCAAATAGACTTGTAGTAGCCCTCGTTGAGCTTACAAGCCAATTCACCATAGTTACCCGTCAAACCAATCACGGGTTTCCTCTTGGCTTCCGGAAAAGAACCATAGGCTGTCGTCAGATACGACTGCCAGTCAAAGCGATTGTCCATCGGTTGTTATTCGTCTAAGTTAACAGGAATGTCACGCTTAATACTCTGTTCCAGAGAGATCAGCGTCTCAGTAGCCACCACGCCAGGAATATCCTGCAAGCGACCATTCAGCAGATGCATAAGCTGCTCATTGTCACGTGCATAGAGTTTCACCATCATGGTGTACGGGCCTGTCGTAAAGTGACACTCTACCACCTCTGGGATGTGCTGGAGTCGCTCGACAACGTTCTTATACATAGAACCACGCTCCAACGTGATACCCACATAGGTACAGGTAGAGTAGCCCAGACTCTTGGGATTGATGTCAAAACCACTCCCCATGATGACTTCACCCTCAATGAGGTGCTGAACGCGCTGATGAATGGCAGCACGCGACACGTTACACTCTGCGGCTACATCCTTGAACGGGATGCGCGCATTCTTCGACAGGATACTGAGTATCTTTTTGTCAAGATTGTCAATCTTATCCATTTCTTTTTTCGTTGTTAGTTTACAAATTGTAAGCAAAAGTACGCATTTTTGTTGAAACCAGCAACATTTTGCTACTAAAATATGTAAAAATCGTGCATTTTGCCTACTTATCGTTTCCGAATGAGCGTTAAACCATCCCTTAAAGGCAAGATGACACGTTCGACACGCTGGTCGTGAAGCACGTAGTCATTAAAGGTTTCAATACCCTGCGTCTGGGGGTCGCGATCATAAGCTGCATCAACCACATGACCGTCCCACAACGTGTTGTCAGCCAGGATAAAACCACCTGGACGCAATACGGAAAGCGCCATTTCGTAGGTCTCGCGATAGGTGCGCTTATCACCATCAATAAAAGCCATATCGAACGTCACTCCTAAACGCGGAGCCTCCGTCACAGCATCGCCAATGATAAAACGAATTTTGTCAGCAACAGGAGAATTCTCAATCCAAGGACGCGTAAAATCCTCCTGTTCATCGTTGATTTCAAAGGTATATACTAAACAGCCTTCCTCCAGTCCTTCCGCCATACAAATGGCCGAATAGCCACTAAAAGTACCTACTTCGAGGATGTTTTTAGGACGAATCATCGTCACCAGCATCTTCAGCAAGCGTCCCTGCAGATGACCAGAAGCCATCCGCCCATGCAGCATGTGGATATTCGTAGCACGCCAAAGCCGATAGAGGTAATCGGGCTCTGGGTCGATGTGCTGAAGGATATAGTCGTCGAGGGTCATACCAGCAAAGCCTCAATGGCCAGACGATAGGAGTCGAGACCAAAGCCACAGATGACACCCTTGCAAGCAGCAGAGATAAACGAATGGTGGCGGAATTCCTCGCGCTGATGGACGTTGGAAATGTGCACTTCAATGACAGGACACTTCAACGAACGGATGCAGTCGTGGAGCGCCACAGAGGTGTGGGTATAGGCACCAGCGTTGAGCACGATTCCATCGAAAGAAAAGCCAACCTCCTGCATCTTGTTGATCAGTTCGCCCTCGACATTGCTCTGATAGTAAGCTATCTCGACATCAGGATACTTAGCCTGCAACTGAGGCAGATACTGCTCGAACGACGAAGAACCATAGATGCCTGGTTCGCGAACGCCCAACAGGTTCAAATTAGGACCATTAATGATTTGAATTTTCATATTTCAAAACTTTTTTGTACCTTTGTGGCGGCAAAGATACGAATTTAAATGGAAACTGACAAGAAAAGCAAGGCAAATAATGTTGTAAAGGCCTACAAAAGGTACCTGAAACTGCAACGAGGGTATTCTGCAAATACCCTTGATGCCTATTTGCGCGACTTGGAGAAGCTGCTGAATTACCTGGAAGAGGAAAAGAAACGCGTTCAGGACGTGCAACTTTCAGACCTACAGCATTTTGCCGCATCTTTGCACGACATTGGCATCCATCCTCGTTCACAATGCCGCATCCTAAGTGGAGTACGCGCTTTCTTCCGTTTCCTCCAATTGGACGGCTATCGTGACGACGACCCCACAGAATTACTGGAGTCTCCCGTCTTAGGCGATCATCTGCCTGAAGTCCTGTCAACCAGCGAAATCGACCTGTTAGAGCAATCTATCGACCTGTCAAAGTGGGAAGGCCAGCGCAATCTCGCTATCATCGAAGTGCTGTTCAGTTGTGGTTTGCGTGTCAGCGAACTGGTAAACCTAAAACTCAGCAACCTCTATTTGGAAGAACAATACATCCGAGTCTTTGGCAAGGGTTCGAAGGAGAGACTGGTGCCCATCTCGCCCAAAGCCATCAAGGAGCTAAACTACTGGTTTATGAACCGTAACCTCATGAAAATCAAGGCCGGAGAGGAAGATTACGTATTCCTCAATCGTCGAGGAGCACACCTCACGCGTACCATGATACTTATTATGATCAAGCAACAGGCTGTTGAGGCAGGCATCACCAAGACTATTTCGCCCCACACGCTTCGACACTCCTTTGCCACAGCGCTTTTGGAAGGTGGAGCCGACCTGCGCGTCATTCAGGCCATGCTGGGTCACGAATCGATAGGAACGACGGAAATCTACACTCATATCGACATGAGTACCCTGCGCCAACAGATACTGGAACACCATCCTCGCAACATGAAAACGCCACAAGAAGAAAAATAAATGAAGAAATATTTCCGTAGTCCGTTTTTTCTTTGTACCTTCGCAGCATGAAAATAGAAGAACTATACCAGCTATACCAGCAACATCCGTGTATCACGACGGATTCGCGCAACTGTCCAGAGGGAAGCATCTTTCTGGCCTTAAAGGGTGAGTCGTTCAATGGCAACCAGTTTGCAGTGTCAGCCCTCGAAAAGGGCTGTAGCTACGCCATCATCGATGAGCCAACGGTTCTAGAAAATCTAGAACATCAAGATAATCTAGACAATCTAGGATCTCTAGACAATTTAAAGCAACGCCTCATCCTCGTTGACAACTGCCTGCAAACCTATAAGGACCTGGCTCGCGAGCATCGTCGCCAGTTCGACATTCCCGTCATTGGCATTACTGGTACCAACGGCAAGACGACCACGAAGGAACTGATTCGTGCTGTGTTGGCTGAGTGTTATAACGTCATGGCGACGGAGGGTAACTTCAACAACGACGTGGGCGTTCCCAAGACGCTGTTCCGCCTCAACGACAGCCACGATATTGCCGTTGTCGAGATGGGTGCCTCGCATCCTGGCGACATCAAGACACTCGTAGAGACTGCTGAGCCCAACTGTGGCCTGATCACCAACGTAGGACGCGCCCATCTGCAGGGCTTTGGCTCGTTTGAGGGCGTCTGCAAGACGAAGGGCGAGCTCTACGATTTCCTGTTGGCACACGATGGTCCGCTCTTTGTCAATCGCGACAACGAGCACCTGATAAAGATGGTAAGAGAGAGAGGTGAGAGGTTAGAGGTGAGAGGTGAGAGAATAGCTCAGCCCGACATCTATTATTATGGTCAGAGCGACGCTGAGGATATCCTCATTCGTGGCGAGGTCGTCTCGTGTGCACCATTCCTCAAATTCCGCTGGCGCGAGCAGGACGCTGATGCTGGTTATACCAGCGACTGGATGGAGGTGCAGACGCACCTCATTGGCGCCTACAATTTGGATAACATGCTGGCAGCCATCACGATAGGCTATGTCAACAACATTCCCTTCGAGCAGATTAATCACGCTCTCGAGAGCTACGTGCCTACCAACAACCGCTCACAATTGACGGAAACGGAGAAGAATCACCTCATCGTTGACGCCTATAACGCCAACCCTACTTCGATGAAGGCCGCATTAGACAACTTCCGACTGATGGAGGTATCGCCCAAAATGGCAATTCTTGGTATGATGGGTGAACTGGGCGACGTATCGCAAGAGGAGCACCAGAAGATTATCGCCCTGCTCGAAGAAGCCCATTTCGACGAGGTCTGGCTCGTGGGCGCCGAGTTCCAGAAGGCACAGAGCCGCTTCCGCACCTTCGCCAATGTCGACGAGGTGAAGCAGGCTATTGCCCAAGAGCAGCCCGCTGGTCGTTACATCCTCATCAAGGGCTCGAACAGCACTCATCTCTACGAGCTGCCTACCCTCCTTTAAAAGTCGGTTGCGACCGGCCGCTCGCAATACTACGGCCTCCCGCCCGAATTGATGCGGGCGGGAGGCCGAATTAATTCGGGCTGCAGCCCGAATCCGTTTACCTAGGCACTCCGTCCCTGTTACATCGGCACTAAATCCCTGTTTGCCAGGCACTTTCCCCCTTTCTACTACTAAGTGAAAATGTTGCAGGGCTTAACTCCCTGATTTTTCTCCCTTTGATCGTTTCAATCAGCCCACAGTTCCTGAAGGACGCTGAGGCTCTTGAGTTCAGGAAATTGGGGAATGTGGAGGCTATAGTAACGCAGCAGGACGTCGACAATGCGGTTACGATCTGTGCGGTTTAGGCGGTAGAGGTGCATCGTGGGGAAGTCCATTCGCATGAGGGTATGGATGCGGCGCGCGTCGTCTGGTTGCAGGAAATCGCGGTGAGTGGGAATCAACAAAGAGAACGTTGCAGCACGCAGGTCGAACACACAACCTTCTACGAAGTCGTCGAGATTAGGATAAAAACCCAGGAAACGGCTCATGCGCATAAGAAAAGTAAGGTGGAAGTTGGCGAAATTCTTCTCTGCAATATCGAGCCACTGCATGGAATCGCAGATATAGGCGAAGAGGTGTTCGTTTTTCTGTTCTGAGCGCAGGGCGTGATAAAGGAACTCTGCAACGAACAGCGACAAAGCCAGCTTCTCTGGTGAAAAAGGAATAGTGGCATAGGCCGACAACAATCGGGCGTCCTTCATCTTCTGCAATTGCAGGCGCTGACGCAGGTCTATCTCCACTTCGAGCAGGGTCATCGGTTGGAAGTATTGCTTCTTCAGTCGCGATCTGGGTGTCTTCGGAAGTGGCACGATACACGACAAACGACCCGCCTCTCTCGTAAACAAATCGACGATGAGACGCGTCTCTCCATACTTCAAAGAATGGAGCACAATGGCTTCCGTTTTCACTAACATCGCCCCAAAATTACACAAAAATACGCAAATAACGCATTTTTTCCTAAGAAAATTTGTTCATTCAAGAAAAAAGCAGTACCTTTGCAGCCGCATTTTGAGAATGCGCCTGCGAAAACAGGCTGCACCTCAGCATAAGAGCAAGCTCTTCTGCATTCGGTTTGCACTGTTTTTGTCACCCGCTTTTGAGCGACGGGGTCCCTTCGTCTATCGGTTAGGACGAGAGATTTTCATTCTCTAAAGAGGAGTTCGACTCTCCTAGGGACTACAATTAAATCTGTCATCTGCACAGCCAAGTGCTACTCGTGAGGGGAATGGTGGCAGAGGGTGTAAAAACCCGCCCAGGGCAGCCCGCAAGAGGCGCAAGACCCACAAGCTTTAAGTTAAACAATTAAAAAACAAAAATTAAAATGGCAAATCACAAATCATCCCTGAAGAGAATTCGTCAGGACAAGAAGAAGGCAGAGCACAATCACTACTATGCCAAGACTATGCGTAACGCTGTTCGCAAGCTGCGCGCTATGACCAACAAGGAAGAGGCAGCCGCCCTGTACCCCAAAGTACAGAAGATGCTGGATAAGCTGGCTAAGACCAACATCATCCACAAGAACAAGGCCGCTAACCTGAAGTCAAGTCTTGCTCTGCACATCAGCAAGCTGGGATAAAGGAAAATAACCCAAGCATAGAGGCCGCACTTCGCAAAAAGAAGCGCGGTCTTTTATTTTTTATAAAAAATAAACACTTTTCTTTCGTTTAAGTCCCAGAAATTTAGTACCTTTGCAACCTAAATAATCAATAAGGCTACATTATTAAAATGACAGAAGAACAACTGAATCAAGAACAAAACTATTCCGCGAGCAATATTCAGGTGCTCGAGGGACTGGAAGCTGTGCGTAAGCGCCCAGCAATGTATATCGGAGACATCAGCGAAAAGGGTCTCCACCACCTCGTAAACGAAACCGTCGACAACTCTATCGACGAGGCAATGGCAGGCTACTGCACGCACATCGAGGTAACCATCAATGAAGACGGCTCTATTACCGTACAGGACAACGGACGCGGTATCCCTGTCGATGAACACGAGAAGATGCACAAGTCGGCCCTCGAGGTCGTGATGACCGTGCTGCACGCTGGTGGTAAGTTCGATAAGGGCTCTTACAAGGTTTCTGGTGGTCTGCACGGTGTGGGTGTGAGCTGTGTGAACGCTCTCTCGACGCACATGATGTCACAGGTATTCCGCAACGGACACATCTACCAGCAGGAGTACGAGAAGGGTAAGCCCCTCTACGATGTCAAGATTGTTGGCGATACCGATCAGACAGGTACACGTCAGCAGTTCTGGCCAGATCCAACAATTTTCACTACGACGGAGTATAAGTACGACATTATTGCCCGCCGTATGCGCGAGTTGGCTTATCTGAATGCAGGTATCACCATCACGCTGACCGATCTGCGTCCTGACGAGGAAGGCAATCTGAAGCAGCCTGAGGTGTTCCATGCCAAGGAGGGTCTGAAGGAATTCGTGCGTTACGTGGATCGTCATCGCACCTCTATCATCGGCGAGCCTATCTGTCTGAAGACCGAAAAAGACGGTGTGCCCATCGAGGTGGCTCTGCTCTACAATAGCGACTACAGCGAGAATATTCACTCATACGTGAACAATATCAATACCATCGAGGGTGGTACCCACCTGACTGGTTTCCGCATTGCTTTGGCTCGTACACTGAAGAAGTATGCTGACGAGGACGACCAGTTGCGCAAGCAGATAGAGAAGGCTAAGATTGAAGTGGCACAGGATGACTTCCGCGAGGGTTTGACTGCTATTATCTCCGTGAAGGTGGCCGAGCCTCAGTTCGAGGGTCAGACTAAGACCAAGTTGGGTAATAGCGAAGTCAATGGAGCCGTGCAGAAGGCCGTAGGCGAGGCCATGACCAACTTCCTGGAGGAGAACCCCAAGGAGGCACACACCATCTGCGAGAAGGTGATTCTGGCTGCTACAGCACGTATCGCTGCCCGCAAGGCCCGTGAGAGTGTACAGCGCAAGAACCCCATGACGGGTGGTGGTCTGCCTGGTAAACTGGCTGACTGCTCAGAGAAAGACCCCAAGGTTTGCGAGATTTTCCTCGTCGAGGGTGACTCCGCCGGTGGTTCTGCCAAGCAGGGTCGTGACCGTCACTTCCAGGCTATCCTGCCCTTGCGTGGTAAGATTCTGAACGTTGAGAAAGTCCAGTGGCACCGCGTCTTCGAGGCTGAGTCTGTGATGAACATCATCCAGTCGATTGGCGTTCGTTTTGGTGTGGATGGCGAAGATTCGAAAGAGGCCAACATCGACAAGTTGCGTTACGACAAGATTATCATCATGACCGATGCCGACGTCGATGGTTCTCACATCGACACGCTCATCATGACACTCTTCTATCGTTTCATGCCGAAGGTCATTCAGGAGGGACACCTCTACATCGCTACCCCACCTCTTTATAAATGCACCTTCAAGAAGTTCTCTGAGTACTGCTACACCGAGCAGCAGCGTCAGGCCTTCATCGACAAGTATGTCGCTGGCGACGAGAACGCTACAGCCCTGCATACACAGCGCTACAAAGGTCTTGGTGAGATGAACCCAGAACAGCTTTGGGAGACCACCATGAATCCTGAGAACCGCCTTTTGAAGCAGGTAACTATCGAGAATGCCGCTGAGGCTGACGAGATCTTCTCAATGTTGATGGGTGACGACGTAGAACCTCGTCGCCAGTTCATCGAGAAGAACGCCACCTACGCAAACATCGACGCATAATATCCATTCCTGTATAATAAATAAGGAGAGCCTTTGTCCGAGGTTCTCCTTATTTTAAAAGAAAAGCAATGAAGGAAAGAGTGAAATTTCTGATAAGAACATATCTTTGGACGGTGATCGTATTCATCGTCGCAAAGCTTGCATTTATGTTCTTTTGTCACGAAGGAAACGAATTATCAAGTATCGATATATGGCAAGTCATCAGTCACGGCATCACTCTCGACCTGTCAACAGCACTCTACATCGTCAGTCTGCCATTCCTCTTAATGATGGCAACTCTTTGGATATCAGGCAGATGGGTTATCCACACGCTTCGTGTCTATTTCCTGGTAATATCCTTTGCCTTCACACTTGCCTTCGTAGCAGATACGAGCCTCTACCCCTTCTGGGGATTCAAGCTCGACGCCTCGTGCCTGCAATACCTCGAAACGCCTACTGAGACTATGGCCAGCGTGACTACAGGCTATATCATCTGGCGCTTCATAGTCCTTCTCATAGCAACCATCATCATCCTGATAGGCTATTTGGATGCAGTCCGCAAACTTCGGACGGCCTGCGAGAAGATCGTGAGCAGAAAGTCCGCTATCTACGGAACAATCGTCGGAATACTGATGATTCCCTTGATTGTCATAGGCATCCGCGGAGGACTCGACGAGTCAACGACAAATGTCGGACAGGTATATTTCTCTCAGAACCAGTTTCTAAACCATTCGGCTGTCAACCCCGTGTTCAATTTCTTTGCCTCGTTCGAGAAGACTGCCACCAATGATGTTACTTATCACTTTATGGATGATTCGGAGAGCCAACGTATCGTCAGCGAATTGTATAACACCCAAAGCATAGACTGCGATACGCTATTGACGACACAGACTCCCAACATCATCCTTATCTTGTTGGAGAGTTGTGGAGGTCAGTTTACGGAAATCAGCGGACGGACGGATGTCACACCCAACCTGAATCGTCTGGCTCACGAGGGCATCTATTTCTCGAACTGCTACGCCAATTCGTGGCGTACGGATCGCGGCACCGTCTGTACGTGGAGCGGATACCCCTCTTTCCCAACGATGTCGGTGATGAAGATGCCCGTTAAGTCAAACACGGTACCGAATATAGCCCGTACGTTGCAACAGGAGCGAGGTTACGAAACCCATTATATCTATGGGGGCGACATCAACTTCACCAATATGCGCAGTTATCTCGTTGCCGGAGGTTTCCAGAACCTGACTTGGAAGAAAGATTATACAGTAGAAGAGCAAAACACTGCCAAATGGGGCGTTCGTGATGACATTACTTTTGAGACACTCCGCCAGCTGACAACTACGATGCTCCAGCCCTTCCTGATAGGCTATTCCACGCTTAGCAGTCATGTACCCTGGGATGTTCCCATCCAGCATTTCGACGATGAGGTGCTCAACGCATTCTATTACCTCGACCAATGTGTCGGTAACTTCATAGAAGGACTCCGTAAGACTGATTTGTGGGATCACACGCTGGTTGTCATGCTACCAGATCACGGCATTGTCTACAATGGTCTTAACGAGTCCAATCCGTTGCTGAACCACATCCCCATGATATGGGTAGGAGGGGCTGTCAAGGAAGCCAGACAGATAGACTTGGTATGCAATCAGACCGATTTGGCTGCGACCCTTTTAGGGCAGCTGGGTCTGAACCACGACGACTACACTTTCAGCCGTGATGTGCTGAGTGCCACGTATTTACACCCCTTTGCCATCCACACTTATGACGACGGCTACACCATAATTGACTCCACCAGTTTTGTCAACTACGATTTTATCAGCGACAGGGAGGTAACTTCCTATGGCGCGAATAAAGATTTGCTAATGCAGCGTGCCAAAGCCATCCTGCAGGCCGCTACCAAAGACTTGAAAGAACGATGAAGAAACTCATGAGTAAGACATATTCTCCCCTGTTGGCAGTATTGTGGAACCTGCTGCTTGTCTACGTCGTCTATCAGATAGCGCGACTGGAATACTGTTTGGAGAATACGGACTATCTTACTTATAGTTTCAACGTCTGGCGTGGCGGACTACTTTTCGACACCTCTGCCATCATCTACACCAATGCCCTGTATATCTTGCTGATGCTGTTGCCTTTCAAGCAAAGTGGTTATCAACAATGTTGCAAATGGCTATACCTTATTATTAATGGTCTCGCACTGGCTATCAATCTTGCCGATTCCGTCTATTTCCAATATACAATGCGTCGTACGACAACAACGGTATTCAGCGAGTTTTCCAACGAAGGGAATCTGGGCAGTATCATCGGAACGGAGTTCATTCATCATTGGTATCTCGTGTTGCTGTTTGTGGGCATTATGTGGCTCCTCTGGCGGCTTTACGCAACGCCAAAGAAACGCCACGCCCTCAATCTGGCCAGTCTGATTCTCATTGTGCCGCTCTGTGTTGCCGGTATTCGAGGTGGTTTTACTACTGCCGTGCGTCCCATCACCATCTCCAATGCCAACCAATACACCCAGCGACCTACCGATGCTGCACTGGTGCTGAACACGCCTTTCTCTCTCATCCGAACCATTGGCAAAAACGTGTTCACAGTACCAGCCTATTTTGAGAACGAGGCAGATATGGAGGCTGTCTATAGCCCAGTGCACCATCCTATTAGTCCTAGATTATCTAGAGATTCTAGAATATCTAGTGATTCTAGTTTTACTAGAAAAAACATCGTCGTCCTAATTGTCGAAAGTTTTGGCCGTGAATACATCGGCGCACTCAACAAAGACCTTGAAGGCGGAAAATACAAGGGCTACACCCCATACGTGGATTCACTCATCAACAAAAGCACCACCTTCAGATACAGTTTCTGCAATGGCCGTAAGAGCATCGACGGTATGCCCAGCATTCTCTCCAGCATTCCGATGTTTGTGGAACCCTTCATCCTGACTCCTGCCTCGATGAACGACTACACAGGACTTGCAGGACTTTTGGCCAAAGAGGGCTATGAGACCGCTTTCTTCCACGGGGCGCAGAATGGCTCGATGGGCTTTGAGGCCTTTGCTAGAAAGACAGGCTTTCAGAAATACTTTGGACGCACGGAATACGAGGCTGCTCACAGTACCGACGATTATGACGGCACCTGGGCTATTTGGGACGAGCCTTTCCTGCAGTACTATGCCAACGAGATGTCAAAGATGCATGAGCCCTTCATGACTGCCGTCTTCACTGCCAGCAGTCATCACCCCTTTGTCGTTCCAGAGCAATACCAGAAAATATTTCCAGAAGAGGGCCTTGAAATCCATAAGTGCATCCGATATACCGATATGGCTATTGGTAGATTCTTCGAAACAGCCTCACGTCAGCCCTGGTTTAACAATACCATTTTTGTACTCACCAGCGACCACACCAACATGAGCGACCACGCAGAATACCAGTCAGACTTGGGTGGATTCTGTTCACCTATTATTATATTCGACCCTTCGCAGCCCGAAGGCAAGACGGAAGATAAGATTGCCCAGCAAATCGACATCCTACCCACCATTCTCGGTATGCTTGGATACTCCAAAGACTATCTCGCTTTTGGCATCGACGTGCTGAACACCCCAGCAGAAGACACCTGGGCCGTGAATTATCTCAATGGCATCTATCAATATGTGAAATACGGCTATGTGCTTCAGTTCGACGGACAGCAAACGAAAGCCGTCTACAGGCTCGAAGACCGTCTGATGAAGAACAACCTAAAAGGGAAAACAGATGTCGAGACGAAGATGGAGCGCGAACTGAAAGCCATCATCCAGCAATACATGGAACGCATGAAGCACAACCGCTTGCAGCCTACTTTGCAATAACCTTACCGTCTACCACCTCAAAGCGTCGGTTAAACTCCTCACGGGTTCGCGACCAGCGTTTGTGACTCCATAGCCAGAACTCCGGCACCTGACGAATACTTGCTTCAAGATGCTGATAGTAGATATCGGTAAGCTGATAATCAGGCATTTGAGAGGGATTATCTGCCATCAACTTAAAAGTGGCCTGATAATATCCACGACGGATACGCTTCACATCAGTATAGTAGACGACATGTCCGAATTTCTTGGCAATACGCTCAGTGCCAGTGAGCACAGGGGTGTCGTGATGAAGGAAATCAACCCAGTGATGTATATTGGTCCAAAGGGGTTTCTGGTCACTAATGTAACCGATAATGATTGGCTGGCCTGCCTGACGAAACTCTACGATACGACGCAGCGTGTCCTGCATGGAGATGCAAAGCGCACCCATACGCTGGCGGATATAAAGATAGAGGCGGTCAAAAGCCTTGTTTTCGATAGGATGATATATCTGTCCACAGCGAGCTTTTGGAGTAATCCAAAGCGGCACCGACGATATCCACTCCCAATTGCAGAAGTGACCCAGATAGAGCGCTATGGAGCGGCCTTCCTCAATCACACGATCAATCTCATCCATGTTGGTGAATACCATCCGGCGCTTCATCTCCTCGCGGCTAATGGTCATCAGTTTGACACTTTCTACCAGATTGTCACAAAACCAGCGATAAAACCGCCGCTCGATAGCCAAGAGCTCGTCGCTACTCTTCTCTGGAAACGACGAGGCGAGATTACTCCTCACCACACGTACACGATACCTAACGACATAATAGAGCAGCAGGTAGAGCATGTCGGATATAAGGTAATGCACTCGCATTGGTAATAGCGAGAACAGATAGAAGACGATGAAGAGTATTCGATACATTGACGTTTTCTTTTGCGCTTGTGGTCGTTTACGTCTGCAAAGTTAGAAAATTTATGCTTATTCAGCAAATAATTATCCTGTTTTTTGCCAATTTGCTGGAAAAATCGTAATTTTGCAGCATAATGGACAGACGCAAAATCAATTATACGCTGCACAGCGGCAAGAACAACAAATTGAAGTTCTTTGTCAAAGCCTACCTGAGGCAGTGCATACCCACGCTGATCACGCAGAAGTCGCTGAAACGAGCGTTGGCAAGACTCGACAGTTACGCCGACCGCGACCAGTTGCTGCAACGTGCCAACTACTATTGCAAACTGTCGAAAGATACACCCATTGACTGGGATGCTTTCAATCGGGAGGCTGTCAGCATCGGAAACCAGCCGATGATTCACCCTAAGGTTTACTACTTCGACGCGATGGAAACGGCTCGCTATTTCGACCAGCGTATGCGCTGGATAGTGAAGCCAGGCGATGTTGCTGACTTGCAACCCATTCCCACCATTGTGAAAAGCCGGCCCATAGGCGACGACAATCATTGTTCGGTATTACTGAAACTCAACAAAGTTCGTCACTTTCTGTTTGTCGACGACCAGAAGCCTTGGCGCGACAAGAAAAACATTGCTATATTCCGCGGTGACGTGGGTAATCCGAAAGACGGCAACGTGAAACCCAATCGCAAACTGTTTATGGAGCGTTGGTTCGGCTCTCCTATGATTGATGCCGCTTCTACCGACCGTATCGAAGAACATCCGGAATGGCAACGGGAAAAGATTACCATCGGCGAACATCTGGACTATAAGTTTATTATGTCGTTAGAGGGTAACGATGTGGCCTCAAACCTCAAATGGGTGATGTCGTCGAACAGTATTGCCGTCACTCCCCGCTTAACGTGTGAGACTTGGTTTATGGAGGGGACACTCATTCCCAACTACCACTATATAGAGGTAAAAGACGATTTCTCAGACTTAGAGGAGCGACTGAACTATTATATAGCGCATCCCGACGAGGCTGAAGCCATCATCCGGCACGCCCAAGAATTTATTGCACAATTTAAAGATCAGAAGCGCGAGAAACTCATCTCGCTCCTCGTCTTGAAGAAATATTTCGACATCACTAACCGTCAGCTATGATATTTGCCAGAGACAAAAGCCAGATGTGTAACAACCTGTTGCAGTATGCCCATGTTTATGCGTGGGGCAGGGAGCACGGGCGCAAAGTCATCTCTATGCGTTTCAGTTACAAATATCAGTACTTCCATATCTGCCACACCAACCTGACTGGCTTTGGGTGGTATCTGACGGCTAAGTGTCTGGCAGCACTGAATCTGTTGCCCACAGCAAATTTCAAACATCGCGAATGCAACCGTAAGAAACTAGAACAGAAAATGCTGCGTCATAGAAACATCGTGGTGAGTGGTTGGTTCGTGCGCTATTATGACCTCTTCCTGAAATACCGCAAGGAAATCTGCGAACTCTTTACATTGGACGAGCAATATACCGAACCCGTCAAGGCGAAGATGCAGCAGGCCGAAGAGTCTTCAGCCGTCAGCCATCAGCCATCAGCCATCCGCCTCGGCGTTCATATCCGACGGGGTGACTATGCAGAGTGGCGCGATGGACAATTTTTCTTCGACGATGAAACGTATGCACGCCATATCAATCGTTTTGCCGAGTTGAATCCAGGGAAAACGATTCATGTCTATTTGTCTACCAACGACAACGCCGTGACTGAGGAGCGTTTCCAACAGCTCTGTCCCAATGCCAGCATCCACAACCTGAAAGGCAATGCTCCCGAAGATTTGTTTATGCTCTCTGAGTGTGACTATCTGATAGGTCCGCCCAGCACATTCTCGCTGGTTGCCCAGATGTACCGCGATATTCCTCTTTATCGTATGGACACGGCCGATGAACAGCAGATGACGATGGAAAGTTTCCGACTATTTGAATACTGGTTCCAAAATATGGTATAGAACATAAAAAACAAGAATATATGATTATCAGCAAAACACCCTTCCGCATGTCGTTCTTTGGAGGAGGCACCGATATGCCTGCTTTCTTCAACGAACATGGGGGCGCCGTCATTTCTACCACATTCGACAAATACTGCTATGTGAACGTCAGACACCTGCCGCCCTTTATGCCCTATTACTCAGAACTGGTGTACAGCAGGATAGAAAGAGTGAATCATATCGACGAAATCGAGCATCCTGCCATTCGTGAAGCTATGCGAATGCTCGACATTCACGAGATACGCCTGACCTACGAAGGAGACCTCCCTGCACGCACCGGATTGGGCACGAGCAGTACCTTTGCTGTAGGAATGCTACACGCCTTTTATGCGCTGAAAGGGAAGTATGCCGACAAGCGCAAACTGGCAGAGGATGCCATTATCTTAGAACGTGAACGCTGCAAGGAATCAGGAGGATGGCAGGACCAGATTGCAGCGGCTTATGGAGGCTTGAACAGAATCGACTTCGGAGATAATAGTTTTAAGGTGTCGCCCATTATCATACACCCGGATCGAAAGAAACTGCTAAACGACAATCTTATGCTGTTCTTTACCGGCATCTCACGGTTCTCTTCGGAGATACAGAAAGATACCATGAGTCTGCAGCACGACAAGACCAGACAGTTGAAGGAACTGCTGAGCCTGGTGAATGATGCACAAACCATACTGGAAGACAAGCACTCTGATATGAATGATTTCGGACGGCTGCTTGATCACACTTGGAAACTAAAACGGGACACTGGCAGCAAAATCAGCAATAACGAAATAGACGATCTCTACCAGCGAGGGCTTAAAGCGGGAGCTTTGGGTGGAAAACTGCTGGGAGCAGGAGGTGGAGGATTCTTGTTGTTCTATGTAGAGAAAGACAAGCAGCAACATGTCATCAACGAGTTGGACGAGCTGATGCACGTTCCTTTTGAACTGGAAAATGAGGGGTCGACCATCATACACTATAATCCGATAGTTTATATTCCAAGGAAAGAAATAAAAATCTGAACCGCAAATGAGTTATATTGTAACAGGTGGAGCTGGTTTCGTTGGCTCTAATATGGTAAGGAAACTGAACGAAAACGGTATCAACGACGTCATCATCGTAGACAACTACGATGAGACGAAGATGCAGAATCTGCTGGGTCTCCAATTCACTGACTATATTGATTATAGCGATGGACTGGATGCTGTTTATAGTGCTTTGGAACGCATTGATCATGCCGAAGGCGTCTTCCATATTGGAGCTAATGCCGATGTGTTAGAGAGTAACCCCAAGGTGATGATGACTATGAACTATGAGTTCTCGAAGATGTATTACAACTATGCTGCCAAAAGAAACATTCCTTTTGTCTATGCGTCATCATCGGCCGTCTATGGCAACAAGGAAAAGCAGGATGGAGGTCTTGACCACCTGATGCCTCATAATATCTATGCTTGGTCGAAATGGCTTTTCGACAAATATGTGGATGCCAACATCAATCAGGCAGAAGACAGGAAGGTGATTGGCTTCCGTTTCTTCAATGTCTTTGGATGGGGCGAATTCCATAAAGGCAAGAACGCCAATATCGTGTACCGCTTCTATCGGATGATGAGAGAAAACGGGTTCATCGATCTATTTAAGGATCATATTCAGCGCGATCACGTATATGTTGATGATGTGGCAGAAGTCATGTACAGGGCTATGATCACCGACAACTTCCAGAACGGAATATACAACCTTGGCGGCAATCATCCGATCGCCCATCGTCGTGTGGCAGAGATTGTGATAGAAACCATCATGGAAGAAGGACTGATTGAGGAGAAGGATCCTGCAGAATATATCAAACTCATAGATATACCTGCTGAGTTGAGGGACAAATTTCAATTCTATACTTTTGCGGAAGGACAGATGGAATCCGTCTCAGTCATTACCAAAGGTAACGAAGAGAAGATGAAAGAATACGTTAGGATGCTGATTCGTTATAACAAATAAAACAACTATGTCACAAATCCGTAAGATACGCTATCGCCTGTTTGCATGGCAGCATCATTCACAGTTAAAGCCTGCACAGGAACCTATTGATGTCGTTATTCCACTTGTCGCAAAAGACTTGAAGATTTTTCCTCTTTGTCTGGAGGGAATCCGTCATTGCGTGCCACACCCCATCAAAAATATCTATATTGTTGCACCTCCTCAGGATGAAGTGAAAAAGTTCTGCGAAGACAATGGACTTGTTTTTGTGGATGAAAGTTCTGTCTTTGGATTCAACCCAAAGGATCTGAAACTCCATATCCTGTGGTCTGACGGCACCGTCAAAGACCGTAGCGGATGGTTCTTCCAGCAGTTGCTGAAACTAAGCGGAAATGTAGGAACGTGCCGGTATTATCTGTGTATTGATGCAGACCATGTACTCATCCGTCCTCATGTCTTTCTGACAGAGGATAGGAAGACCGTCTTCTATATGACTTATGAGTATCATCAGCCCATCATCGATCACCTCCATCGGTTGCTGCCCGACTTGAAACTGGATAACCTGTCGTATGTCGACCATAAAATGTTGTTCGATAAAGAAGAATTAAAGAAACTACATGAGGCAATTAGTCATTATTCGGGAAAGCCTTGGTTGGAAACGGCCATAGAGAGCTACGACAGGACATTATCGACGCCATCGGCCTTCTCCGAATTTGAGATATATGGTAATTTCGTACAGGATAAGGTACAGCGGCCCTGGCTACAAAAACGACTGCCATACAGCAAGATAGCCGACTACGAAACGCTACAACGCAAATGGAGCCGTTCACGCTGGTCACTGACTTTCCCGGATTATATCAACAAGAAATAGCATTATCTGACATCCATCGCCAAGCGGAAACCGACTTCCATCCGTCGGCGGCGTTCATCGTACATAAAACGATTCGTAACACGACTATATCGTGGTGAACAGTCATAAGCGCCACCACGGATGACATGGAAAAATCGGGAGGGCTTTCCATCTGGCGTCTTGCGATACCAGTCGGCACAAAACTCCCAGACATTGCCCGACATGTCGTAGAGTCCCAATTCATTGGGTCTGAGTTGTTTAACAGGCTTGTGATGGTCGTCAAAGTCTTTGTCTGTCGTGAAAGCCACATCAGCAGGGTCATTGCTACCGGCATAGAGATACCCCTTTGACTTTCGGCCGCCCTTGGCTGCATATTCCCATTCTGCCTCTGTGGGCAGGCGGAACTTGTATCTCGTCGACATCCGGTTGAGTCTGGCAATAAACTCCTGACACATGTCGTAGGTCACATATTCCACCGGCATCTGGGCGCCCTTTTGCTTGGAACGGTTCTTGGGCATCACCGACTCCCACAGTTCCTGAGTCACTTCTGTTTCACCGATATAGTAGTCGCGTAGTGTTACCTGATGACGGACCTCGTCTGCATCAGCCAATGTATCGTTGGGCAGAGCACCCATCGTAAATGTACCCCCCTGAACATACCGCATCTTGAACTGTACACCCTTTACCTTAAAAGTCTTGGATACAGGAACCTTCTGTTGGGCCATAAGAGCCATGGGTAAACACAACAACACGATGGATGCAAGGGCCTTCTTGACAGGTATGTCAGGCGCGTTGACAGGTCCAACTGCCCACCAAAGCACGCGAAGCCAGCAGAAGAAATAGGTATAAACATCTAACCAGAAAGTACGGTGAACGAAGTTATGCAACCAAGCCGGACACAGCACATCGGTAGGTAGGAAACAGAAGTTGAACACCAGTGACCAGAACAAGGTCCAGTCCACCCATGTTCGCTTGGGTTGCAACCAGAAAGCCATCGCATAAAACGGGAAAGTAATGATGTAGGTGTGCGTCTCAGGACAATCACTGAAAAGAATCATAAAACCGCTAAGGACGGCCAATGCCTGCACCCGGAAGCGGAAGTCACCCCACCGCTTGTATCGCCAGAAGAAGAGTACACCCAATATGCAGAATACGACTATCTGAACCAGTCGATAGTTAGGTAGCAGGAAAGGTTTGAGTCCCCTTGCGAAGAGGATGCCGGTAAAGTCTGAGTCGCTATGGTGCGATGCTATCATATCGAACATCTGCTGATAGAGCACAAAAACATTGTCGAAATTCGTGTTGATAGCCGGTAATAGCAGGAAGAAAGCGCCGCATAGTACGGCATAGCCCAGATTACGCCAAAACTTCGGATAACAGAGCAAGATACCCAGTTCGGCAGCACCATAAACCTTTGTCGTAGCCGAGAGCATAATCAGGGAAACGGCCCAAAAGCCCTTGCCCCGCTCTAAGAGGATGAAGGCGAAGATATAGATGTAGGCTACAATGATGTTATGCTGATAGCAGAATACCGTCTGCAATATGACAGAAAGCAGGAATAGGAATATCCAATGCTTATATTTTTCCAACTGCTGAGGCAACGACTTGATGGCCAGCGCAAAGAGACTATAGTTTCCAACATTCCATACATATGGTCCTAACCACCAGGGCAGATAGAAGATTGGAGCGAAGATGACGCTGAACACAGGCGAATAGAGGAAATAGATGGCATGAGCCTGGGCATATTCCATATTATAGGGGCTCAGTCCTTCCCAGAACATACGGGTGGAATCCTGATAGTCGAAGTAATTGGTGTTACGCCCGCGGAACACCTCTAAACTGGTGGCTAACAAGACTATAGCCATTCCTAGCCAAAAGACACACGTGGGATTCGAGAAAAACCACTTTACTCCTTTGATAACCTTCTTCACCTTACTCTTTAACCTTTGTTGTTCCACGTTCAATGTTCAACGTTTCTCCTATCAGATAGGACGGTCGCCGCTTGACCTCGTCGAAGATGCTACCGACATAGACAGCCACGATACCCATCACCATAATCATAATGCCGGCAATGAACCACATAGAGACAAACAACGTAGCCCAACCGCTGACTTCGGTATCGAGAACAACCGTTTTGATGACCAGGGCAATGGCTCCTATGATGGCTGCCAGCGTCACCATCGTGCCGAAATAGACGATAAGCCTCAACGACTTCGTAGAGAAACTGACGGCTGTACTCACTGCCAACTCGATGCGTTTCCTGGTAGAGTACGACGATTTCTTACCATCTGTCCTGACGGCATGTTCAACATCGACCTTTGCCGTCTTGAAGCCCACCCACTGTGTCATCAGGGGATAATAGCGGTGATAGTCGCCCATTTTGGCCATGGCATCAATGACCTTACGGCTGAAAATGGCAAACTCTGCCACCGATTCGTCCTGACGGGTATCGGTCAGGAAGCCCATCAGTCGGTTAAACACATGCGACCCCTGCGTCATAAAGAAGCTATCGGGCCGGTTGCGGCGTGTGGCAAACACAATGTCATAGCCTTCCTTGATCTTCAGGTACAGGTCACGTATCTGTGCCGGCGGGTTTTGCAGGTCACAGTCCAAGGTCACCACATAATTGCCAGTGGATGTATCGTAGCCGGCATTCAGCGCCCCCTGCTGCCCGAAGTTCCTGCTCAGGAAGACACCCTTCACGTGGGAATCTTCGGCACATATCTCACGGATGATGTCACGACTGTTGTCGGGACTGGCGTCCTCAACCAGGATAATCTCGTAACTATCGGTCAATTGCACCACCGTTTCTGTGATTTGGCGCACCAGTTCACGAAGCAAAGTGGGAGCACCATAGCAGGGACTGACTACTGAAAGTTCCATATTTCTTATTCGTTAGTTTGTTTTATTACTGCATAATCCTTTGTCACCATTTCATAGCACAGCTTCAGCCAAATAATGGTAACTGGCAAGGCCTTCAGGGCATAGGGCTGCACGAACTCCTTCCGCAGATAGGCTGGAAAGAGGTCGCTGGGCGACATACTGGAAAGTATAAAGACAAATACCAGTAGGGCGACATCCCACCCCGTACGCTGCCACGGAGCCGCTGTGTACCAGATGACGATGCCGATAAAGGGGGTGATATATCCGCTGGATTCGCTGCCCGTAGAAAACAGGATGATGAACATCATCACCGAGGCAAGGATGGTCTGGCGGAAAGCAACGTGCTTGTATTGCGAAATGCGAAGGTAAGGGATTCCGAACAATATCATACCGGGAATGATGAGCCACAGATTGTTGAATTCCCAACCCGTCACACGATGAACCATTCCTAATAGCGATATATTCTGCATGATAGACCCCGCATTGAGCGTATTTTTCTCAGCCAGACTAACATACCAGTTGTAGTATTGCTCCACAATATAGTCCCAACCATGAAAAAAGGGCATAGGCGCCACGAACATCACCACCGCCCAAAACACCAGTCCGCCGATGAGTTTCCCTTTGTGCTTCGAGAAGAAGAAAAAAGCCAGCCCCACAATACTATACAGTTTAACAAACGTTCCAAACATGATAAAGAACGCTGCCCAGAAGTCCTTTTCCTTTTCTATCAGATAGTAAGCCAGCAGGATGGTTGCGGCAATGGCGATATTGAACTGCTGCATAAACAGAGCCGTCAACATCTCGTGGGCACAGAACCAGAGAATAAATATCTGTTGGTACTTCGTAAATTGCGATTTACGGATGGCCCAATAGAGAAAGACCGTCAGCGCAATGCCCCATAACAACAGCCCCAGCCATTTCGGTCCGATGCCGAAGGGAGCAAAGAGCAATGAAAACAGCGGTCCATAGTGATGGGTATCGGCATATTCAGCGGGATTGGGCAGATACAGGTTCCACCCTCTGACTGCATTCCAGAACGAGCCGCGATAAATCAAGTAATTGTTGGCGCGATTCATCTTCGCCAGCCACATGATGATAGGCAGCAGCATCCACAATCCGAACAGCGTACGGTAGTCGTGGAAAAACGGCTTGGCGAAAAATGCTTGCAGTTTCCTCATACGCGTTGTCGGTTTGCACCTTCCAACACCAATCGGGCTACAGTGGAGGCATCACGATCTGTCAACTCGTAATACAAAGGCAAGCGCACCAGCGTGTCGGCATAACGGTCGCAGTTTGCCAACTGCCTGCCATCGTGCTTGTCCTCATAATATTTGCTGGAATGCAGGGGCAGATAATGGAAGGTAGCCTGCACACCATTGTTTTTCAGATAGTTCATCAGCGATGTCCGTGCTTGAAGCGAAGGACAGAGCAGATAGTACATGTGGTAGTTGTTGCTGGCATAGTCAGGCAGTTCAGGCAACGAGAATCCTGCCGGCAGATGACCGCGCAGGGCCTTGTCATAGATTTCCCAGATGCGGCGACGCTGACCTTGTATGTCGTCCAGTTGCTCTAACTGTGCCCATAGAAAGGCAGCATTCAACTCAGAGGGCAGGAACGACGACCCCATATCACACCATCCGTATTTGTTAACCATTCCACGATAGAACTCGGCACGGTTGGTGCCTTTTTCCCAAAGGATCTCTGAACGGCGTATGAAACGCTCGTCGTTGACAACCAGCATGCCACCCTCGCCGCAGTTGATGTTCTTCGTCTCGTGGAACGAGAAGGCGCCCAGATGACCGATACCACCCAGCGGGCGACCTTTATAAAAGGAGTCGATGCTATGGGCTGCATCTTCCACAACCAGCAGATGGTGCTGCTCGGCCAGTGCCATGATGGCGTCCATATCACAAGCCACACCGGCGTAGTGAACCACGACAATGACACGCGTCTTCTCGTTAATCAGCGGCTCTATCTGCTCGACGGTGATGTTAGGATTATCGGCACCGCTGTCTGCAAAGACCACCTTGGCTCCTTCACGCAGGAAAGCGATGGCCGACGAGACAAAGGTATAGGATGGCACTATCACCTCGTCGCCAGGCTTCAGTTCACACAACATGGCGCACATCTCCAAGGCGTCAGTGCCCGACGTGGTAAGCAGACACTTGCGGAAACCATAGCGTTTCTCGAAGAAACCGTGACACAGTTTTGTGTACTGCCCGTTACCCGACATGGTCGTCGAGTGACATACCTCGTGAATATAGCTCAGTTCTCGTCCTGAGCAATATGGTTTGTTAAATGGAATCATGTTCAGCCCCATAAATTTATCGTTTCAACGTGCAAAAGTACAAAAAAAAAAGCATTTACCACCGATAATTTATAATTATTTATTAATTTTGTACCCAAAAGCACAAAACAATATGATAAAACGTGAGACTTTCAATGAGTTAATCCGCTTTGTAATCGTAGGCACGATTTCCACGGCCCTCCACTACGGCATCTACTGGGTACTGCAACACTGGATGAATGTCAACATAGCTTACACCATAGGCTACGCGCTCAGCTTTTTGTGCAACTATTACCTCTCGGCCTACTTCACGTTCCACGCCAAGACATCGGTACGCAAAGGCATCGGCTTCGGTGGAGCCCATGCTGTCAACTATTGTTTGCACATCGTACTGCTCAACTTCTTCCTGTGGCTGGGACTCAGCCCCGAAGTGGCCCCCTTTGCCGTATATGCCATCGCCGTACCCACCAACTTCGTGATGGTGCGGTTCGTGTTTAAAGACCGGGAAAACAGGGCGAATGAAACTGATGCCTTACCCGAGTAAATCCTAGTACAACTCAGTGGGAATCAATTCCTTGGCACGCTCAAAATCCTCTACCGTATCTAGTTCAATAGAGAACAGGTCGGTGGTGTCCACCACACGGAAATGATGTCCCTGGGGAATGAGTCGCTCGAAGGCACGCTCATAGAAGATGTCGATGAGTCCCTCGCGTTCTATCATCTGCTCCAACTCACGGAACAATGCCGTCGAATAGTCGGCGGCAATACGCTCGATACCCACCGACTCACCGATGGCATCGGCAATGCTGCACGTCTTGCTGAGTTCCACGACACGACCGGTCTCGTCGGTAATGATCTTGATCTCTTCCTCACCACACTCATGGCGGTTCAGCGCCAGGGCCGTCCCCTGCTCGTTCACCATCCGCCGCACGGCCTCAGGATCACACAGGATATCGCTATCCATCAACAGAAAGTCCTTGCCATCGGTAAAAGGACGCGTCATCCAAAGCGAGAAAATGTTGTTGTTGTGCTCGTAGTCGACATTATGGATGAAATGGATGTTCAACTGCGTATAATGCTCCGTCAGAAAACCACGCAACATCTCTCCGCGATAACCCGTCACCACCACCAACTCGTTGATGCCGGCAGCAATCATCGCATCAACAGTACGAGCCAGCAACGTGCGCTCGCCTACCTTCAACAGACACTTCGGACAGGCATCGGTCAGCGGACGCAGGCGCTTTGCCATTCCCGCTGCAAGAATTACTCCTATCATACGAATGCAGCCTGGATTTTTGCAGCAATCTCCTTGAACTCCTCCTCGCTCAGCTTCAGCTTCTCACGGCGGAAGTCGGCATCGGCCTCACTCTGCATCGGGATGAGGTGAATATGTGCGTGGGCCACTTCCAGTCCGAGCACGACCTGAGCGACCTTCTTACAGGGGAATGCCTTCTTGATGGCCACGGCCACGCGCTTGGCAAACTGCTGATAACGAGCGAGTTCGGCGTCGTCCATATCGAAGAAATAGTCCACCTCACGACGGGGAATGACCAGCGTATGGCCCTTCACCAACGGATTGATATCGAGGAAAGCATAGAACTCCTCGTTCTCTGCACACTTATAGCTGGGAATCTCACCGGCAGCAATCTTTGCGAAAATATCCATAACTATGAACTATAAATTATTATCTATGCACTAAGCAATGCTAATATTCTCAATGCGCAGCTTGATGGTGCCGCGGGGAATGGTTATCTCCACCTCGTCACCGACCTTCTTGCCAAGCAGTCCCTGCGCTATCGGCGTCTTGATACTGATCTTGCCGGCACGCAGGTCGGCCTCGTTCTCGCTGACAATGGTGTAGCTCATCTTCGCATTATTCGTCAGATTCGTCATCTCCACCTTCGTCAGAATCTGCACCGAATCAGTGCTCAGACGCGACGTATCCACGATCTTCGCCTCCGAAATCGTTGCCTTCAGCTTGTTGATCTTATCCTCCAGATGGGCCTGAGCCTCCTTGGCGGCATCATACTCGCTGTTCTCACTCAAATCGCCCTTCTCACGGGCCTCAGCAATGGCTGCCGAAGCCTTCGGACGTTCCACCGCTTCCAGGCGGTGCAGTTCGGCTATGAGCTTGTCATAGCCCTCTTGTGACATGTATGCCATAATGTATCTATTTTAATTTATTTTGTTGTTTCAGTCTTCAGACGTAAAAAAGAAAGAATCCCGACTCTTCGTTCTGTCGGAATCCTAAGTTCTTATCATGTCTTCTTTCGTTTGCAAAGATAGCAATTAATTCCCAACCGACCAAATTTTCGGCAAAAAACTTTAAAAAAAAGTTGATTTAAGTCAAGAAACTATCTCCCGTACCTCATATTTTTGGGGTTTCACGTTTCAGGTTTCACGTAAATTCGTAAATTTGCAGCGTGTTTTTCATAGTATTAGATTTAAGGTTAACAAAAGGTTCGGGACTCAGCGGAGTCCCTTTTTTAGTCCGAAGCATATGAATCAAAAGATACTGATTACAGGAGCCAGTGGTTTCATCGGCTCATTCATAGTGGAAGAGGCCCTACGCAGGGGCTTCGAAGTGTGGGCCGCAGTACGCAAGAGCAGCTCACGCCAGTTCCTTACCGACAAGCGTATCAATTTCATCGAACTCGACTTCTCGTCCGAGACGCAGCTCACCGAACAACTCACCGGGCTGCAGTTCGACTACATCGTGCATGCCGCCGGCGTCACCAAATGTCTCGACAAAGCCGACTTCCACCGCATCAATACCGAGGGCACCCAGCATCTCGTTCACGTCCTGATGGCCCTCCAGATGCGCATCGAGCGTTTCGTCTATATCAGCAGTCTCAGCATCATGGGTGCCATCCGCGAGGAGCAGCCCTACACCGAGATCCGCGAGAGCGACACGCCACAGCCCAACACCGCCTACGGCCAGAGCAAGCTCGACGCCGAGCGATGGCTGGAAGACAACAACAACCACCTCATTGCCAACGGCCAACAGCCGCTGCCCTACGTCATCCTCCGTCCCACGGGGGTTTACGGTCCGCGCGAACGCGACTACTTCATGATGGCGAAGAGCATCAAGGCCCACACCGACTTCGCTGTAGGCTTCAAACAGCAGGACATCACCTTCATCTATGTCACCGACGTCGTGCAGGCCGTATTCCTCGCATTGGAGAAAGGCGTCACAGGTCGCCGTTACTTCCTTTCCGACGGCGAGGTCTACCAGTCGTCCACCTTCAGCGACCTCATCCGCAAGGAACTCGGCAACCCCTGGTGGATACGCATCACCGCCCCACTCTGGCTCTTGCGTGTCATCACCTTCGTCGGCGAACGCGTCGCACGCCGCACCGGCAAGGTCACGGCACTCAACGACGACAAATACAACATCATGCGACAGCGCAACTGGCGGTGCGACATCGAACCCGCACGTCAGGAACTGGGCTTCAGCCCACAGGTGCAACTCCCCGAAGGCGTCCGTCGCAGCATTCAATGGTATAAGGAAAACAAATGGCTATAAAGGATTTCTTCACACGCGACGACCGCTTCGACCGGTTCCGTCACCATCCCCTCGCCTTCGAATTGGTGGGGCTCGCCTACGCCTTCTTCACACTCATCCTGATTGCCTTCAACCTGTCTGAATACGCGGATTTCAAGTCCATGATGGCACTGCGTCTCTATTACATCGAGGCGACGGTGGCCGCATTCGTCATCTACTACGTGCGCCCCACCCGCTTCATGCTGCTGCTGCGCGTCATCGTTCAGATGGTATTCCTCTCGTGGTGGTATCCCGACACCTACGAGCTCAACCGCATCCTCCCCAACCTCGACCACGTCTTCGCAGCCTGCGAACAGGCCGTCTTCTCCTGCCAGCCCTCGCTGCTCTTCTCCGAATACGTCCCCTGGGGATGGTTCTCCGAACTCATGTGCCTCGGCTACGTCAGCTACTTCCCGCTCATGACGCTCCTGCTGCTCTACTATTTCTTCCGTCGCTACGACGAGCTCCCCATGGCGGCATTCGTCATGCTCGCGTCCTTCTTCGCCTACTACCTCATATTCATATTCCTCCCCGTCACCGGACCGCAGTTCTACTACCTCGCAGTAGGCACCGACAACATCGCACAAGGCATATTCCCCAACATCGGCGACTGGTTCCTCACCCATAGCGAACGCATGGCGGCACCGGGGTGGAGCGATGGCTTCTTCTACCACCTGCTCGACATCACCCACGACGCCGGCGAACGGCCTACGGCGGCATTCCCCAGCAGCCATGTCGGCATCACCACCGTCGTCCTGCTCCTCGCACGCCGCACCCACTGTCGCTGGCTCACCCTCGTCATCCTGCCGTTCTACGTCCTCATGTGCCTCTCCACGGTGTACATCTATGCCCATTATGCCATCGATGCCATCGCCGGACTCCTCACGGGCGTACTATTCTATTATGTGGCCCTGCGCGCCCATCGGTTCATCGCATTCCACAACAATAAGTTTATTTAACAGTAAAAAACGTCGTTTTTCCTCGTTTTTTTCGTACCTTCGCGGCAAATTCCAATATTGAAAAAGAATAATGATGAAAACAAAAGGATTGATTTTAGGTCTGGGCGTACTGCTCTTGACCTCGTGTTCAGGAAAGTTAGGACAACTGACAAGTGACAATTTCAAGGTGACTCCAACCCCCTTGGAGGCAGAGGCCGGACAGGTCACGGCGACCGTCAACGGCACATTCCCAGAGAAGTATATGAACAAGAAGGCCGTCGTGACGGTCGTCCCCGAACTGCGCTTCACGCAGAATGGCGCACAGCAGGCCGTCAAGGGCCAGCCCGCCACGTTCCAGGGTGAGAAGGTGCTCGGCAACGACCAGACCATCTCCTACCTCCTCGGCGGTCACTACACGATGAAGACCACCTTCCCCTATCAGGACGCCATGCAGAAGAGCGAGCTCTACCTCACCTTCGATGCCAAGATTGGCAAGAAGCAGGTTCAGGTGCCTGCCATCAAGGTCGCCGACGGTGTCATCGCTACCAGCGAACTGTGGCACCAGACGCTGCAGCAGGCTGCCGGCAGCACCGCTCAGGACGCCTACCAGCGCATCGTAGCCCAGAAGCAGGAGGCCAACATCAAGTTCCTCATCCAGCAGGCCGAGCTGCGTAAGAGCGAGCTGAAGAGCGGCTCCGTACAGGAGTTCGTCGCCATGCTCAAGCGCATCAGCAGCGAGCGCGAGACCCTTAACCTCCAGAATGTCGAGGTGTCGGCATACGCTTCGCCCGACGGCGGTTTCGCACTCAACGAGAAACTCGCCAACAAGCGTCAGCAGAATGCCGAGGGCTATGTCAAGCAGCAGATGAAGCAGGCCAAGCTCACCGACAATGTCGAGGCCAACTACACCGCCCAGGACTGGGAGGGCTTCCAGCAGCTCGTCGCCGCTTCCAACATCCAGGACAAGGATGTCATCCTCCGCGTCCTCTCCATGTATAAGGATCCCGAGGAGCGCGAACAGCAGATCAAGAACATGAGTGCCGGTTTCCGCGAGCTCGCCGACGGCATCCTCCCCGAACTGCGCCGTGCACGCCTCACCATCAACTACGAGACCATCGGCCGTGACGACCAGCAGATCCAGGAGCAGTTCAAGAGCGACGCCTCACAGCTCAGCGTCGAGGAGATGCTCTATGCCGCCACGCTCACCGACGATGCCGCCGAGAAGAAGGCCATCTTCCAGCAGACCGTCAGTCAGTATGCACAGGACGTCCGCGCCTACAACAACCTCGCCACACTGGCTTGGCAGCAGGGCGACTTCGCCGAGGCACGCCAGTGGCTCGACAAGGCGCAGACCGTCAACCCCAACTGTCCTGAGGTCTTTGCAAACCTCGGCATGCTCGCACTCCAGCAGGGTGACCTCCAGGCTGCCGAAAACTATATCAGCAAGGCTGCCGGCGCCTACAACCTCGCCGAGGCTCTGGGTAACCTCCACCTCGCACAGGGCAACTACTCGCTGGCCGCTCAGGACCTCAAGAATGTCGTCTCCAACAGTGCCGCTCTCGCTCAGCTCCTCAACAAGGACTATGCTTCGGCTGCTCAGACACTGCGTGCCGTGAAACCCGCCGACGCACTCACCGACTACCTCCAGGCCATCGTCTGCGCCCGTCAGGGTAACGAGGGCATGGCAGGCTTCTTCCTGCGTCAGGCCGTCGACAAGGATGGCAAGTTCGCCACCTACTCCGCCAACGACCTCGAACTCCGCAACGTCGAAAAATAATCCGTGAGATTCGTGCGATTCGTGTTCGTAAAAAAATCCGTAGTCCTAAAATAATTCGTGAGATTCGTGCGATTCGTGTTCGTAAAAAAATCCGTTCTATCCGTGAGATCCGTGTTCGTTACAAGAACCTTCGTGTTCTTCTTCGTCGGTTTGTTGCTGTCGTCCTGCGGGGTCGACAGCAACAAGTTCCGGCTGACCGGCCGACTGCGTAACGTCAATCAGGCCGAATTCCTCATCTACAGCCCCGACGGAGCCATCAGCGGCATCGACACCATCCCCGTGCGCGACGGACGGTTCACCTACGAAACCGAGTTGCGCCATCCCGCCACCTTCGTCGTCGTCTTCCCTAACTTCTCCGAACAGCCAGTCTTTGCCGAACCCGGCGAAGAGGTCGACATCAAGGGTAACGCCTCACACATGAAGGAGATGATCATCAAGGGCACCGACGACAACGACGAGATGACGGAGCTGCGCATGCAACTCAACGAACTCATGCCGCCCGACGTCCCCAAGGCCGTAGGCACATTCATCGACAAACACCCCCGCTCGCGCGTCAGCCGCTATCTCCTGCAGCGCTACTTCCTCGCCGAACCGCAGGCTAACCTCGAACAGGCCTACCTCCTCGCCGCCCTCCTCCAGAAGGAGAACCCCGACGACGAACAGCTCGCCACGTGGAAACGCCAGCTCGACGGCCTGCGACATAGTCAGGTCAACGGCCGCCTCACCGATTTCTCCGAGCGCGACGTCAAAGGGCGCAGCGTGTCCCTCGCCGACCTCAAGGCGAAGGTCAACGTCATCACCGTCTGGGCATCGTGGAGCTATACCAGCACCGACATCCAGCGTCGCCTGCAGCGTCTGAAGAAGAACAATGGCGCCAACCTCTCCGTCGTCAGCATCTGTCTCGATGCCGACATCAAGAAGTGCCGCCAGAGTGTCGAGCGCGACTCGCTGCCGTGGAAGACCGTCTGCGACGGCCGTATGTGGCAGTCGCCACTGCTCTCGCGCCTGGGCATCTGCGATGTCCCCGGCAATATCATCCTCAATGCCAGCGGTGTCGTCCAGGCCCGCAACCTCGCTCCCCAACAGCTCGAAGATAAAATCACCCAGCTGCTGAGATAATCCGTTCAATCCGTTAAATCCGTGGTCTTAAATAATTCGTAAGATTCGTGCGATTCGTGTTCGTCTAAAATATCCGTTTAATCCGTTTAATCCGTGTTCCTAAAACAATTCGTGTCATTCGTGAGATTCGTGTTCGTAAAATAAAAATCGTGGTTCTATGATGAAGTCCGTGTTTAAGTGGTTCCTCCGCGTCGTCCTGGCGCTCGTCATTCTGGTGGTCATCCTGCTCGTCACAGGATTCTGCCTCGTCAATTCCAACTCCGTCCAAAACGAGCTCGTCCGTCGTGCCAAGACCATGCTGCAGGACAAGCTCCAGACGCGCGTCGACATCGACAGCGTCAGCATCAACCTCGTCACCCTCAATGCCGAACTCTACGGGCTCTATGTCGAGGACCGCCAGCAGCGACCCATGCTCCGTGCCAACCTCCTCAAGGTCAAGGCCGACCTCATGCCGCTCATCATCGACGGCGTCGTACGCATCGAGGAGGCCCGCCTCAAGGGCATCCATGCCGAGATCCACCACATCCGCCACGACTCCATCGACTCCGTGCCGAACTACAAGTTCATCCTCGACGCCTTCAAGCGCGACCACAACCCCGACCAGAAGGCCGTGCGCAAGGAGCTGAAGAAGAAGAAGCAGAAGATAGCCCTCTCCATGTCGCGCCTCACCGCCGAGGACATCGACGTGCAGTTCAACCAATACCGCTTCTCCCTCGGTGCTCTCGCCTTCAAGGAGGGCAAGAACAATAAGCTCGGTGTCAACATCGAGCGCGTCTCCGCCCACTGGGACCGCACCAACAAGAAAGGGTGGCAGGTCAGCCATGCCGCCACCATCGCCAACATCGCCCTGCGCAGCGAGCGCGAAGGCGAAGTGCTCGCCGACATCCGCGGCGTCCATTTCACCAACAACAACCACCACCCGCGCAAGAATGCCGGCAAGCCCAAGCGCGGCTTCTTCGATGCCGAGCATGTCAACGCCTATGCCGACATGAAGCTCAACGTCGATTATACCAAGCCCGACTCCATCTTCGGCCGCCTCTCCGAGTGTACCGTGCGCGACACCATCATGGGTGTCGACGTCCGCGACCTACATACCAACTTCTACTTGAACAAGGATGGCCTCCACCTGCGCGACTTCTTCGTCCAGCAGATCAACACCACGCTGCGCTTCGACAAGGGCCTCATCCAGCTACCCAACAAGAAGCAGGGCCGCCCCTTCCGTTTCCGCACGTCGTTCATCCATGGCCGCGCCATCCTCAAGGACATCTCGCGACCCTTCGCCCCCGTGCTCAAGGACTTCGCCGAACCCCTCCTCCTCAGCGTGCGCTTCAGTGGCAATGCCACCACCCTGCGCTTCGACAATGTCCGCGTCAATACCGCCGACAAGCAGCTGCAGGTCGCCGCTCGCGGCACCATCACTGGTCTGAAGGACAAGAAACAGCTGCGTGTCCATTTCGATATTGAGCGCATGGAAGCCAAAGGCGGCAGCAAGGAACGCATCATCAAGCAGTTCCCCGTCAAGCGCCTCATGATGAAGCAGCTCCATGCCCTCGGCACGCTCCACTACACCGGTTCCTTCAATGTGCTCTATAAGAAGGAGGAGTTCCAGGGCCGCCTCTCTACCGCCGCCGGCGCACTCAATTTCTATTTCGCCCTCGACGAGAATAACAAATACCTCTCCGGCCAGGCCTCCACCGATTCCCTGGAGATTGGTCGCGTCATGGATATGAAGGACATCGGCCCCGTCGCCGCCTCGGCTACCTTCAAAATCGACATCTCGAAGCCCCGTACCGCTGTCATGCGTAAGCGCCTCGGCGGCAAGCTGCCCATCGGCGAAGTCCATGCCCACGTCTCGCGCGCATCCTATAAATTTGTACGCACGCGCGACCTCACCGTCAATATCGTCAGCAATGGCGCCGTCGCCGAAGGCAACCTCGACGCCCCCGGCAAGTGGATGGACCTCAGCTGCACCTTCTCGTTCACCAATACCAACGAGATGCAGAAGACGAAGATCAAGCCCAAGATGAAGCTCCACCTCTTCGGCAAGAGCGACCTCACCGACGAGGAGAAAGCCCAGCTGAAGGCTGAGAAGGAAGCCCGCAAGGCGCAGAAGCGTGCCGACAAGGAAGCCCGCAAGGCCCAGAAGCGTGAGGACCGTGCCGCCCTTGATGCCGAAAAACAGCTGCGCAAAGCAGAGAAGCAACAGCAGAAAGCCGCCGAAAAAGCCGCCAAGGCCGAGGCCAAAGCCGCCAAAGACGCCGCCAAGGCTGCCGAAAAACAGGCCAAAGCCGAAGCCAAAGCCCAGCGCAAAGCTGAAAAAGCCGCCGCCAAAGCCGCCAAAAAAGCCGCCAAAGCTCAGTCTGACGACTAAGGTCTTACCTCTTACATCTTCCTTCTTACCTCTTACAATCCCCTTTCTGCCCAGTCACCTCGGTCTAGGTTGCGGTAGCCTATTGCTTCGGCAATATGCACCGACTCTACCCGCTCGCTGCCGGCAAGGTCGGCAATGGTGCGAGCAACCTTTAATATACGTGTATAGGCACGCGCTGACAGCTTTAACCGTTCCATCGCCATACGTAGCATCTCCATACTGGCATCATCAGGCTCAGCAAACTCATGAAGCATTTTTTCCGTCATCATCGCATTACAATGAACGCCCTTATACGGACGGAAGCGCTCCTCTTGAATCTTGCGGGCCGCAATGACACGCTCGCGGATGGTGGCAGAGGGTTCACCGGGCTGCATCTGACTCAACTGTGCAAACGGCACAGCCTGAATCTCGCAATGGATATCGATACGGTCCAAAAGCGGACCGCTGATTTTATTCATATAACGCTGAATCTGTCCCGGTGTACAGGCACAATGGTGCGTCGGGTCACCATAATATCCACAAGGACAAGGATTCATCGAGGCTATCAGCATAAACGAGCACGGGTATTCTACACTGTACTTAGCACGGGCAATGCTGATTTTACGGTCTTCTAACGGCTGGCGCAACACCTCCAATACAGAACGCGACAACTCAGGCATCTCGTCGAGGAAGAGCACGCCATTATGGGCCAAAGATATTTCTCCAGGCTGCGGATTATTACCGCCGCCGACAAGGGCGACTTGGGATATCGTATGGTGCGGCGCACGAAAGGGCCGCTGACTGATGAGACTGGTGTCACGGTTCAGTTTACCAGCCACCGAATGAATCTGCGTGGTTTCCAGACTCTCAGCCAACGACAAAGGCGGCAGAATACTCGGCAGACGCTTGGCAAGCATCGACTTTCCCGATCCTGGCGGACCAATCATTATAATATTTTGAACTTTATTTTCCTTGCGCGAATAATAATTGCGCCTACGCACACGAAGCCTACGGCCTGTCATTGTATCATATTGGAAATACATCATAAAGTTCAAAAATCATTATTCCATTCTTATATATAACGTTGAAAAGATACTTTTTATTATGAGTTTTATAATAAAAAACCCATACTACCACTGGGATAGTATGGGATAAAAAACAGGTATGAAATTCACAAATGATTATTGATGATTCGTTTCATTTGATTGCGTATTATCTCTTGATGTTATTTCTAATTGTTCCTTTATTCTTTTTCTTAAACTTTTCATAAGCCAAATATTATATTATCGCTATAATGATTTAATCATTGCATTCTCCAAACGTTCATAATCCAATATAGGAGCATCATCCTCAAATTCAATAGGAGACATTATCTCTAAATCTTTTACCATACGTTTTCTGTTTCTTTCTTTAATTCCTGCTCTTTCCTCATAAAAACTTGGGTTATCAAGTATAATCTTCATACCCTTTATGGTACAATTATAAACCAATGTTGCCTTTGCATCTTTTACACTTTCAGTTTCATCATCTTCTTCTATCAATGAAGCCCACGTAAAAAATATCTCATTTGCAACTGCTCCCCTTTTGTTAATCATTCGCATTATTTCTTCTGCTTTCATAATATAGATTGATATATTTATTAATAATATAGTATTTTTATTTCTGATTATTTAATTGTTTCATTTCCTCTCTCCATTTATCGCCAAATTTGTTTTTTACCATGACATAGAATTTTCCAAATGCTTCTTCTTCACTTTTGCATTGCTCAAATCGTTTCCAATGTTTCTCAACATCATCGAAACCATTATAGCCGGTTGAAACTTCTGATAATTTATGAAACATCATTCTACCATCTTCACCAAAGGTTTTTAGATACTTACCAATTGTAGCCCATTCAGCCCAATGGCCACCTGTATCAAAGCCTTTACTAATTAAATAGTCAATGGTACGGCCTAAATCATTTAGTTGCTCATTATATGAGTGATATTTGATTTTAGATATTCTTCTCTGTGTTTTTATCAATTCTGCTTTCTTCTCATTAATTTGTTCTTCGCTTACTTCATCAAATATTTTAATCTCACAATCCCTTTTAACCAAAATGTTTTCATCATAACTACCAAATCGGATTCTTGTTATGTCTTTGCAATGCTTGTCAATGTTAATGCCATACTTCTTTAGTTTATAATACATAGATGTGTAATATATATCAATATCTTTTGAGTCTGGTATTGGGACAAGGAAATAGAACCCCTTACCCCTACAACTCAAACAAACACAATAGACAAAGTTAAGTTCAAATATCTTTTGCTTTATATATTCAATGTCATACTTTGCAAATAAAACCTTATTATCTTCTTCGTCCACATCTAAACACATGATGTTATTGTACTGAATGACATTGTTTGTGGTTCTATTTTCCCCTAACAATGCGGATATAGTTACACCAATTAAGTTGTTCATTTTATATTCCTTCTGCTGTTTTGCATCGTCAATTTTTCTAAGTTCCAATATAGTGTCCTTGATATAGTTTTGAACAGGAACTAAAAAATCAATCAACCTTATTATATCACTTCTCTTTGTCGATTTTGCGTTCTTATAAACTCCGATTGTGATATTATCTAATTCATGACTTGTGATATTCATAATCTTTATATTTTATTTTTTTTCTTTTCTTTATTTATACTCATAATGTTGTAGTGATATGTAACCATGTAACCGATGTAACCGAACTTTTCTCAATTTATAAATAAACACATATTCTTATATATAAATTATATTTTTTCAGAAATATATTATTTATTGGTTACATGGTTACAAACACTATAACTGATTATCTATTAAACAATTAGGTGTAACCAAAAAGCGGTTACGTAACCGACCAAAAGCGGTTACACATAGATAGTGACTAATCACTACCATGTGTAACTCAACTAAGCGCAGTTACAAAACAAATCTGGGTTACAATCCGAGTTACAACTCTGTCTTTCAAACCCTTTATATACCGTGCCATTGTAACGAATTGATTTGTATTTCCACTCATTACCTAAACCATTACCGATGTAATTTGGTGCTCGTTCTTCGTTATAATGTTTCTTCAACACAAAACGCAAATATGAGTATGGCAGTTTGACAATCTTACATAATGTGTCATTATCATAAACTTTATTATCAGTGTATTGTTCATACAGATCCATTTCAGAATTAAATTCACCCTTACTATTAAGATGATATTTTTTATCCAATATGTTTCTGACATAATCAATAACCACATCATCAGTGAATGTCTTAAACTGCGACATTGTATTTGCGAAATCATCCATCAAATCCTGTGTTATATCCAAATACATATTCGGATTCTCTTTGTAATAATACACCGATTCAGCCCATATTTGATTTATGTATTCGTCAGTTAATACTTCAAATATGCGCCCGTCTCTATTTGTCTTATTACATTTGATTACCCAAAAACGACGCTCAACTATACTCGTATTGTCACGCAAAAAAGTTGAATCATTTGTAGAACCGATAAACACACAATGACGAGGATAGGTTTCTGCATCCTTTCCAAACGCTAATCGAGCAGTATCTTTTGTATTTGAAATGAATGTTTTGATATTGCTCATTTCTTTCTTATTGAATGAATCCAATTCATCAACAACCGCAATCCATGTTCTGTTTAGTTTGTTAATAAGGTCTTTGTGTCCCACTTCATTCAATGATACATTGTTTGAGTATTTAAGGGAAATCAAATCACATATAGATGATTTGCCTATACCCTGTTCACCCTGCAAAACAATCATATTATCAAACTTACAGCCAGGCTCAAATATCCTCTTAACAGCTGCAATAAACCATGTCTTTGTCATATAGCGGTTAAGTTCCGTATTATCTGCATCTAATAAGTCAATAAACAATGTTTCAATTCTTTTCTGACCATCCCATTCAACACTATTCAGATAGTCAATGATAGGGTTATATTCGTTTCTGTGAAATACTACCGTTAATGCTGTATCTATTTTTTTGAATGACAATATACCCAATTCATTTTCTATGTCTGTATATAAGTCACATAAATCAGAGTCTTTAAATTCTTTACCACAAAACTCATTTTGTTTGGTAAAGTCATTGTACCTAAACTTATCTTTGTATTTAGTTGACTGAGTAAGATAAATGATGTAGTTTGTAATCACATTTTTAATGTTACCCTTTGGGTCAAGTTCCAAACCTGACTTCCATACGTTTTCTGCTTGCGCTTCTTCAATTTGCGCATTTAATTCTTTGAGGTTTTCAATTGTAAAATTCATACTTTTTTTTTTTTGTTTGTGTTTTCCTTATATTATAATAAGGTTAATCTTTAAATAACTCCTGTTTTTCCTGAGAAACTTTTTATCATTAAGTAAATAAATAATATACCGTTCCCTAAAGGGAACTCACAAATTCCTTTTTATATCCATTTCTTATATCAACATATATTTATATTAATATAGGAATATTTGTAAAGATATTCAAAGTATTGTTAATGAATGTTACAGAAAAATGACAATAAAAAAAGGTGGTCAACTTTGGCCACCTTTATATCTCTTACAAAGATAATATTATATCAGTTCACTTTTATTTATGGTTAAAATACGAATCTGATAAATCTAAAATGTCTTGGCAAAAATCCTTCTTCAAATCAGAATATTGACCTTCAAATATTATATTGTCTTTATATGCTATTTGAACATTACACCCATCATCAATGCCGTTATTATCAAACCAATTAAATTTTTTAAGGCCTGTAATAAATGCTTTATATGCCACTTTCAGTTCTTCTTCATCTTCTAAAACGAAATCACCAAATCCTGTGATTGCATCTTTTTCGACACCATTATTAAGATTATAGAAGAAATCCTTTAATGTGATAGATTTAATAACCTCACCATTTGGACACGATAAGACCATATTACCATATTTTTCAAAAATATCTATCACATATTTTTTTGATTGTTGGGCTGGACTATTGTTATATGCAATTAGTTGTTTCACCAACATATCTATTTGGTTTGGGTCAAAGTTCTCTGTTATGTCATTGAACACCCTATTTGTTTCTTTTATCTTTTCTTGTTCCATATTATAAATGTTTCTATTATATCCTTTATCATTTATATAACGCTAAAAACTACTATTTATTGCCTTTGTCGATTAATGTCGTTAATCCTGAGATACTTTCTTTATCAATCCATATAATTATATATATAGGACAAAGAAAGTACCTCAAGGTTCTTATATGGATTTATTCTCTAAATACTCTATTTCCCTTGATAGGTTTTCCAAAATGTCATAACCGTTTTGTATATCATAATCAAGTTCTTCAGAATTATTCGGATTGGCTTCCCTTTTCTTTTCGTATTCCATAACCATTCGGTTTGTTTCTTCGTATTCTGATTGCAATTGTTCCAATGTTTTTGTCTGTGTTTCCATACTTTCATTCTTATTATCAGACCAGCACTCCAAAAGAGCATCTAAATCCATATTAATCCTATTCCCGTGATTATCTCTGAGGAAATAATTTTTATCATAATGATTCTCTTTTATCCAATCATTAAGAAGCCTTATTGTATTTTCTGATTGTAATTGTACAAAACTTAAAGCCCCAATAGTCTCGGGAATGTTATAATCATACATCACCTGAACCCACTCATTGAATGGTTTATTCATGTGTGTGAGTTTCTTTGTAATATGAGAATTCTTGGTAAACTCCATTTCAGAAAAGAACTTCTCACCAAAAGCAATCCACTGCTCTTTTGTCTTGAATGTGAAAAATACGTTTGTATTAACCATATTTGTTTTGTTTATTTAAAATGAAATTGTCTTTAATTCTGAGATACTTTCCATACCAATCTATATAATTATAAATATAGAACGGAAAAGTATCTCAGAAACTATTTTGTGTTTTAAGTTAACATCAGAAGTGTATTATCTTCAATTTCTTCATAAATAGTAATGTCATTGTCATGTTCATCACTACCTATCACCAAATTGATTATTTTGTCGGGGCAAACTATTGTGAGTTCGCCACCGACCTTGTTTAAGTTGATAGTCATTTTCAATACTGTTTAATGTAAATACCGAAGTCTTTGGTGCAAGGATTAGAGTTAAGACAATTTTTAACGTCTTCGTAGTGTTTTGTGGCTGAGACAAATCTCAAATCCCAAATTTGGTCAGTCACATTTCTTAAATAGATTACAGGATTACGAACATCTTTCATTTCAATAGAAAGAGTTCCCATTGCTACTGCCATTTGCTCTAAGTTATTTGAGCGATCATTACTTAAATTAAAATTCATATAATTAATTATTTAAAAATTGTGAGTGTAACTTATGGGGTACACCCTTTCCCATAAGGCTATACCTTCCCTTCTATATATTTTTTAAAATATATATTATTTCCCCTTTCCAATAAATCAAAGAACGCTATAATAAAAATAGGAAGATTGATTAAAAAATTAAAGATTTTAATGCACTAAATACGTGTCGTGCGCAACTAAGAAAGATATAATTATTACTTATTTATCTTTCTAACACTTTTGTGTGTTAAAAGGCACAAAAGGTTGTAAAGGCCATCGACCGACAAACCGAAAGTCGGCTTTTCTAATGTAATGAAGTCCTTGTCTGGGAACGATGCTTCACCATCAACTCTAAGCACAAGTTCTTCATCCTCATAACTGATGGAATGAGGATAGGCAGTAGCATCCATCTGACAATGACTATCTGCAATTAAGGGATTAACATTGTACATTAGATTTTCTAATTCATCAAATCCATCAATGTATTCAACATCTAAGATTGAATGAAGCACAACTTCATCTTTTTGGTAACTTTCAAACTTCTTTTTGATTTCGCTCAAAAGTGCAACCTTAATTTCATTCTCTCTTTTAAGAAAACTCTTGATTGTAGTTATTTTCATTGTTTAATACGGTTGACCTATACACCATAAGGTTTTAAATTAATAAAAAATTATGTTTGTAAATAGAACATATTAACCAGATATACACCTTTTCCATTAGGCTATACCTTCCCTTCTATATATTTTTTAAAATATATATTATTTCCCCTTCCCAATAAATCAAAGAACACAATAATAAAAATAGGAAGATTGGCTATAAAATTAAAGATTTAGCGAGTTAAAATCACAAATAAATGTGTTTTATTTTAACCTGGGGATTTGTTGATATTGATTAGATAGGCGGCCTCGTTTATTGTCTATAAATCTGAGATACTTTCTATACCGATTATTATAATATATATATAAGGTATAAGAAAGTATCTCAGATAAATATTAAGCACGTTCTTTATGTTTCCTTATTTCTTCTGACCAAAAATCAGCATTGGATTGCAGGTTTCTTGCAATACCTCCAAGGATTGGTAAGCATTCATAAGTTAGTCCTGTTTTTTGGGCTATAATATCATACCAATCATTATTATCAATTAAGTCCAATACGTTTTTATTTAAGAGTTTTGCGTGTTCCTCAAAATCAAGGTTTTCTTTAATGCAAATATTTGCAAGATATTGTCCGAAAGACAAACATGCTTCACGACAAAAATCTGTATCATCAGTTAACTTGTCCCATTTAGCATAGTCAACCACATCATATTTTTTGATGTAATCTGCCGTATAAGCAATCATATTGACTATTACTTTTGCTTCCGCGTCACTTCTGAAAAAACGCGGGATTCTGAAAGCGGTGGTGTATGTGCCATCTTCATTTTTCCATGTCATGTTTAATGTTTCTGTACTCATTATAATATATATATATTTATAATAGGTGTGCCTTTTTGGTAAGGCACACCGTTTTTGTTATTAGGCGGCTTTTTTGATTTGTTTGATAGATATAGTTTTTGTTTGATATTTGGTAGTTATTGTTATTGAATATGGGTATTGAGTGTATTTAGGTGAAAAGATTGAATTTCTTGTTTCTTTACAATCAAATGAAAATGTATAAGTGATATTGTTTAATGGTTTATAACCATTTTTGATTAGTCTTTTTCTAATCTTGTTATACATTTCTTCTTCTTTCTCCTTTTTTAAGAAGTTAAACTTTGGGTTCTCTACTACATTACTAATTTTCTTTTTCATGTCTTTTTGTTATTTTATGTTATACAAAAAATTTTAGTGCGCATAAAATAGGAACATTACAAAAAAAATTCAAAGAATCACTCCTAATAAAAGTTAAACAAATATAGATTTACCTGTTAAGTTGATTTGGTTTTGTTTATTAGTTAATTGAATTTTTTATGTTTCAATATAACTCCAAAGACTTATCAGTTGATAATCATTTGTCTTATCAATACCTATATAAAAATAGAATTATATCCCAACTATTTGATATACTATATCTATTTAAATTATATATTAAGTGCAGCATGATTAGGAACCTGTTTACTCCATTATAGAAATGGTGGTATAATACCCATCCGACACCATCACGTTTCACTAAAGAAGAAGTATTGAAATCGCCGTAGCCCAAAAGTGACAATGGTGATGAAACACAGATGCAACCCAGACGATGGGACAATATCTATATACAATTTCACTATCAAAATGACAAAACATGATAAAGAGCACCATAAATTGGGATAATTGTACCATTTTTGCCTTAAAAAGATAAATTTCGCACCATTTTGTAACAAGTTTCAGAAAAAATCCCTATCTTTGTAGCGTCAATCAGTAAAGAGCGACAACATTGAGGAGAGCGATTAGGCTTTGACCCGATAGAGAATCTGGAAAATTCACTGTAGTAAGGGACAAGTTTGAAAGCTGCTTCTCCTGCAGTAGCATATATACTGCTCGCTCCGCTATGGAGTCGGCTCACATATATACCTGCAGGTGTGAGCTGATATTTCATTCTTATTACTACAGGTATTCCAGAACCTTCTATCTGAGGATGATAGTAAGGCTCACACTCTTGTGTATCTGTGAACAAAGAAACAATAACGTATATAAAAACTTTCATAACTATGGCATTTATTGAAATTAACAACAAAAAGAAACAAGAGATTGAAGCCGCAAAGGCACGTGCAGAAATGATGGCTGCCGAAGCAGCCAAAGAAAAGGCGAAGGCAGATGAAAGAATTGCCCGTTCCAATAATTTATCAATGGAAGCACGAGAGATAAGACAAGAAATAAACGAGAAATTTGATAAGCTATTTGACCGTACAGAAGAGTTGCTTAAAAGTGGTCGCGGTGATGCAATTGCTGAAATCTATCGGAATATGAATCAGATTCTCACTACTCGTAGAGATACGGTAGCAGGAGGTAGGGCTGCAACTATATTAGAGTCCTATACGGCACCAACAGATAAAGAGAATTTGGATTTGTATTTTGCAACTATTAAGTCCATGACATTTACTCCAATTTACAACAATACAAATACAAATTCGCAAACAAATGACAATGTTTTTAGGAACTACATGTATTGGGTAAAAAAGGGTGACAAGGCTTATGACGCATGGTTTGAAGCCAACACCACAGTTCTACCTACAGAACAAAAGGAACTAATCGAGGAATTAAAAAGAATTGCCAATGAGGCTAAAGATGGAGAGTACGATGTAGAGACGTTGATGGAATTACTTTCTCGTTACTCGCAAGTCTCTCAGATTCATCCACACGGTTCCCATAAGGGAGAAGAATTTAATGAGGTGGGATTAACTGTGTTGGAAATGATAAAGGAACGTTTTATTGTACCAACAGAAAAAGATGCTTTGGAAAAGTTTGTTCAGGCATTGAAAGATAATAAGAAAGAACTGGAAAATTATAGTGAAAAGTATTCTACTCTCTGGTTTAAAGGGTCAATGGTTTCTCCGAAGGCAATATTCAAAAAGATGGATGCAAGAGTCAATCCGACAGATGTAATCACTAAACAAGGTACAGTTTCTTTGTACGATCATTTCATGCAAGAAGCAGAGCGTATCGTCAAGAACAAGTACCCTAATATAACAGAAGGCGCCTTTGGCGAAATTAACAAAAAAGCCAAACAGAAGAAAACAATCTTAATAAGTATTGCTGCTATCGTATTAATTATTATCTTGCTATGTTTTATACTATAATTTAGCCGTCTTAATACATTTATGACAGGTTATCAGTATTGGGAGAGATTTATTGCACAATGGCACAATGGTAAACTCGGAACACTAAAAGGTGAGTGGTCGAATCCTGATGACATACCACTTTATGGGAACGAGAATGATAATGTCCTGACATCGGAATATATACCAGAGCCGTGGTGGGGTAATAGGATAATCACATTATGGAAATACTTGCGGTCATAGGTATTATAGCATTATTGGCTCTGTTATTCACAGGCGGAGGTCTCTTTGGTTGGTTGCTAAGGGGGCTGGAAGTCATCTTTGGCTTTCTTGTAGAGGGCAACCAGAATTGTCTGGGTTGCATCATCAAGATTATCGTTGCTGCCATTTTCCTCTTTGTTTGTGCAGGGCTGCTTGGGTTATAACACTGTGGATATTATTAAAATGTGTATCTTTCAATAAAATCATGATTGTTTAATATAAATAAGGAGAGTAACTTTAGTTTAAGATGTTACTCTCCTTAATATGGCTCAAAATATATAGTTAATCTGTCATCTGTATGTAATAAACCAAATCTTTCTCTTTTAGATTATCCATACACCATCCATCGACTTTGTGATATAATTCACTATATAAGTTCATATATTCCTCGTTCTTTCCGTAAAAGTGACAGGATTTCCACGACATGACCATTGCCAATTCCGTGACATATTCCACATTGTTTTTCCAATTATTAAAAGAACGATTGAATGTGTCTCTAATCGCTTCAACTCCGAAAGCGTCTGCGATTGTAAAGTCAGACCAAAAAGTGGTCTTTAACTCATATCCATTTTCAAGTTTCTGTCCCATCTTCTTTATATGTTGTTAAAAGGTTTATTAGTTCTTCTAAATTCTCATTTAGTTTGTGAAGTTCATACGGAACTCTCTCATAAAATTTAATCTCTAAGTTTGTCATAATTATATAGGTATTATAAACAAAAAACAAGGATTAACTTAATCCTTGTTTTTTGTTTAGATTGGGTGTTAGTTCGTTTCAAGAGCCTGTTTCAGATGGGATAGTCTGTCAATCTCTGCCTGGAGTTTGTTAATCTCCTCCTGTTTGGTGGTCTGAATGTATTGTTTGCAAAAGTCAATCACCTTAACCACATCTTCCGTTGTCGCTTTCCTTTTGATGAACAACTCTTTGACCTTGTTCTCCAGCCTGTTCTTCTCCTGTGCTTCACTTCTCATCTTCTGCATATCGAAGAAGAAACCGATTTTCTTTACTTTCTGTTCAAGCGTTAAGGCCTCGAACTTCTTACGCCAATTACGGGGAACGATGGAGCGGTTTTCAGTAATGTACTTCTCCATTTCTTCCTTTGTCATTGTGGGTTCTACAACTGCGTCGTTCTTTTTCTCAGGGTTTGATTCTTTGTTTGCCATAATTGTAATATTTTAGATGTTAAACCAATATTTGATTATAGAATATAGTCATAAACCGAAAAAAATTAAAAAAATCACTGAATAAAACAATAACATTTTCTGATTGTGTTAATACTTGTTCCTGTAATCTTTGAAATATTACGTAAACTAATACCCTTTTTCAACAACTTTATTTCCTCAGTATATTGGTCTTTCATTTCAATATCGCTTTTCCTATATCCCTCTTTACGACCAACTTTTCCACCGTTTGCTCTGTAATTCTTGTAACCACTTTCAACTCTTTCACGGATGGTTTTACGTTCCATCCTTGCTATTTCTGCTAAAATCGTAATTAAAAACTGGCTCATTGGATTAACCAATCCGTTTTCTGTCAGTGTTTCAATATGGTAATTTTGAATATATAATGATATACCCATTTTATTGAACTGCTCTATTACTTCCAAGACCTGCAGTGTGTCTCTACCAAGCCTTGAAAGTTCCGTGACTATTACCATATTTATATTATTCATGCGTAGGTAATCAATCATTTTTGATAGTTCCTTACGTTCCGTGTTCTTCTTTGCTCCACTAACCTTTTCACAGAATGTAGCGGTAACCATCCAATTATTTCTTTGGGATAGTGCGGTTAATTCGTTTACTTGTCTTTCGTAGTCCTGTCCGTTTGTACTTACTCTTGCAAATATTACAACCTTTTTCATTATCATTAATTATTAGTTCAATGATAATATAGTAATATTGTACACATATTCCATGTGTATCAAAATAATTTTTTATATTATAATGAAATAAGAAAAAGTGTATCAATACTGATCATTATAGATTATATTGATACACTTTTATTTTAATACGGAAATATCGGTAAAAGTTAATCATCTACCTTTTCAAAACGACCAGTCTTTTTGTTTCGTTTTGCCATTTTATCATAGGTATATATTAAATCTTCCGTCCCATCCTCATTTATTCTATATACATGGGTATTTGCTTGGTTTTTATAAATATATAAATATTCACTACGTGGAGAAATTACAGGCATTGCATATTCAAATGTAATATGTGTGGTATGTGGTCTTTCATCCCTTTTAATAATCATCTTACTAATATACTTCCTCACAAAGTCCATCTTAGTAGAAAAATCATCTATCTTATCAACATTGATAGGTTTAATGCTCAAATTCCTTTGAGTATCTTCTATCATTGTTTGGAATGTCGATATTTCAGCATTCAGTTTGTTAATCTTTTCGGAGTAGATTTTAATATTCTCATTTATATCATCCATCTTTTTGTTAAATATATCCCCACTAACTCTGTTATTCATATACACATCTAACAGTTTTCCGCTTTGTTCTTTTAATGACTTGATTCTTTCCTCATATTGTATTTTCAATGTGTTTTTAGAATCCAACTCAGATTGAATCTCATTTATCTTTTTAGTTATTTCAAAACTGCTGTTAAGGTTAATTATCGTTCTTGTTTCTTCCCACATAATCCAATCAGCAATTTCCGAATTTATCTGCATACTATGAAGTTTATTAGTACCGCATACATAAGCCTTTACGTTACCACCGCAGCCCGTCATCATTCTACCGCAATAGCCACAATAGATTTTTCCTCTACATAACAAATCCCTTTTACAATTATACCTTGCATTACACTTGGCCTTACTCATTTTGTCATGGGCTTTATCCCATACCTCTTTAGTAATAAGTGGGGGATAACACCAATTCCCTGTAACGTAAACCTCAGTATCAAAGAAATGTTTTATCTTATGTTGTGCCTTTTTATATTCAGTTGCAGGAAATATATCTGACCATTTCCCTGTGGCATATATATATGTATCATATAAAGAACTATCAGTAGTAACATAATGATTGAATAAGTCAACTATTATCTTACTATGTAATGAATGAGGGACACATTTCTTTTCTTCATTCTTTATATAGCCGAATATAGTTGCACCGCCAAATTTTTGCCCTTTTTCTCTCATTTCGTTTTTAGCCCTGAGAAATCTCTCTTTCTTTATCATCATTTCATTCTCGGCAAGGGTGGCGAATAGTGAGAATACCGTATTGGCATTAGGTTCATAACCATTTCTATCATCAGTTAGTAACTTAACAGGTGGATTAAGTATATATAACTGAATTTTATGTCTAAACAAATATTCTCTTATACTATATAAAACATCTTGTCTTCGTGCAAGTCGTGATGGTTCCCAACAAATAACACAATCAATGGATGGGTCACTTTCAATATGATGTTTCATTATCTGAATACCCAACCGTTCTTCTTCACTTAATTTAATTGCTGATTCAATAGTTTCAATGATGATTTGGTTTTGTTCTTCAAAACCCAATCTCTTTGCTTCTCTTTTCAAATCATTCGTTTGACTTTGAATGTCTTGTGGTGACGTGCTAATACGTGCCAAGATAATGATTTTCTTATCCATAACAGCAATTTTAATTGTTCTGTTTTAATAATACGGTGCAAATATAGTAAAAATATCGCAAATTAAAAATAAAGTTCAAAATAATGTTATGCTATGACGTCATAGAGCCAATTTAAATTCATTTTAACATGTTTTATGAAGAAATGTTCGTGTATGTCTTCAAAATTTGTTTTCTTTGCGTCAGAATATAATTTTAGCAATATGAACAATAATCCACTTAATCGGATAAAGGTTGTTCTCGTGGAAAAACAGAGAACGAGTAAATGGTTGGCTGAGCAGTTAGGTAAAACCCCTGCAACAGTTAGTAAATGGTGTACAAATACATCACAACCAGACCTCCAGACTTTGGCACGAATTGCTAAACTTTTGGAATGTGAGAAAAGAGAACTAATAACTGATTAAAAAGGATAGTAGTCATGTTAGTAAAAACTTATAGTGCCGCAGTTATGGGGTTAGAGGCTACTACCATTACGATAGAAGTTAACCTAACAAGGGGCGTAATGTTTCACTTATCTGGTTTAGCAGATACAGCAGTCAAAGAAAGTTATGACCGAATAAGTGCAGCCCTTCCTAATGTTGGTTTCAAGACACCAACAGCGAATATAACCATAAATCTTTCTCCTGCCGATTTAAAAAAAGAAGGAAGCGGATTTGACTTGCCTATGGCTATAGGCATTTTAGGGGCTGATGGTAAAATTGAGTGTGGCAGACTTCAAGAATATATGTTGATTGGTGAATTAGGACTTGATGGAAAATTAAAGCCTGTTCGTGCCGTTTTGCCTATTGCGATTCGGGCAAGAAAGGAAAAATTCAAAGGGTTAATTGTTCCAAAAGATAATATACGTGAAGCAGCCGTAGTCAATAACCTTGAGGTTTACGGTATGGACAACCTTAGTGATGTTATTGCCTTTATGAATGGCAGCACAAAATATGAGCCGATGGTTGTTGATACTCGAAAAGAGTTTTATGAACAACAATATACTTATGACTTAGATTTTTCTGACGTTAAGGGACAAGAAGGAGTAAAAAGAGCTTTGGAGGTTGCAGCCGCAGGTTCTCACAATGTCTGTCTTATTGGCCCTCCTGGTTCAGGAAAATCAATGATGGCCAAACGGCTACCTTCAATACTTCCTCCTTTATCTCTGGCAGAAAGTTTAGAAACTACACAGATACATTCTGTTGCGGGGAAATTGGATAAAAATATATCTCTGATTTCTCAACGCCCTTTTAGAAGTCCACATCATACTCTATCACAAATTGCAATGACTGGTGGAACCTCAAAAGCCATGCCCGGTGAAGTGTCGTTGGCTCATAATGGAATTCTATTTCTTGATGAATTACCTGAATTTTCAAAACAGACATTGGAGGTTTTACGTCAGCCTTTGGAAGATAGAAAAATTACTATTGCAAGAGCAAATTATTCTGTAGAATATCCATGTTCTTTCATGTTTGTTGCATCTATGAATCCTTGTCCGTGTGGTTACTATGGCGATCCAACACATAATTGTGTTTGTACTCCAGGACAGATACAAAGGTATATGTCACGCATAAGTGGTCCATTAATGGATAGAATAGACCTTCATGTAGAAGTTCCTGTTGTACCTTTCTCAGACCTTTCAAAAATGGCATCAGGCGAACCAAGTTCTGCTATTCGTGAAAGAGTTATTAAAGCAAGACAAATACAGGAAGAACGATTTAAGAATCACAAAGGTGTATATAGCAATGCTCAAATGAGCGAAAGAATGATACATCAATATGCAGAACCAGACGTACAGGGATTAAATATGCTTCGTCTGGCAATGGAAAAACTAAGTTTATCTGCAAGAGCATATAGCCGAATATTGAAAGTGGCAAGAACTATTGCAGATTTAGATGGAGCAGAAAAAGTACAATCTAACCATATCGCAGAAGCCATTGGTTATCGTAGTCTGGATAGAGGTGATTGGGCAGAAAGAGGAGTATAAATAAAAATGAAGAATAAAAATAAAGTTCAGATTATTATGAGGTTGTGACCACCTGCGGCCGCCACCTCCAAGGCACGCTTCACGCTCTCCTGACCCTTCACGTCGCTGAAATCGATGTCGAAATGGTTCTGATGCTCGTAAAACTCCTTACGCGTATCGATGATGGTCGGCTGGTAGCTGTCGGCACCGTTCATAAAACGGATGACGTCCGACAGTGTATCCATGCCATAGACCTCCAACTGGTTCACGACAGCCGCTTCACGGATATTCTGCTGGGGTACAATGAGCCCCTTGAACTTTTCTGCCCTGGCCCTAATGGCGATGGGCAATGCACCGCGAACAGGTTGCAAACGCCCATCGAGGCCTAACTCGCCGACGAGCATGTATTTGTCCAACCGGTCACAGTTCACCTTGTCGTTGGCAGCCAAGATGGCAATAGCCAGCGGCAGGTCGTAACTCGAACCTTCCTTCTTGATATCTGCTGGCGAGAGGTTGACGGTGATATCTCCGACACCTGTTTTAAAACCACAATTAGTAGTGGCTGCTTTTATGCGATCATAGCTTTCTTTTACGGCAGAATCAGGCAGTCCTGTCATGTGGAACTGCACACCTCTAGTTATGTTCACCTCGACAGTTATCTTCGTGGTTTCCAGACCGTTAACTGCCACCGTATACGTCTTTGCAAGCATAATAAATTAGTTTTATCCGACAAAGATAATCATTTTTCTTTGAACCTACAAAAGAATGACATTATAAACGCTAGAATATAAAATTTTTTAAGAAATCAACCTGAAATGATTTTGTAAGCCATCGTCTCGACTGAGAATTCAGGGTCGCTGATGTTTTTCTCTACTAGGGCGATAGCCTTCTGGATGAACTGCTCGTCGAGTGGCGTGATGGTAATCTCGCTGGGTTCGATATCCATCTTCTGGCGGAACTGCCGGTGGTTGTCCTGCTGCCAGTACTATACGCTGACTGGTCTGCGGGTTGCTGCAGACACAAAAGGACTGCTGATTACGGGCGGCAAGAAAATAATAATCAAATAAAGAGGGCCAAGCTCTCTTTTTTGATTTTTTATTTGTAATTTTGCAAAAAAATACAGACTTATGACTATCAATTATAAAGAACTCATTACTCCCATACTGATGGCTATGCTGCCCATACTGGCACATGCCCAGAAAGAGAATATAGCATCATCCTGCGGACCTGTACCCACCGAGAATCAACTTCGGTGGCAGGATATGGAGATGTATGCGTTCATACATTATTCGCTGAACACCTATACAGATCAGGAATGGGGGTTCGGCAATGAAGATCCAAAGTTGTTTAATCCCTCGAATCTCGACTGCCGGCAGTGGGCACGTGTGTGCAAACAGGCAGGTATGCGAGGCATCATCTTTACTGCCAAGCATCATTGCGGTTTTTGTATGTGGCCCTCGGCCTATACGGAATATTCGGTGAAGAACTCGCCGTGGAAGAATGGTAAGGGTGACGTGGTGCGCGAACTGGCTGATGCTTGTCGCGAAGAAGGACTTGAGTTTGCTGTCTATCTCTCGCCGTGGGACAGAAATCATCCTGAATATGGTCGCCCTGCTTATGTGGAGTATTTCCGCAACCAACTTCGTGAGTTACTGACGAACTACGGCGACATCTTCGAGGTGTGGTTCGACGGAGCCAATGGCGGCGACGGATGGTATGGCGGGGCCAACGAGGTGCGCAAGATAGACCGTACTACTTACTACCAATGGCCCGAGACGTATAGGATGATTCGTCAGTTGCAGCCAAAATGTCTTATCTGGAATGATGGTAGCGACCGCGGTGACCTGCGCTGGGTAGGTACCGAGGCGGGCAATGTGGGCGAAACCAACTGGAGCCTGATGCCCAGTAAGGGCGATACACCCTGGCACATGCTGCACTATGGTGTGGAGGAGGGCGATGTATGGTGTCCTGGCGAGACGAATACGAGCATCCGTCCAGGCTGGTTCTATCACGAAACGGAGAACGAACACGTAAAGAGCCTGTCGAAGTTGATGGATACCTATTATAAATCGGTAGGACGCAACTCTACGCTGCTGCTCAACTTCCCCATTGCACCTAACGGTCGCATCCATCCTAACGATAGTCTGCGTGGCATCGCCTTCAAGCAGATGATTGACGAGGTGTTTAAAGAAAATCTTATTGAACATGGAACATTGACCATTGATCATTCTGCTGCCCAAAAGGAGTCAGATGCCAATAATGTTCAATGTTCAATATTCAATGTTCAATGGGATAAGCCTACGGCTTTCAACCGCTTCCTGGCTGAGGAAGACATTGCCAAAGGGCAACGTGTGCGCAAGTTCTCGCTCGAGGCACTGGTTGATGGCAAATGGCAGACGCTAAGGGATGAACTAGTAGGGGATGGCGACGGGCTGACCACTATCGGTCACCGCCGCATCATCTGTTTCCCTACGGTGAAAGCCACAAAACTACGTTTTACTATCAATAGCTATAAACAGGAGCCAATCATCAAGAAGATAGGTGTTTACCTTGCACCGGAACTCACAGCCGACATCCCTAATAGTGGCGAGAAGAAATCATCGGGGCTGCATATCTTCTTCGGATCGCCCCAGCAGATGTTCATCGACTGGGATGCCGAGCAGACCATCTCTACATTCCGCTATCTGCCACCGCAGGACACGAAAGATGGTATCATTACCCATTATACCCTGTGGGGATCGACTGACTGGAATAATTGGGAGAAGCTTGCCACAGGCGAGTTCTCAAACATCATAAACAACCCTATTTGGCAAACCATTAAGTTCCCTGCAGCAAAGGTGCGTGTCCTTCGCTTTGAAGCTGATCGCCTAAGCAGTGGCACTCGCATGGGCTATGGAGATATTGAAATCAAGTAAAATATGAAAAGAATTTGGCTTTTAGCTTTTGGCCTTTGGCTTTTGGCTTTTGGTGCTTCGGCACAGACGAGAGACTGGGAGAACCCAGCAGTGCTCGGCATCAACAAACTGCCGTACCATGCGACGCTGCAGCTGCCGTCGAAATGGAAGGAGTGTAAGGAAATTGTGAGTCTCGACGGACAATGGCTGTTCCATTGGAGTCGTAATCCAGAGGAGAGGGCCGTTGACTTCTACCGTGAGGACTATGACGTGAGTAGTTGGGGGAAGATAAAGGTGCCAGGCAACTGGCAGACACAGGGCTATGGCACACCCATCTATACCAATATCGAGTATCCCTTTCAGCGTAACCGTCCCAGCGTTACAAGTGAACCGCCAAAGGACTGGACGGCCTACGAGAACCGCAATCCTGTGGGACAATACGTCACATACTTCGACGTCTCCAAAGATATGCTTTCGAAGAATCTGATCCTCCACTTCGGCGGTGTACATTCAGCTATGTATCTTTGGGTGAACGGACAGAAGGTGGGCTACAGCCAGAACTCGATGTCGCCAGCAGAGTTTGATGTGACCAGCTATCTGCGTGAGGGCAAGAACAAACTCGCCGTAGAGGTGTATCGCTGGAGCGACGGAAGCTATCTCGAGGATCAGGACATGTGGCGGCTGTCAGGCATCTTCCGCGAGGTGCAGCTGTGGGTGCGTCCGTTGGTGCATATTGCCGACTATCATGTGACGGCAATGCCTGACAAAGACTATTCAAGAGCAGAGGTTAAAACAACCGTCAGCCTCTGCAATGCAGGAAAGACCTCGGCTAAGAATCTGCAGACTGTATTGCTTCTGAATGGCCGCGAGGTGAAAGGCGGACTGAAGCAGTTGGCTGCTGGTGATACAACAACCGTCCAAATGACCAGTTTAATCGACAAACCGCAACTTTGGTCGGCAGAAACTCCCCACCTCTATCCCTTCAGTCTGGAGTTGCGTGAGGCAGACGGAACGGTTGTTGAACATTTCGACTACCATTTGGGAGTTAAGAAAGTAGAGGTTGTCGGCGAGGTTTTTAAGATCAATGGACAAAATGTGAAGTTGCGTGGTGTGAACCGTCATGACCATCACCCTGTTACAGGCCGTTGGGTGGACGATGCTACCTACGAGCAGGATCTCCGTCTGATGAAGCAAGCCAACGTCAACTTCCTGCGCACCTCGCACTATCCTGACCGTGAATATCTCTACGAACTCTGCGACCGCTGGGGAATCTACGTGATGGACGAGGCCAACCAGGAGAGTCACGGCTATGGCTATGCCAACCAGGAGATGGGACACGACCTGGCTTGGCAGAAGGCCCACGTTGACCGTGCCGAATCGTTGGTGAAGCGCGACTTCAACCATCCTTGTGTCATCCTGTGGAGTTTGGGTAATGAGGGAGGCATTGGCCCCAATATTCAGGCGATGTATGACAAGGTGTGTGAACTTGACTCTACACGCCCGCCCTTCTACGATTGTCATCCACGTTACTCCGCCCTGCACGACTTCGGATATCCGGCGCCCGACGAACTGCGCAGTGAGGCTGTCAAAGAAACCGAAAAGCCCATGATTGCCCGCGAATACGCTCACGCCATGGGTAACTCGATGGGTAATCTGCAGGAGTACTGGGATGTCATCTATGCCGACAGCAGCATTGTAGGTGCAGCCATCTGGGACTGGGTGGATCAGGGACTCTTGAAGAAAGACGGCAACGTGGCGTTTTGGGCCTATGGCGGTGACTATGGCGACAAACCTAACCTCGATGCCTTCTGCATCAATGGACTGTTGGCCCCCGACCGCACACCTCATCCGCATTACTATGAGGTGCAGTATGTGTACCAGCCTCTGCAGTTCGTTCAGGAGGGTGACAGCATCCGCATTGTCAACCGAAACTTTTTTACCAGCATCGACCAGTATGAATACTATTGCGAGGTCTATCATAACGGGGAACTGGTCACAGGTGAACTTGCGAAAATAACCGGAGATAAATTCGGGATTCCCTATCCATATGACCCCTACAACGAGCCAGAACTGATCCTGAACGTCTATGCCCGCCTGCGTCACGACACACCCTGGGCCAAAAAAGGTTTTGTAGTAGCCCGCGAGCAGTTCGTGCTGAAGCCCGAAGAGTTCTTCCTGGCTTTTGCCGGCAGGGATACCGTAGCAGAGGAAACCGACGAAGGGTTTGTTGCTCCCACGGAGAACGGATCCGTCACCATCTCAAAGACCGGTGACCTTGTTTCATGGATTGTCAACGGCAGGGAGATGCTCCAAGCCCCGCTGGAGCCTTACTTCTGGAAACCGGAGAACGACAACCAGCGTGCGGCCCATTTCGCCGAGCGCACCGCCGTCTGGAAGGATGCCGCCGACCGTCGTAGTGTCAAGTCTATCCGTGTGAGGGGACGTCAGGTCATTGCAGAAATGTCGTTACCCGTAGGTGCCGACCTGACATTGACTTACGATTTGAAGGCCGACGGTCGTATCATGGTCGCTATGGACTACCTGCCCACGGCAACCGATATTGTGACGATGCCAAAATTTGGCATGCGGATGCGCCTGCCAGCTGACTATACGCAGATTTGTTACTATGGCCGCGGCCCGTGGGAGAACTATCCCGACCGCAAGCGTTCTGCTTTCCTCGGTGAATACAAGATGCCGCTCAGCGCGTACGAAACGGAATACATCCGCCCGCAGGACAATGGCAACCGTTGCGACATCCGTTGGTTCGAGATCGGTCCTCAGACATCGGCTGTCGGTCCCCGTTTGCGTATCGACGGCTTCCAGCCTCTCTGTATCCGTGCCTGGGACTACGGCGAAGAGGAATCTTGACGCCGCGCCCCGTCATCCGCAAGACATCCAGCGTGGGCGTTTTGTCAATCTGAACATCGACCTCAACATCCATGGCGTCGGTGGCATCGACACCTGGGGCAGGCGCACCTTGCCTCAATACACCATCGATGGCAACCAACCCTACCACTATACCTTCATTCTAAGTTTATGCCGTTAGAGGTAGATTGTAATCATAATTTTAAAAACTACCAAACAAAATTGCAGAAAAATACATTAACTATTCATATTTTCTTGTAAACCACTGATTTACTTTAAGTTAATATATGAATAGTGGCTATGAAGTGTGGTTGGACTATTCATATTTTCGCCTTTTTTGTTGTGAAACAGCCCTTTCTTTACTAAACAGCAAAATTGTCACAGCATAGTTAATATATCGGTAACACTTTGTCACAACGGCAGTGACACTTTGTTACTATGGCAATTACAAAGTGTTACGATTTTATTTGCTATCGTGTAACTGGCTTGTTTTCAGTCATTTAATGTCATAATTTAGCCCGAAATATGACGTTTGAATGAATAAATATGAATGGTTGATTGTCAGATATGGAAAACATTCATAAATTAATCATCTGATTATAAGCAAGTTAACGGCTAATATGAACAAATGAATAGTTGATTAAAAAATTTATATGAAAAGATTTTTTAGTATCACATGTCCCATGTACCGCAACGACCAACCCGTCCGCATGCCCCTCGGTATCGCAAAGATATACTACGACATGCCCCAGCGCATTGTTTAACCTTTTTTAACTGCCCCCCTACTCATTTATTCACCTTTTTTATTTAATTTGTAGTCCGAATCCGAAAGCTATGGAAGCGGGAATCTACAAACGGCAATGAAGTATTTCATCAATATTAATTAAGCAAAACAAACAATGAAAAAAAATTTACTTAAAGCGGTACTCCTCGTTATCACCATGATGGTGGGAGGAACCAACAGCGCGTGGGCGGAAGGTGAAACCGTCGAAGTTACAATCACCAGCGCAGCAGAAGTTGCCACCTACTGCAACTGCGACGGCAAAGCTCTCGACTTCAGTTCAGTTGAAGGTCTGACTGCCTACATTGTCTCTTCCATTGATGGGGGGATTATTAACCTACAAGCGGTGAAGAAGATTCCCGCCGGAACGGGCGTGGTCGTGGCAGGTGAACCTAAAACGTACAACGTTCCCGTGATTGATGATGCCGCCCCTGTCGTAGGCAACTTGCTGAAGGGCGTCACATCGTATTACGAAGCTGTGGAGGGCGACTACGTGCTAGCTTATATAGATGAAGTCAGGGGCTTCTTTCCAGCTGAGCCCGATACGGAGATTCCCGTAGGAAAGGCTTACCTGCCCCTCGGCGAATCAGACGCCCGATCATTCCTTCCCCTAGACTACGAGACCACCGGCATTGGCGCTTTGCTAATGAATAACGAAAAAGTGAAGAAAGAAATATTCAGCCTCTCTGGTCAGCGCGTCAGCCAGCCCAAGAAGGGCCTTTACATCATCGGTGGACGTAAGGTCGTCGTGAAGTAAGTTTTTCAAATAAAAGAAAGGATTAAGTACAGATAACGAAATAAAAAGAGCATCAATATGAAAAGAACATATATGAATCCCACCCTGGAGGTTATCAAAATAGAAACCATGCAGATGCTGGCTGCATCAACAATGACATTGCCCTTGATCGACACTCCTAATGTAGACGACTCCAACCAGATATTGGCTCCAAGCATCGACTTCGAGGATTGATTCTGGCAGCTATGAGCATGCCAAAGTAAGGCATCATCGCTTGGGCTCTTTCCTTCCCCAAGCAACAGCCACCAAGAGGCTGCACCCATTGCGGAATGCAGCCTCTTACTTGTCTTTTTTTTGCGATCATGGGGATTTCTAAGACAAAACCAAGGATGAGGCACTTTATTTTGCATGATAAAGCCCCACCGGCCGTGATGGACGGTGAGGCTAATTAAAATCCCTTTTGCATGCTTAAACCATTATATGACTATCTCGTAGATATCGCGGCTCATTAGTTCGTTGAATACCTTTATGAGTTGTTGTTTATTGGGGTTGTCATTTTTGTAGTAGATAGATACCAATAATTCGTAAAAGCCTTCGCGAACCTCGGCACTGCGTGACGACAGCGTGCCGTCGTTGTAGAAGTCGAACCATCGGTTGAACAGCGCGCGGCGCTTCTCCTGTTTGCCATCGGTATTGTCACATACCATAATCATCGCGTTCTCCACTTTCTCGAAGAATCGACGTAGGATGTCGATAACAGTAGCGGCGATGCGTCGGTCGATGCTATGTGGTGTAGTACCTTCACGCTCAATGCTGAACGCGTAGGTGTTCACCATGTCGGGATAGAGCACGTCCATTGGGGTGAAGAAAAGGTGGTATTTTATGCCATCTTTACTTATGAACTCGTAGTTCAGTTCGAAGACTTCCTCATATTCATACGGGGGTAGCGAGGGTGAAGCCATAGTCTTTCGTGATTTGTTTCATTTCCTGATGGTCACCACCTCTCTGGATGCACTCTCTCATTGCCCGTTTGTAGTCGAGCAAGCGTCGGATGGGGTTTTGTTTTATAGTTTCTTTTGCTTCCATAATTATCGTTGTATTATTGTTTACGCGTGCAAAGATACGGTTTTTATTTGTTACTTCCAAAAATAACGCACTTTATTTTGCATAAATAAAGCCTCACCGCCCGTAGTGGAAGGTGAGGCTATGAAGTTGTGATACTGTTCGTTTACGCCAGCTGATGCTTGTCGTCGGCGATGCCGGGCGTATAGCCTACGCGATCATGGGGTCGGTTCTTCTGATCATATTCAGAAGTCCGTTATCTTTGATGACCAAGGGACGGTTCTGTGATCATTTTTGTCTTGATGGATGTCATCTGAAGATAGTCCTCATCATCTTCAAACATATCCTGCTTGTTGATACCCCGAAGCATGACATGATAGATGCCCGTACCACTCTTTGTCCTTTCCTGTCGCGGCATGTATTGATGCTTTGTTGATTGACAGTGCAAATATAGTAACATTTTCTTAAACAACAAAATTATTAACTCAAAAAATGATCACAGAACCGCATTCTATGCTGAATTCCAAACATTGATTGATATTTAACTATATATTTAACATTTCGCAGATCAAACAATTTCCTTATTAGTCCGATAGACGTAATCAGGGTTATAT
>Ga0256404_1000495_pt1 | contig 102612 bp, 81 predicted proteins | sample RumenRJG_01DNA_FD_185990 | JGI IMG/M metagenome (GOLD analysis project Ga0256404, IMG submission 185990) | Bovine rumen microbial communities from Lethbridge, Alberta, Canada - RJG_01 | ecosystem: Host-associated > Mammals > Digestive system > Stomach > Rumen | place: Canada: Alberta...
TTTAATCGTTTATGTATCAATGATTTATTTACACTACAAAGATACAAAAACTTTTGGACATTCCTTCTCTTTTCTCTTGATTTTTAATGCGTTAAGTGCGAATTATTTGCAAGTGGGAAACTTTAGCAGACACCATTTGAGGCAATCCGAGCACTGTTTGGTGCTACGGACAGCCCTGCCGTACCTATCGCTGAATAGTTACGGGCCGGGAATGATAGTATGTGGCAATAGGAAAAATAAAGAGCCGCAAGTCAGCATATCGACTTACGGCTCGTTTGGTAAAGCGAGAAAATTGTATTAAGCCTCAGCGGGAGCTTCAGCCTGCTCACCTTCAGCTTGTGCAGCTTCAGCAGCCTTTGCGGCTTCAGCCTCAGCCTTAGCAGCAGCCTCAGCGGCTTTCTTCTCAGCTACTTTCTTTGCGATGGCCTCATTCACCTTCTTCTCGGCGTCGAGAGCCTTAGCCTCAGCCTCCTGACGGTTCTTCTTCTGAGCGTCAACCAATGCGTTGGCTTTCTGTTCCTTAGCGGTCTTCCAAGCGTCAAACTTCTGCTGGCAGGCAGCCTCGTCAAAAGCGCCCTTCTTAACGCCGCCACGCAGGTGCTTCATCATATACACACCTTCGTTCTTAAGGATGTTGCGCACGGTGTCGGTAGGCTGTGCACCAGTCTCAACCCAATAAAGTGCGCGATTGAAATTCAAATCTACGGTAGCAGGATTGGTGTTGGGGTTGTAAGTACCAATCTTTTCAGTAAATTTACCATCTCGTGGTGCTCTTACATCTGCGATGACAATGCTGTAGAAGGCATAGCCTTTGTGGCCACCGCGCTGCAATCTGATTTTTGTTGCCATTTGTTTTATAAAAATATTAAAGGTTTGAATTTAACTGCCAACTCGTGACAGCGGGTGCAAAGGTACTATTTATTTGCTATATGACCAAGAATCAGGCCATTTATTTTAATTCAATCCGTTAATTTTAAAAGAAATGAGGCCTCGACTCACGTCGAAGCCTCACAACAACACAAACACAAATCGCGGATAAGTAATCCGCTTATATCGTATAAAAGATTTACATCACACCGTCTTCTCTCAACTTCAATTGCCACTTCCATGCGGAGCGCAGCACATCATCGAGAGAGGCTTCAGCTTTCCACCTCAATACTTTGTTGGCCTTTGAGCAGTCGCCCCAAATCTTTTCGATATCGCCTTCACGACGGGGACCATAAGCCCAGTTGAGTTTTACGCCGGTAGCCTTTTCAAAGGTAGTGACAATCTCCAAAGTGGAGTTGCCGTGGCCGGTACCAATGTTGAAATATTCAATCTTGTCACCGTCGCCTTCAAGCACACGAGCCATTGCAGCCACATGAGCTTTAGCCAAATCAACGACATAGATATAGTCGCGGATGCAGGTACCATCGGGCGTATCATAGTCATTGCCGAAGATGGTGAGCTGCTTTCTGATGCCAATGGCAGTCTGGGTAACATAAGGAATAAGATTCGCTGGCACACCATTAGGCAGTTCGCCAATCAAGGCAGAGGGGTGAGCGCCGATGGGGTTGAAGTATCTCAAGACAATGCTCTTGATAGGAGCACCGCTGTGAATATAGTCGTAGATAATCTGCTCGTTGATTTCCTTAGTGTTGCCGTAGGGTGAGGTAGCCTTCTGGTGGGGTGCATCCTCACGCACGGGCAGGTTCTCTGGCTTAGGCTGACCGTAAACGGTGCAACTCGATGAGAAGATGATGCCCTTTACGTTGTACTTCGGCATAAGCTCGAGCAGGTTAACTAATGAAACAATGTTATTGCGGTAATAAAGCAATGGTTTCTGCACACTCTCGCCTACAGCCTTGCTGGCTGCAAAATGGATAATGCCCTCAATACCAGGATATTTTTGGAATACACCCTCTGTGGCGTCCTTATCGCGGAGGTCAATCTTTTCGAAGGCCGGACGCACGCCGGTGATCTTCTCAATACCGTCCAATACCTTTATATTAGAATTAGACAGGTTATCGACGATAACAACTTCATAGCCGGCTTCAATCAACTCAACTACTGTGTGTGAGCCGATAAAACCAGTACCACCAGTAACAAGTATTTTCTGTTTCATTAATTAATGTTTTTAATTTACGACTTGCAGTGCAAAGGTACAATTAGTTTTTGATAAGTCAAAATATAATAGAGTGTTTTTTTGTAACTATAGTCTTGATACCCTTTATTTTCTTACCAGCCACATTATCTATGGCCATTGCAGCCTTCTCACGACTGACGGCTACAAGCGAGTAATAGTCATAAACATCAATACGACCGATTTCCTTTGCCGACAGTTTACCGATTTTGCAAAGGAATCCTAAGATGTCGCCCTTTGACAGTTTATCTTTTTTGCCCTTGCCGATATACAACGTTTCCATCAATGGTAGTGGCGGATTGACCGAAGTAGGCGTAGGATGGTATTCCTCAGCACTTTGGATGTAAGGCGGCAGTTGTTCATCGGGTCCCAGCAAGAAAAACACACGGCCAGACTTATTCCACCTTGCTGTACGCCCGATGCGATGAGTGTAGGCATCCTCTGTTTCAGGAAGATGGTAGTGGATGATATTATCTACGCCTTGGATGTCTAAGCCTCTGCTGCCCAAGTCGGTGCTGACGAGGATGTTAGTGCTGTGATTGGCAAACATATACAGCGTCTCCTCTCTTGCTTTCTGATCAAGACTGCCATGATAAGCGGCGACGGAATAATGTCTGCTACTAAGGAAGTCAGCTGTGCGCTCTACGCTATCGCGGTAGTTGAGAAACACGATGGAGCAATGCGTATTCAGATCACGCAGTAATGTATCGAGGGCTTCGAGTTTATCTTTATTTTGGCTTCTTACGACAAAGGTCTGCAGCCTGTCGGATGGTTGGTCAACTGTCTGACGAAAATCTAAGAGGCGGAAGTCGCCAGTATTGAAACGAACGCTGTCGTCGGCCTCAGGTTCGGTGGCTGATAGAAAGACCTTGCGGATGTTGTCAGGCAACAGTTGGATGATGTCGTTCATCTCTTTTTGAAAACCCAACTGAAGGCATTTGTCGAATTCATCAATGATAAGGGTTCTAACGGATTGGTTTCCGATATTTTGCTTATTCAGATGATCGAGCAACCGGCCGGGGGTGGCGAAGATCACCTGCGGACAAATCTTGCGGATTTCTCTATGCTCCTCCATAGCAGAGCGCCCTCCGTGACACGCGTAAGCCTTGATGCCTGTATGGAGGCTTTGAAAGACTTCATACGACTGGATAGCCAGCTCGCGGCCAGGTACCAATACTATGGCCTGAACAGCGCTTAGCTCGGGCTTAATCGTTTGTGTGAGCGGAAGCTGGTAGGCGAGGGTCTTTCCGCTGCCAGTGGGGCTGAGTACGATGAGATTGCGTTGGTTTTCGAGAAAAGCAGCTGTCGTGGCCTGTTGCATGGGGCTGAGCGTGAGCTGCAGTCTTGAGGTAATCTCTTGTATATTCATTTCTGTTGTTTTCGTTTTACTTTTAATCTTATTATTTGCCAATCAGCTTGTCGATTTCATCGAATTGCTTTCCCATGTTGAGGTTGAGGTAAATCGTATAGAGTGGCAAGGCCCATTTATCTTTATCTGATGGCTGTAGTGCCTTGTATTTCTCAAGATAGGGCAGTGCCTCGCGGTAGAGCTGTTGTATCTGTTTGCGGGTTTTGGCCGACGATTGTAAGTTCTTGTCAAGTGAGACACCTTCGTTGAATTTCGCCAAGCCTGCATTAAGCCACGCCGTCGCTAATTCGGGGTGATCTTTGGTCAGTTGGTTGCTAATGGCGAAACTCTGGTCATAATCAGCGATGTTGAGCAACAACGTGCTTTTGGCGAGCAGTGCGGTGAGATTGGTGCTGTCAGCTTTAAGCGCCTTATCTGAAAGCGCCAAAGCCTCTTCCCACTGTTTATTGGCGGAATAAAAGTCGACAAGATGCGAATAGAAAAAAGGTGAACGCGGGTAGGTGCCAAAGCCCTCTTTCAGCGTTTTGATATAGCGTGTGCTGTCACCGTCAAGTTGATAGGCTGTTGTCAGCAACTGCAACATACTCTCGTAATGAGTTGTATCCTTCAGCGCAAGATATGTATGGTGGAGAATCTTCTTCGCATTGTTCAACTTATAACCGCAGTAAGAGGCCCAATATGCGGCTTCAGGAATGCGCTTGTCTTTCTCTGCATAATGAAAAGCCCCGAACATGGGGTGGGTTGTGGTTTCAATGTATTGGTCGAGCAACTCATAAGCGTTGTCGTATTTCTTTTTGGAGATAAAGAACACTCCTCCATTATATAGGTTAGGCCGTAACTGATTGAGCAACGCACTGTTTTGCTTTCTCATCTTGGTGCGTACACGCCCTTTCGCATCAGGCTTGGCATCGATGGAGTCGAAGGCTTCCATATCTTTGAACATCCTAGACGCAATATTGAACAATTGGGCAGTATCGTATTTTTGCTTAAGATAGAGTTTCTCATTGCCCTGCTCATACTGCTTTTGCATAGCATCAAACATCACCCGCCAAATTTTCTCATTATCACGATTGGCGGAGTCGTTGAGCAATTTGCGCATCGATTGCTCTGCGGTCTCAAGGTTTTTCCCGCTTTTTACCAAATCAGCGGCTTTGGTGATTTCCTTCCTTTGAGCAAAGCAACAGAGGGGTGTTATCAATAGACAGAAATAAAGTAAAAGATTTCTTAGCATGATAAGCGTATGAGTTTGTGAGCTGATGAGTTAATAAGCTGGTGAGTATGATAAAGTATTCCCCGTGTTGTTGTCAGCATCATGGCGTCAGTCCTTCAGTTGAATGACAACGCTGATACGGCAACGGCACGGGGCTAATGTATTGATTAATTTATAATCAATTGTTTACGCTTCCTCCAACGATATCAAGCAACTCATTGGTAATGGCGGTCTGACGACTCTTGTTGTATTCAAGGTTAAGATCCTTGAGCAGTTCGTCAGCGTTGTCAGTAGCCGTCTGCATAGCCACCATTCTTGCGGCATGCTCAGAGGCATTACTGTCAAGGAGCGCAGTGTAAATCATCAGATCGAGCAATTTTGGAATGAGCGACTTCAGCACCGTCACCAAATCCGGTTCGACGATGAAGTCGTCAAGAAACGCTTTCGGCTCGTCGCTGGCTTGATTTCGTTGCCGTCCATTTTCGCGGAGGTAAGCCTGAGCCTTTGCTGTAGCCATATTGCTGGAGAGATCGCGGTCGTTGTAGGCGCCAATGTTTTCGGTTGACAAGTCAATCGGCAGGAACGTGCGGCGTGTGAGCACCTGAGAGCCCGCACTCTTGAAGTGGTGATAGATGAGTTCCACCTTGTCCACCTCATGGTTCATGTACTTCTTTGTCAACTCCTCAGCTATGCTTTTGCAGTCGGCAGCATTGGGCTTGTCGGCCAACTCAATGAAATCACCGGCTGGCTTATAGCCCAGCTTTTTCACTTTCTCGGCCACCTTACGTCCTATAGGATAGATGGTTATGTTGCTGATGCCTTGAGCCTTATATCCATCTATTGCCTTTTGCATCATGCGGATGACATTGTTGTTGTAGCCTCCGCAGAGTGAACTGTTGGAGGAATACACCACCAATGCAACGGCTTTCAGTTCCTTGCGCTCAGTGCTTAGGATGGTTTTCGCATCCTCCGGCGCCGACAGCAAGAAGGACTTCAGAATATGCTCCAGCAGATTCTCATAAGGGAGCATATTCTGAATAGCCACCTGTGCATGATGTAGCTTCGATGAAGCCACCATCTTCATTGCACTTGTAATCTTACGAGTGCTTTGAACAGATGCTATACGGTTCTTAATCTCTTTTAATGAGGGCATAAGCTAACTATTTCTTATACTGTCCGGTTACGTTGGCCATCACTTCCTCAATGGTCTTCGTGGAGGCATCGTCAATCTTACCCGAAGCTAAGGTGTCGATGACATCCTGATGCTGTGTACGCATCTGCTCGAGGAACTGATCCTGACATGAACGCACAGACTCAACGGGAACATCATGCATCAAACCATGAACACCACAGTAGATGATGGCAATCTGCTCGCCGACAGGCATTGGGCTGTACTGCGGCTGAATGAGCAACTGGTTGTTCTTACGGCCGCGGTCAATGGTCATTGCTGTAACTGCATCCATATCGCTTGAGAACTTGGAGAAGGACTCCAACTCACGATACTGCGCCATATCAATCTTCAAGGTGCCGGCAACTTTTTTCATGCTCTTAATCTGAGCGGAGCCACCCACACGACTGACAGAGATACCCACGTTGATAGCCGGGCGGAAGCCTTGGTTAAAGAGGTTGGTTTCCAGATAAATCTGACCATCGGTGATTGAAATCACGTTGGTGGGGATGTAGGCCGACACGTCACCTGCCTGCGTCTCGATGATTGGCAATGCGGTAAGCGAACCGCCACCCTTCACGTGGCCTTTCATGCATGCGGGCAGGTCGTTCATCTGCTCGGCAATCTCCTGCTGGTCATTGATACGGGCTGCACGCTCCAACAGACGGGAGTGCAAATAGAATACATCGCCAGGGTAAGCCTCACGACCAGACGGACGACGAAGAATCAATGACACCTCACGATAAGCCACGGCCTGCTTTGACAAGTCATCGTACACCACGAGCGCATCATAGCCACGGTCGCGGAAATATTCGCCGATAGCAGCACCGGCAAAAGGTGCGAAGTATTGCATGGCGGCAGGATCGGCAGCTGTAGCGCTCACTACGATGGTGTAGGGCAGGGCGCCGTGCTCCTTCAGACTCTGCACGAGAGCAGCAACTGTACTTGCTTTCTGACCGATGGCCACATAGATGCAGTACACTGGTTTGCCAGCTTCATAGTTGCCCTTCTGATTGATAATTGTATCGATGGCGATGGCGGTCTTACCCGTCTGACGGTCACCGATAATCAACTCACGCTGTCCGCGTCCGATAGGAATCATCGAGTCGATAGCCTTCAGACCTGTCTGCAGCGGGGTTTTCACCGGCTGACGATAAATCACACCGGGAGCCTTACGGTCGAGTGGCATTTCGAAGGCATCGGTAAGGTCGATATCGCCCTTGCCGTCGATAGGATCGCCCAGCGTATTGACCACACGTCCGAGGAAGTTGTCGTTCACGCGGATAGAAGCAATGCGATGGGTGCGTTTTACCTTCATGCCCTCCTTGATGCCGGAGGAGGCACCGAGCAGCACGCAGCCGACGTTGTCTTCCTCCAAGTTCATCACGATGGCTTTGGTACCGTTCTCAAACTCAAGCAACTCACTGGCTTCAGCGTTGCGCAGTCCGTAGATGTGAGCCACACCGTCACCCACCGTGAGCACGGTACCCACCTCGTCAAACTGCTCCTCAGCGTTGATGCCTTCCAGCTGCTTAAGCAGTACTTCCGACACCTCACTTGGTTTTATTTTATCACTCATTGTTTTTCTAATTTTTACTTGTCCAGTTCTTGCAGTACCTTGCTGAGCTTTGTCTTCACACTGGCATCCATGCGGTAGGTGTCGTATTCGAGGATGAATCCGCCGATTATCGACGGGTCGACCTCAGTGTTGAACTCCACCGTGCCGTGGGTCTTGCTTTCCACCATTTTCTTCATCTTTTCCTCCACCTGAGGGGTAACGGCGGTAGCGGTGATGAGCGTGCCGCGGGTGATATTCTTCTGCTCCCGGTAAAGGGTGATGTACGATGTTGCCATGAACTGAAGAATATTCTCGCGGTTCTCTTTAAGAACCAATTGCAGGAAGCCAGTGGTAAGCTTGGTAAGATCACCTCCACATGCCGTGCGCAAGAGAGCAAGTTTCTTATCCTTGGCAAGCATCGGGTTGTCAATCGTAAAGCGGAGTTGCTTCACCTGGATGTAGCTTTTGGCAAGCGACATCATCTCGTGATACACAACATCTTCCTGCTTCAGGTCGACAGCACTCTTGAGGAGAGCTCTTGCATATCTTACAGCTATTACACCGAAATCCATAAGCTCAACAATTATTTATTTGCCTGGTCAGTAATGTTTACCTCATCAAGCAATTTGTCAATCAATTCCATCTGCTTATCGTCAGTCGAAAGCTTCTCCTTGACAATCTTCTCGGCAATTTTGACAGAAAGCTCAGCCACCTGTGCGCGGATCTCGCGTATGGCCTGCTGTTTTTCCTGCTCAATCTCGGCCTTTGCATCAGCAATGAGCTCAGCGCCCTTTGCCTTTGCCTGATCAGCTGCTTTCGCGACGATAGCGTCACGGGTGGCTGTTGCCTCTTTCAAGACAGCAGCCTGTTGCTCGCGCGCTTGCTGCAGAATGGATTCACCTTCTTTCTGAATGTTGGCAAGCTTCTCGTTGGCCTCATGCGCCTTTTCCAAGCTGTCATTGATGTAGTTTTGGCGCTCCTTTACCATCTTCGTGATGGCAGGGAAGCCCCATTTCCACAGAATGGCAAGCACGAAAAGGAAGACGATGGTCATCCAAAACAGCAAGCCTGTACTTGGCATTAATAAATCCATACGCAGTAATTATATTTGCTTCGAATTAGATGCAGAGCATTGCCACAACGACAGCGAAGAGGGCGACACCCTCAATCAGAGCGGCAGCAACAATCATATTGGTGAAGATCTTGCTGATAACCTCCGGCTGACGAGCCATAGCGTCCATAGCATTGCCGCCGATGCGGCCGATACCAATACCTGCGCCAATAGCTGCGAGACCTGCGCCGACACCAGCGCCCAACTTACCAAGGCCTGCTGCTGCGGCCTGTAATAATAATGCTGAAATCATAGTTGTAATGTTTTATGTTTAATTATTTTGATTTATTCTGAAGATATCATTTATTCCTTTGCTCTTGCCAATCCAATGAATATGGCGCTGAGCATCGTAAATACCATTGACTGAATGAAACAGACCAGAAGCTCCAGGCACATCATGAAGATGCTCAATACCACGCTCATCGCCGACATGCCGATGGCAATGCCAATGCCCATCGTGGCCACTATGAAGATGATGCAGGTGAGCGAAAGCGCGATGGCATGACCGGCCATCATATTGGCGAAAAGTCGGATCATCAATGCGAACGGCTTAGTGAAGATGCCTACAAACTCGATGACGGGAATCAACGGGAATGCTTTCAGCGCCATTGGCACATCGGGCCAGAAGATGTCTTTCCAGTAGTGCTTCGTGCCGCTGAACTGCGTGATGAGGAAGGTACACAACGCGAGGAAGAACGTAATGGCGATGTTGCCGGTCACATTGCCGCCGCCCGGTGGAAACGGAACGACACCCATCAGGTTGCAGGTGAAGATGAAGAAGAAACACGTCAGCAGATAAGGTGAGTATTTCTCATAGCCTTCGCCCACACCAACTTTGATGATATTGTCTTCCACCCAGCTGACGAGCATCTCGATGAGTCCAGTAAAGCCACCGGGGGCCTTGTCTTCGGGCTTCCTGTTGCGATACCAGCGGGCTGGCACGAGAATAATCAGCAGCAGGATGATGGCGTCGATGAAGAGGCAGGCCACGGTCTTTGTGATGGAGATGTCAAAAGGCACCACCTCTGTCTTGCCATTAAGCTCTACAATCTTGCCTGCATGCGCACCCTTAGTGGCAATGGCGAGATTGAAGGGACCTTTACGGTAGCCATTGGCATCAGCCTCTTCGGTAAACTTTGCGGAGCTGAAGACATGCCAACCTGTGGAACTCTTGACAATCACCGGCAGATTGATGATGATATGTTTCTCACCAATATCCGTCACATGCCACTCGTAGGAGTCCTTGATATGCCCGAGCACAATGGCGGAAGCATTAGGCTTTCCGCCGCCTGCATCTGAGGCCATAGCCGGAAACGCCAGCAGCAACGTCAGCGTCAAGCATAATATGTATTTAAAGTATCTCATTTAACAAAGACCTTTTAATGTTTCAATATCAGCGTCAAAGTCATCATCACGACATACATTGAGAAGATTATCAGCGCAAACGTTTTCGACTCTGTGCTACTGCCTGATATGAGGAAGATGTAGAATGCCATATAACCCACGATCACGACCATGCGAAACACGGCATACACCATATAGAACCTCACGAGCCATCGCGGGTGTCTCGATTTGAAATAATTGTAGCCTGCTATCCATCCTGCGCCTAAGGCTGCAAACAGCAGCAGGCTAACGATTATCGTGACCACCGAGACCATACAGCCATCGCTATCATCCATACGGCGAGCGCTATGATTGCACTCACGGCAACAACATTGACAAGTTCCTGTTTGTTAAAGATATTGATTAGGAGTAAGGCAAGCAGCGTACTGCCTGCGATTACCCACAATCCAATCTTATTAACCAACTTTACTTTCATTGCTGCTGTGGTTTACTGATGCAACTCAACGCAGAGGTTTACTTCGTTTTTCTTCACTTCAACGAAACCACCTTCTATCTCCACCGTCTGAGTGCCTTCTTTAGTGGTGAAAGCAACGTTCCCACTTTCCAATGAAGAGATGATGGGTGCATGGTTGTCAAGGATCTCGAAACTTCCGAGCATGCCTGGCACCTTTACAGCCTCCACTTCTCCTTTGAAGATGACTTTCTCGGGTGATATGACTTTTAACTTCAACATAATATTCTATTCTAATTATGCCTTGGCAGCCTCCATCAACTTCTTGCCCTTGGCAATGGCATCGTCGATGGTGCCGACATTCATGAATGCCTGCTCAGGCAGGTCATCGACCTCACCGTCAAGAATGGCATTGAAGCCCTTGATGGTATCTTCGATGCTGACCATCACACCTTTCACACCGGTGAACTGTTCGGCCACGGCGAACGGCTGCGAGAGGAATCGCTGCACACGGCGTGCGCGGTTCACCACCAGCTTGTCATCGTCTGACAGCTCATCCATACCGAGGATGGCGATGATGTCTTGAAGTTCGTTGTAATGCTGCAGGGTCTCCTTCACGCGCTGGGCGCAGTCGTAATGCTCCTTACCCACAATCAGCGGGTCGAGGATACGCGAGGTGCTGGCCAACGGGTCAACGGCAGGGTAGATACCCAGCTCGGTAATCTTACGGTCGAGCACTGTGGTGGCGTCAAGGTGAGAGAAGGTTGTTGCCGGAGCAGGGTCGGTCAAGTCGTCGGCAGGCACGTAAACGGCCTGTACTGAGGTGATTGAACCGTGCTTGGTTGAGGTGATACGTTCCTGCATGGCACCCATCTCACTGGCCAATGTAGGTTGGTAACCCACGGCTGACGGCATACGGCCCAACAGTGCCGACACCTCAGAACCAGCCTGCGTGAAACGGAAGATATTGTCGATAAAGAACATGATATCAGCCGGTTGGCCATTTTTACCTCCATGATCACGGAACTCCTCTGCAATAGTCAGACCCGACAGTGCCACACGAGCACGCGCCCCTGGCGGCTCATTCATCTGACCATAGACAAGGGTCGACTGCGACTTGCTCAATTCTTCGGGGTCGACCAAAGACAAATCCCATTTGCCTTCGTCCATTGCCTTCTTGAATTTCTCGCCGTAGCGAATCACGCCTGAATCAAGCATATCGCGAATCAGGTCGTTACCCTCACGCGTACGCTCACCGACACCGGCAAACACCGAGTAGCCGCTGTGGCCTTTGGCGATGTTGTTCATCAACTCCATGATCAGCACCGTCTTACCCACACCGGCGCCACCGAACAAGCCAATCTTACCGCCTCGCATGTAAGGCTCGAGCAGGTCGATGACCTTGATGCCGGTGGGCAGCATCTCCTTGTGGGTGGACAAATCCTCAAACTTCGGAGCCGGACGGTGGATAGGGTAGGAGCCCTTCATGTCGAGCGGCTTCATGCCGTCGATAGGCTGGCCGATAACATTCATCATACGGCCACGAATCTGGTCGCCCGAAGGCATCTGGATAGGCGCACCGGTAGGGATAACCTCCAGACCGCGCTCCAAGCCGTCGGTACTGTCCATGGCGATGCAGCGAACAGTATCCTCACCGATATGCTGCTCAACCTCCAGAACAAGGTCACTGCCATCAGGCCGTTTTACTTTTAAGGCCTCATAAATCTTAGGCAACACCTTCTCGGGATCCTGGCCCTGGGTGTCGAAAAAGACATCGATGACAGGACCGATAATCTGAGAAATGTGTCCGTTAATCTGTGACATATTGCTTTAATTTTATATTGTTTCCTTAAAATATAATCATCAGATACTCAGCTCGTCAAGTACCTTGATCAATTTCTTATCGAACGGTTTATCCGACCTAATGGCCTCTGACAGCGGCACATACACGATTTCGTTGTTGCGCTGGCCGACCATGATGTTGCGCTGTCCCTGAATGATGGCCTCGACAGCTGCCACACCAGTACGGCTGGCCAAGATGCGGTCGTGGGCAGAGGGGCGTCCGCCACGCTGCAGATAGCCGAGGATGGAGACTCTAACGTCGAACTCGGGGAACTCCTTGCGCACGCGCTCGGCATAGTACATGGCGCCACACTTGGGGCTCTCAGAAACGATGACGATGCAGCTCTTCTTGGATTTGCGGATGCCGCGTTCCATGAACTTGGCCAACTGGTCGACGTCGGTTGAGTCCTCGGGGATGATGGCGGCCTCGGCACCGCTGGCAATGGCGGAGTTCTGAGCCAGGAAACCGGCATCGCGGCCCATCACCTCAACGAAGAAGATGCGTTGGTGGCTCTGCGCGGTATCGCGGATGCGGTCGACGCAGTCAACGATGGTGTTGAGCGTAGTGTCGTAACCAATGGTGGTGTCGGTGCCGTAGAGGTCGTTATCGATGGTACCTGGCAAACCGATGCAGCAGAGGTCGTAGTCGCGGGCAAACTCCATGGCGCCGGTCAGCGAACCGTTACCGCCAATGACGACAAGGGCGTCGATTTCCTCTTTCTTCAAGGTCTCATAGGCCTGGTCTCGGCCTTCCTTGGTCATGAAGGCTTTTGAGCGAGCGGTCTTCAGAATGGTGCCGCCCTGCATGATGATACCAGAGACATTCTCAGTGGTGAATGGCTTGACCTCGTCCTCAATGAGTCCGTCATAGCCACGATATATACCCTTAACATTAAAACCATTACAGATGCCCGACCTTGTCACGGCCCTGATGGCGGCATTCATGCCCGGTGCATCACCTCCGGAAGTAAGCACACCTATAGTCTTAATCTTTGCCATTTTTATCAATATAGATTAATTTGTTTACGATTTCGAGCTTAAAGTACACCTTTCATTTTATATCGCAAAGGTAAGTATTATTTTTTAATTCCCAAAGGCCTCTTCCATAATTTATACACGTTTAACGCAAAAAACGCCATTCTTTATAAAGAAAAATAAATCCAAGTTTTAATGCGTATGGCAAGACAGCAACAGGCTGCTATGTTCTTAAAGTGCATTAGCCCCAATACATTTTTATAGGGGATACAATCCGTTTTCCTGTATCGCTGATCCCCACTTTTCAAACCGTAATTACGCATTGCGGAAACCATAAGGACAGAAAATGAGGGTTTATGGCGGTCCGTTAACAGATTTTAAATGCAATAGTCCTTTTAGCGTTGGCTGTCTGGGCAATACGCGTTATCGACAGTTCATATCGTATAAGGCCATAGAGATGGCAAAAGTGCGTCAAGACGCAGACGTCTCAACGCACTTTCCAATATTAAGTTTTAACGATTAAACGCTACCTAACTGACTTACTTCTGGATGAGCTTCTGAATTTCCTGAGTGCGGGAGTCATCAGAGCCATAAAGGGCATAGTAGCACTGGTACAGAGGATAAGCCCAGTTGGACTGCTCTCTGTTGGGGTCAACGTCGCGGGCCTGCTCCAGATAACCCATTGACTCATTGTAGAGTGTCTTCTGTGCGTTAATGTTGTTGTTGATCAACTGAGCCTTGCTGTTGATGGCGAAGCCGAGGAAGGTCAGCGCAACAGAGTTCTTTGGATTGATGCCCACAGCCTTCTTGTAGAGGTTGATGCATTCGTCGTAATTGGGCTTTGCACTCTTGGCTTCCTTGTCAAGCAGCAGTCTTCCCTTTGTGGCGAGAGCGGTGAAGTTGTTGGGGTCGGTAGCCAGTTTCTCGTCAACGAGTTTAGACACCTCTTCCGTCTTGTTCATGCCGTTGTACATGTCGCAGAGCAGTCCGAACACTGTCTCATTGCTGGGGTCAGCGGCGAAAGCAGCGCGCAGCTTGTTGGTGAATGCCAAAGAGTCGGCAGTGGTCTTCAGATTCATTCTGGCAACAGCATACTTGAACGATTCAGCCTGCTTGCGCATAGCGGTGTCAGCCATGGCGATGTCAGCATATTTCTCAGCCTTATCGTATTGCTTAGCCTGTCCAGCGTAGAGGGCAGTGTAATAAGCCACCTGACCGAGATATTGCTTCTCACCCTCCTTAGTAGAAGCGAAAAGCGGGTTGTTGTCGGTGTCGAGGAAAGCGCCCCAATACTTCAGCACACCCTCCTGATTGGATTTCTGTGCATAGTAGTTACCGGCATTGACCAGCGTGAGGCGGGCGTTGGCGAGCTGCGACTTCAAACCATCGGTGAATTTGGGCTTCACTTTACCTTTCTCGTTGGGCTCTGCGTCATACTTCACACACTCCATACCATTGACCAGGGCTTTGTAGGCCGACTCGTAGAACGCAACGGTGTCAAGCGGCTGCTCTTTTGACTTCGTAATCTGAGCCTGAATGTTGGCGGTCTGGATGGCATTCTGCTTGTCGAAGGTGTTCAGGGCAAGCTTTGTCACATGGTCATAGGCCTTGGCTTTCTCAGAAGCATTGGCCATCTGATTGAGGTTTTGATTGAGCAACTGTACAGCCTGTTCATAGTCCTTGGCGCCAAGGACAGCCTTCAAAGGCTCGCTGTCTCCTGCAAAGGCAGCCGATGTGCCGAGCATCATCAAAGCTGCTAACATGATTTTTTTCATAAGCTCGTTATTTAAAAATTATCAATTGTTTTTATTTCTCGAAGTCGAGCGGCTGGTCGTCGCCCTGAGGTGCGTCATTGCCTTGAGCGCTGTCGTCGCCATCAACAGCGGCGTCGTCGGTTGCCGGCTGGTTGTCGGTTGGAGCTGCCGTGGCATTGGTGGCTTCGGAGAAGCGCTCCTCTGCCTTGGTCATATTCTGACGGCTCTCAGCCTCAACAGTGGCCTCCAGCTCAGAGCTCATCACCTTGCACACGCTGGCAATCACATCGTTCTTCTTAGTGAGGTTGATGAGTCTGACACCCTGTGTGGCGCGACCCATGACCCTGATGTCGGCAACAGCCATACGGATGACAATGCCGCTCTTGTTGATAATCATCAGGTCGTTGATGTCGGTCACATTCTTCAGAGCGACGAGTTTGCCGGTCTTATCTGTGATGGACATCGTCTTGACGCCGTGTCCGCCACGGTTGGTCTTGCGGTAGTCCTCAATGGATGAGCGCTTGCCGTAGCCGTTCTCGCTGACGACCATTGCCGTTTCCTTTTCAGGGTCATTGACAACAATCATGCCAATCACCTCATCGCCGTCGCCGTCGAGCATCATGCCACGCACACCGGTGGCTGCACGCCCCATGGTGCGCACCTTGCTCTCGTCGAAGCGGACAGCGCGGCCATTGCGGTCGGCCAGAATCAGTTCGTTGTGGCCATTGGTCAGACGCACGTCGACCACCTCATCGCCCTCGGCAATGGTGATGGCCTTCACGCCGTTGGCGCGTGGACGTGAGTATTCTTTCAGGCAAGTCTTCTTCACGGTGCCGCGTTTGGTGGCGAACACCACGTAGTGGTTGTTGATGAACTCCTCATTGTCGAGCCCGCCGCCACGCAGACGCAGGAAGGCGTTGACGCTGTCGCCGGTCTCAATGTTAAGCAGGTTCTGAATGGCGCGGCCCTTCGACGTCTTGTCGCCTTCGGGGATGTCGTAGCAATGCAGCCAGTAGCACCGGCCGAAGCGGGTGAAGAAGAGCATCGTCTGGTGCATCGTAGCGGGATAGATGAACTCGGTGAAGTCCTTCTCTCGCGTATGGGCGCCCTTTGATCCTACGCCACCACGGGCCTGTTCACGGAATTCCTTCAGCGGGGTGCGCTTGATGTAGCCGAGGTGGCTCACGGTGATGACCACGGGGTCGTTGGGGTAGAAGTCCTCAGCGTTGAACTCATGCTCGTCGGGGATAATCTGCGTGCGGCGGTCGTCGCCATATTTGGCCTTCACCTCAAGCAGGTCGTCCTTCATTACTTTCTTGCAAAGCTCGGGATCGTCGAGGATTTGCTGCAGGTATTCGATTTGCTTCTGCAGCTCGTCGAACTCCTGATGCAGCTGGTCGGTGCGCAGCTTGGTGAGCTGAGCCAGACGCATGTCGACGATAGCCTTCGACTGCAGCTCGTCGAGGTTGAAGCGCTTCTCCAAGTTGCGCTGTGCGTCGGAGGGCGACTCACTGCTGCGGATGATGTGGACCACCTCGTCGATGTTGTCGCAGGCGATGATCAATCCCTCGAGGATGTGTGCACGCTCCTTGGCCTTGTTGAGGTCGAACTTCGTGCGCCGGATGGTCACCTCGTGGCGGTGCTCAATGAAGTAAGAGATGCAGTCCTTCAGCGAGAGCAGTTTCGGACGCAGCTGCGAGTGGTCGTGCTTGTTGGGCACCAGCGCGATGCAGTTGACCGAGAAGCTGCTCTGAAGTGCGGTCATCTTGAAGAGCTTGTTGAGGATGACCTTAGCGTTGGCGTCTTTCTTCACATCGACGACAATACGCATGCCCTGACGGCCGGTCTCGTCGTTGACGTTGGCAATGCCCTCCAACTTACCTTCCTTCACGAGGTCGGCAATGTATTCAATGAGCTGTTGCTTGTTGACGCCATAAGGAATCTCGGTGACAACAATCTTGTCGTGTGCGTCGTCGCTCTCAATCTCGGCCTTGGCGCGCATGACGATGCGTCCGCGGCCGGTGGTGTAGGCTTCTTTAACGCCCTGCAGGCCATAGATGTAAGCACCGGTGGGGAAGTCGGGCGCAGGGATATACTGCATCAGCCCATCCACGTCGATGTCGGGGTTGTCGATATAAGCGCAGCATCCGTCGATAACCTCGTTCAGGTTATGCGTAGGAATGTTGGTAGCCATACCCACGGCGATACCGTTTCCGCCGTTGACCAGCAGGTTAGGAATCTTCGTTGGCATGACGGTCGGTTCCTTTAGGGTGTCGTCGAAGTTGTTGGTCATATCGACGGTATCCTTGTCGATATCGTCCATGATGTGCTCGCCCATCTTCGAGAGGCGGCACTCGGTGTAACGCATGGCAGCCGGTGAGTCGCCGTCGACACTACCGAAGTTACCCTGACCGTCGACGAGCTTGTAGCGCATATTCCAGTCCTGGCCCATGCGAACGAGGGCGCCGTAAACCGAACTGTCACCGTGGGGGTGATACTTACCCAGCACCTCACCCACGACACGCGCGCATTTCTTGTAGGGCTTGTCGCTGGTGTTGCCCAGTCCGAGCATGCCGTAGAGGATACGCCGGTGAACGGGCTTGAAGCCGTCGCGGACGTCGGGCAATGCACGTGCTACGATGACCGACATTGAGTAGTCGATGTAAGAGGTCTTCATCTCTTCCTCAATGTTGATTTTCATAATCCGGTCTTGATCAATAGTCAAATTCTCATCCATTTAATATAGTTGTCTTTTCGTTAAAATTCGATTTTAGGGCCTTTTCTTGCCCTCTGAGCCATTTTGGGTTCTCATTCAAGGTGTAAAATTACGGTTTTTCTTTGACATGGCAAGCGATAATCTCAAAAAAATGCGCCTTCAGGCAAAAGTTTTTAGCCAATAACGTAGGCCACGGAGCAGATGAGCTCCATACCGAGCACATAGACGACGAGGGCTGGCCGGAGCAGACGTGTGCCCTGGCAGACACTTTGAAAGACATCGCGGTAGTTGTGGAGCTGACCGCTGAAAAGGCCGTAGGCAATGGCCGCGGTGATGGTCATGAACGCGGCAATGGGTACGACGGCTGCCGAGAAACTGCTGGGGAAGAGGTGACCGGTGGCGTTGAGCAAGATGGCTCGCGTTGGCAGTATCAGCAACAGGATAACGGCCAACTCGACGGCGATGAGTCCGGCTGCTGCCTGGAGACCTGATTTCTGCTGCGGGTCGGGGCTTGTCTTCGTCGCTACCGCCTTCAGCGCCGGCCACAGACCGCTGGCGCAGCAACAGCCAAGGGTAATGTCGGCCAGAATCATCCATACGAGGATGGGGTGGGAGAGATTGTCCACGAAGGTGCCGAAGAGCCATCTGATGCCCCCGTTGCCAAGCAGCGAGTGGAGCGATGTCTCGGGTACGGCTGCCGTCCACAGCCATGAGCCGAGGATGACGGCAACCTGCAGGAGCACCAGCGTAAGGAGCAGCGCCGGAAGCAGTCGGTTATTCTTCATCAGGCGTCAGGTTGTCAATGTCGAGGATGCGCAGCTCCAAGGCGCGCACCACGAGGCGTGTGGCGTTGACGCCAATGCCGCCGTTGCCGTTGGGGAAGAGCTTCTGCACCAGTTCATTCTGCCGCTTCTCCAGACTCTTTACGCCAAACGGCATGCCACGAAGATTGGTAATCTGGTCCTTGGTATAACCCAAAGCCAGGTGGCGCAGGAAGCGCTCGTCGTATTCGTCGATGTCGTAGTTGATGAGGGCTTCCTGCCGCATCAGTTCATTGTTGACGCTCTTCTTGAACCGCTCGACAATCTTCTCCAAGATGGGCTGGTTGAAGACGAGACGCTTGCCGTCCATCACACTGGCTACATCATTGCGCGTGAGCAGTTCGCCGCTTTTCAGTATGATGCCGTCGCAACCGGCATCCATGGCATCCACCCACAGCTTCTCGTTGAGGATTTCACCCGTGAAGATGAGCACCTTCACCTCGGGGTAGCTCTGCTTGGTGCGGCGGCAAATCTCCACACCGACGGTCGTCGATCCGCCGAGGCCGAGGTCGAGCAGCACCAGATCGGGCTTCTGCTGCTTCATCAGCTTCCAATAAGAAGGCTCGTCGGGCGCGGTGCCGATGATATGGGCCTCAGGAATATCTGACCTGAAGATACCCTCAGTACCCTTCAGCTCAAGGGGTACGTCTTCTACAATAATCACATTAAAGTCTTTCATATCGTGTCTTTGTTTTTAATTACGTGGTGGTTGTTGTGCTTCCAAATAAGTGTGGTACCGCCAGGGCATGGTGATGATGACGCTGGTGCCGCTGTCGCTGCGCGTTGCCGTAATGCCGCAGGCGCGCAGGTTGGTTACCTCGCCCATCTCTCTGACGATTTGGCGGCAAAGCAACAACTTGATGTTGACGGTTTGCGGCGTGAAGAGGGCGGTGGCCTGATCGTCGGTCAGCGTCAGCTGGTCCATGTTGATGGTCACCCGCATGTAGTTGGCATCGAGTTGCTCAAGGCTGACCCGAGGTTTGTTGCCATTGTTGCAATGCCGGAGAATGTCGAGCAGATAAGCGATGGTATTGCCGTCGATGCGTGGCGTATGCACCTGGCGCATGGCTTGCTCAGAGAGTATCTCGTAGAGGGCATGGTAATAGTCGACCACCTCCTTGATGGCTTGCAGGTTTTGACTGTCGCTGTCGATGAGCTGCCTGATGCGTGAGGGGTAATACATCGTCTCGTGTTTCAGCGTCGAGAGGCAGTTGTCCAACACATTATTAGATATATAGAGCTTGTCGGTGTCCATCTTCAACCGGTTGAGCTCATCTTGCGCCAATTCATTCTTCACCGCCATATCGGTCTTGCTGTTGATCGAAGCCTTCAGCGCCTCGCGTATTTGCCCCACCACATCATTGAGGCTGTCCTTCTGCTCGGGCATGAGGTGGAAGTTGCGGAAGTCGCTGAGCGCCTCGATGCCTTCGAGCTTCTGCTCGTCTGAAGCATCGGAGAGCAGCAGCCGGTTCATCTGGTTGATGCGCTCGACGCAGAACCTGTAGTTCAACTTCCGACGGTAATAGAGGAAGTAATACGCGGGGAAGATGACGATGAGCAAGATGACGAGCAGGGCCACGGCAACGGTCTTATTGACGTTGTTGCGTTGCATTGACCTCACGTAGGCAGGCAGCTGACTGTCGGCACTGGCTTGGCGGAAGAGTCGGGTGTAGTACTGGTTGCTCTTATGATAAAGGTCCCACCGGTGCAGGGCCAGCGCCGCCACAGCCGTCTCATTGCTGATGTCGAGCAGCGTCGTCGTATCGTTGGGGCTGACGTATTTGTGGCAACTGTCGGCGAAGCGCAGCGTCTCTTTGTATTGCGAGTTGACGTTGGCCAGATAAGCGCTGTCGGCATAGCGGCTGGCCATTGCTTTCCTGCCGGTGACTGTCGTGGCGTTAGCAGTTGGTTTAGCCGTGGTTTGCGGCTTTGCGCTGGCCGTTGTGTGGAGTCCGGCCATCAGCAGCAGAAGGGCGATGACCATGCGCAACCGACCGACGGGCAAACGGAAGAAGATGCGGGTGCCCTTGCCCAATTGGCTCTCTGCCTTAATCATACAGGCATTGAAGAGGCGGCTCATCTTCTTATATTTCTCGATGATGCCGTTGCAGTTCTTCAGTCCGAAGCCATGGCCACCCGTATAGGTGCGGTCGAAGATATGGCTCAGCGTGGTCTCATCCATGCCCGGGCCATTGTCGGCGACGCTGATTTCCACGTAGTCGGGCGACTCCTTGGCCGAGATGGTCACGCGCCCGCCCTTGGGCGTGAACTTGCGGGCGTTGTCGGCGATGGTGTTGATCATAAACAGCGTCAGTATGCGGTCAGCCTTGACAACGCACGTCGTAGGCTTCACATCCAGTTGAATGCCCTTCAGCCGGAAACCCATCTCGCTGTGCTTGACGATGTCGAAAAGCCCGGCCAACTGGAAGTTCTCTATCCTCAGACTCACCTCGCCCTGACGCATCTGTATCCATTGCGTGAGTATGGTGTTGTAGTCGTTGATGCTGTCGGTGAGCTCAGCGATGTAGTTGAGCCGCTGAGTGCGCTGGTTGTCGTCGATGTCGTTGCGCATGAGTCGGTTCACCTCGTTCACCATGCGGTCGATAAACGGCAGTATGCTGTTGACCAACTGCACCTTGGCGCGCTGTTCAAGGTTGCGCTCCTTGTTTTGAGTGAGATGGAGCCGGGCCACATCAGTCTGCTCGGCAATCTCCTCGAAGTGTTCCTCGTTTTTCTCGGCCAACTGCTCGTTCTCCCGCTGCCATTGCTGCAGGGGCTCGAGTAAGGCCGGCATTGAGAACAGCCGGTCGCTGCGGCGGCGCATGCGCGCAAACATCAGCAGCAAGAGGCTCACCACGATAATCATCACCACGACCACGGCCGTCATGATGGTCAGCTGTTGGGCGGAGCTGTTCAGCTGCGCCGCGCGGGCCTCCAACTGTCGGTCCTGCCGCGTCTGCTCCTGCAGGTCGAGGTAGATGTTGCGGTTGATGTCGCTGTTCTTCTTATCGTTGACTGCCGAATAAACCAAGCAGAGCTGCTCTCGGATTGAGGCCACGAGGTCGGGCGCCAGATTGATGGCTTTGTTTTGATAGAGTGCGCGCTGCAGACAGATTAATGCCGAACGATAGTCCTTAATCTGCCAATAACACTCGGCCAGCGTTCGGTTGGCGCCTGCAATCTGATACACGTCGCCATAAGCCGTGAAGATGTTGAGTGCGCGTTGAGCGAGGTTACCGGCCAACAGCGTGTCTGGCATGAAGTCAGTGTTGATGGCCACGATGGCCGCAGGGTTATATTTAAATAAGGTGTCGCGCTGGGCGGTGTTCTGCAGATGCTCGCTCAAGGCTTGCAGCGCCTGCGCCTCCCAATAGTCGTAGCCCGACTCCTGAGAGAGCACGTAGCAGCGCATGAGGTAATCAAACTCATGCTGTTTCAGCAGTGGGTCGCTGTCGGGCAGAATGCCTCCGGAACCGATGTTGTAATAGTAGTTGAGCAGCTGCGCGGTATCGCGCTGTATGGCGCCGTAGGGATTGATTTGCCTTATCATGTCGGCGCTCTGCTTATAAAGTCCAACATAATAATAATAGGTGGAGCTGACGATGGCGTATTCCGATCTCGCATAGCTCAACCGGGCAAGCTGATGGCCGTTGAGCATGGCCTCATCTTCCTTGATGCGCGAGAGTCGGCGCTGGGCACTTTCCTGGTATTCGTAGAACTCCTTGTTGCGGCTTTCGCGTTGGCAGAGCCTCATCTGCTGAATGTCGGCAATGGCGAGCTCCAGTTGGTTTTCTGAGGTGGATAGAATGGTCGTAAGGCGCTTGCTGGCCTGCGCATAGTTCATCTTCACCAAGTCAACGAAAGCCAGATGGTTAAGCGCCTCGGCGTAACCATCACTATAATGCGCTGAAGCCGCCAGTGCAGCATTGGCATAGAAGCGGGTGGAGTCGAGATTGCGGTAGTGGAAAGCATACGCCGCCTCATTCAGCCTGTCAACCGCTTGGTTGCCATGCTGACCGCAGGCTGCTAACATCAAAGTGCAGAGCAGCAAGCCTGAAAAGGTATGGAGCAATGTTTTCACTACTATTCGGTTTCGATTTTGATTTAGCAAAGGTAAAAAGGAAATTTCAAACAACAAAATAAATAAGGTGTTAAAAACGGTTCCCCTGACTGTCAGCTAACCTTATTCTGTCAAAAACTTTGGTGTTTTTAGGCCTCTGAGAAGGGCCTCGAAATGAACAAGCACCTCCTTCGCTCCGAAAAACGCGAAAATACGCGGTTTTAAGCATGTTTTCATAAACCGCTATCTTTCAGCTATTTATGTAGATGAGCATACAAAAGACAGTGGCAGATGACTTTGGTGGGGCCGCGATGAGATACTTATCGCGGTGCGATAACATAGCTATCGTGGTGCGATAATATAGTTGTCGCGATGCGATACCATAGCAATCGCAGTGCGATCTGATAGTTATCGCGATGCGATAGGATAGCTATCGCGATGCAACGGGGTAATTACGACACTTTCGGGGCCGTTTTTTCGTAGTTTCATCAAAAATCTGACGTATCTTCATTTGTAGAACAAGAGAAAACTCATACACGATTATGTCAGCTATTTTCTGAATAAAACTCATGAACTTATCAACTCAATCGCTCAAAAACTCAAACCATTATTTTGTCGTCTCGCTCAATTAACGTAACTTTGCAGCAATATAAAAAGACAACTATAAGACTGCTTATGAACTTAAAAGTACGCTTAGCCATAATGAACTTCCTCGAATTCGGCGTTTGGGGAGCTTATCTCACTTGCATGGGCAACTATCTTGGCGTTGCCGGTCTTGGCGCTGAGATTTCGTGGTTCTATGCCATTCAGGGCATTGTGTCCATCTTTATGCCCACGCTCATGGGCATCATTGCCGACAAGTATGTGCAGCCCCAGCGGTTGCTCGGCATCTGCCATTTGCTGGCTGGCGTATTCATGTTCTCGCTGTGGTATATGGGCATGAGCGCAGGCTTCGGTCATGAGATAACCAACAAGCCGCTGTTCATCTTGCTCTATACGCTAAGCGTCGCTTTCTACATGCCAACGCTGGCTTTGGCCAACACCACGGCCTTCACCATCTTGAAAAACAATGGCGGTGACACAGTGACCGACTTCCCACCCATCCGCTCGTGTGGTACGGTGGGCTTTATCTTGGTCATGTGGTTCGTCAACTGCGCCACCTGGAACAACGGCAGCTTCAGCCTGACATTTGCAAAGGACCTGCATAAGTTCTACTTCACATATAACCAATTCTTTGTATCGGGACTGCTTAGCCTTGTGCTGTTTCTTTATGTATTCACCCTGCCATCTTGCCGTCTGGCAGCCGACAAGGTCACAGAGCGCAAGTCGCTCTCAGAGTCGTTAGGCCTCGATGCTTTCAAGCTGTTCAAGGACAGGCGCATGGCGCTGTTCTTCATCTTCTCGGCCTTGCTTGGCATGTCGCTGCAGGTGACCAACAGCTTTGCCGGTCCGTTCATCTCCAGTTTTCTGGGCAGCAGCGACCCCGCTGTAGCCAAGTCGTTCGCCGCCAGCAATGCCACGCTACTCACCTCAATCTCGCAGGTGAGCGAGGCATTCTGCATTCTGCTTATTCCATTCTTCCTAAAACGGTACGGCATCAAGGGCGTGATGCTCATCGCAATGTTTGCCTGGGTACTGCGCTTCGGCTTCTTTGGCCTGGGCAATCCCAGCATGCCGGGTGTACTGCTGTTCATTGCATCCTGCATCGTGTATGGCGTGGCTTTTGACTTCTTCAACGTTTCCGGTGGCATCTTTGTCGACCGTGAGTGTCCTGCGAAGGTCAAGGCTTCGGCTCAAGGCCTGTTCATGCTGATGACCAATGGCCTCGGCGCCACAATTGGTACGCTGACGGCTGGTGCCATCGTCAACCATTTCTGCTCTTGGCAGCAGGTCGGAGAGTCTTCCTTCCTTATGGGTAACTGGCAGGCTTGCTGGTTCATCTTCGCTGGCTTCGCGCTGGCTGTCGGCATCGCCTTCGCACTCGTTTTCCGTGGTAGCAAACATCAGCAGGATGCGTAATCGTAACTTATTTAATTATTATTCAATGAGAAAATCAGTATGGCAAGAATACAGTTGAAATTCAGAATGGTCTCTGAGGTAATAGGCAAAGGTAAAGGCGGCATACTCGTCCTTACCGACCGCGAGAGTGAGCGGCAGTTGGTTATACCCTGCGACCCCGACACCCTTCTAAGCTTCACCAATCGGATGGATCGTAAGGGAGACTATTCGAGCAGTTTGCCAGATGTGCTGGTGAATATCCTCATGGGGCAGACCGACCTGCATCTGGAAGTCTTATTCGACAGTGTGAAAGACGGCGCTTATCATGCGGTGCTCTACAACCACGACACGCAGGAAAAGTTTCCGCTGAAAGACACCGATGGCGTGATGCTCAATTTCATCAGCAACGGCAAGATACACATGTATATGGATGAGAAGCTTTTCATGCAGCAAAGCACGCGGTATGACGCGATGGCCGGTGCCGTGGCGCTGCCCATCAACTCCATCTCCAGTGCTATGTTGGAGGAAGGAATCAAGAATGCCATTGCCAATGAGGAATATGAAATGGCCTCGCAGCTGAGTGCTGAGTTGAAGCGCCGCAAGCAGCAGCATGAGGACGAGGAGGCCGCCGACGGGGCAGACCAAGCATGAAGGAAGCAAGATATTTCTATGTGCCTTCAGCTGAGGCCGCCAATGAGTTGCCTGAGCAAGAGGCGCAGCATGCCATCAAGGTGCTTCGCCTGACCGAGGGCAGCGACATCTTTCTGATGGACGGCGAAGGCTGTTTCTATGAGGCTGAGGTGACCATGGCCTCTAAGAAGCGTTGCTTCTATGCCATCCGCAAGAAACTGCCCCAGCAGAAGACTTGGCGCGGCAGCATCCACCTTGCCATCGCCCCCACCAAAATGATGGAGCGCATGGAGTGGATGGTGGAGAAAAGCGTCGAGATAGGTGTCGACGAGATTACCTTCCTCGACTGCCAGTTCTCAGAGCGCCATACGCTCCGCACCGACCGCGTGGAGAAGATTATGGTGGCTGCGATGAAGCAGAGCCGCAAACCATACAAGACCATCATCAACACGATGACGCCCTTCAACGATTTCATCGCCCATGCCCCTGAAGGCCGCAAATACATCGCTCACTGCTATGATGAGATTGAGCGGAATGACTTTTTCAATGAGCTGCAGACGCTCAACCCCGATGAAAAAGTGACGGTGCTTGTGGGACCGGAAGGCGACTTCTCGATTGATGAAGTGAAGTTGGCCATCGACAATGGCTTTGAACCTATATCGCTGGGCAACAGCCGACTGCGCACCGAGACGGCGGGTATGATGGCGGTGGCTATGTGTCAGATGCTCAAACGAGTGTGAAATATTTTATGAACGCATAAAAAGATGATTAGGATAATAAAGACGATAAAGGCAATGATGACGGTATTGGCAATACCCTTCATCCTTTCAATGACAGCCTGCTCCGACAATGATTACCTCAATGCGATACCCGAGGAAAGCACTTTGCTCATCTCTATGAACCCCGCCAAGCTGACGGGTACGGGTAGTCCGTTGATTCTGAAGTCGTTGCTGCACGTGAGCAAGCTCAACGACAGCGGTCTCGACCTCTCCGCCAACGTGTTTTTCTTTGAGGATGCACGCGCCAACATCGGTGTCTGCGCAAAGGTGAGCGACGACGATAAGTTGGAGGACCTGCTGAAGCAAGCCCATCTGAATATCATCGAGCGACGTGGCTTCAAGTTCGCCGCCCTGCCCAGCAACTGGGTGATTGGTTTCTCAGACAAGGCTGCGTTGCTGATGGGTCCTGCACTGCCAGCCGCTCAGTCGGAGCTGATGACGCAGATGGCCAAATACCTTGGCGCTGACGAGGATGACGGTGTAAAGAGTTCGCCGCTGTTTGACAAGCTCGACTCCATCGATGCGCCGATGGCCATGGTGAGTCAGGTGCAAGCCCTGCCCGAGCAGTTGGTGATGCCGTTTACCATCGGTGCGCCACGCGATACCGATCCGTCTGACATCCTTGTGGCCGCCTCCATGCAGCTGAAAGACAACCAACTGATGATGCAGGGAGAAACTTATTCGCTGAAGAAAGACATTGACAAGGCGCTGAAAGACGCCCGCAAAATCTATCGCCCCATCAAGGGCGCTTATGTCAAGGCGATGTCGCAAGATGATGTATTGGGTATGTTCCTCAACGTCGATGGTCAGCGTTTCCACTCGCTCATCAGTCAGAACCGCGGCATCTCCGCGCTCTTGGCCGGCATCAATTCGGCCATCGACATGGACAACATCCTCAAGAGCGTTAACGGCGACATGACCATCGTCTCCTCGGCTTTGGCCAAGGGCAATATGCACATGATGATGGCGGCCAAGCTCAGCAACGCCAAATGGCTCGACGATGTCGACTATTGGAAGCAGAGTGTGCCTGAGGGCGGCTATATCGGTGATTGGGGCAAGAACTGCTTCTACTATAAAGACAGCAGCACCAGCTATTACTTTGGTGTAACCCCCGACTTGCAATACATGAGCGGCGGCAACCCCGATGAGGCGCGCGCCAGCATCAAGGCCTGCGCCAATCCGATCTCGCCAAAGCTTCAGCGGCAGATTGTGGGGCAGAAGTTGGTGATGGTTATCAACTTCACAGCATTGCAAGGTACTAAGGCTGAGGCTGTTACTGCATTGCTGAAGCCAATGTTCGGCCATGTGAATACCATCGTCTATACGATGAAATAGTTTTTGGGATAATGAATAAGATACAGTTTAAGTCGGTCATTCCCCATGTCTTTGCCCAGCGCACTGACTTGACGTCAGCGGTGTGGGGGCAAGACATCTGTTTTGAGAAGGGCCATCTATACCTTGTAGAAGCAGCATCTGGCAAGGGTAAAAGCACGTTCTGCAGTTATGTAATGGGCTTCCGCCACGATTACGAGGGCGAAGTGTTGTTTGATGAGACCAATACCCACGACATTACGGTGAGCCAATGGGTCGATATCCGACGCCGCCACGTCAGTCACCTCTTTCAGGAACTTCGACTCTTCCCCGAGCTTACGGCTTGGGAGAATGTTCAGATCAAGAATAAGCTCACCAACTTTAAGCCCGACAACGAGATTAAGGAATGGTTCGAGCGCCTCGGCATCGGCGATAAGTTGGATGCCAAGATTGGCCGCATGTCGTTTGGTCAGCAGCAGCGCGTAGCTATGATCAGGGCACTGGTGCAGCCGTTCGACTTTATCTTGGCCGACGAGCCCATCTCTCACCTCGACGACCGCAACTCGCAGATTATGGCCGACATCATGATGGCTGAGGCCAAGAAGCAGGGCGCCGGCGTCATCGTGACCAGTATTGGCAAGCATATGGATTTAAACTATGAAAGGACGGTGAAGCTATGAATTTGGTTTGGAAACTGTTGCGGCAACATATCAGCGTGCCGCAGTTTATCGGGTTCTTCTTTGCCAATCTCTTTGGCATGCTCATCGTATTGCTGGGCTATCAGTTTTATAAAGATGTAAAGCCAGTGCTTACTGCCGACGATTCGTTTATGAAGTCGGACTACGTCATCGTTGAGAAGGTTATAGGTACGGGCAGCACCCTCTCGGGCCGCAGCAATGCCTTCAGTCCAAGTGAGGTGACCGACATGCAGCAGGAAGGCTTTGTCAAGAAGATTGGCGTTTTCACCTCAACGCAGTATCAGACCACTGCCCACATGGGCATCGCCGGTACGCCGGTGCTCAACTCGGAGCTGTTCTTTGAGAGTGTACCCGATGAGTTCGTCTCGGCTCCTGCGGGTACTTGGACTTATAAACCGGGCGACAACGTGGTGCCGGTCATTCTTCCACGCAGCTATATCGCTATGTATAACTTCGGCTTTGCCCAGAGCCGGCAGCTGCCGAAAATAAGCGATGGCCTTGTCGGAATGATTGACTTAGACATCTTCATCCAAAACGACGGCAAGAGCGGTTCGTTCAAGGGTAAGGTCATCGGCTTCTCCAACACCATCAACACAATCCTCGTGCCTCAGGCTTTCATGGATTGGAGCAACCAGACCTTCGCACCGGGTAAACACAATGACCCCACGCGCATCATCCTCGACGTCAACAACGATCAGACCGACAAGATGACGAAATACTTCGACAAGAAGGGCTACGAGGTGGAAGATAATAAACTCGATGCGGAGAAGACCACTTACTTTCTCCGTATGATGGTGTCGATGGTGATGGGCGTAGGCTTGGTCATCTCACTGCTGAGCTTCTACATCCTCATGCTGAGCATCTATCTGTTGGTGCAGAAGAATTCAGAGAAGCTCGAGAACCTGCTGCTCATTGGCTACAGCCCAGCGCAGGTGGCGCGGCCTTATCAGTTGCTCACCATCTTCCTCAACCTCGGTGTGCTGGTCATTGCCATCGCTGTGTTGCTGGTGGCGCGGCAGTATTACACCGGCGTCATCAACATGCTCTTCCCCGATATCGAACTGGGTACGGTGCTGCCGTCACTGGTGCTGGGCCTCGGCTTGTTTGTCTTGGTCAGCATCTGCAACACCATTGCCATTCATAATAAGATTAAGCGTATTTGGAACCGAAAAGAATGAACGCAGGAGGTAACATCAACGGTAAATCATCTTTGTATGACCGCTTCGTGGTTAAGGAACCGGCCCAGTTGCTCGACTGGCTCATTGCCAACACCCACGACAGCCGTACAAAGGTGAAAGCCATCTTGCATGGTCAGGGCGTGAAGGTCAATGGAAAGGTCGTCACCCAATTCAACTTCCAGTTGGAGCCTGGCATGAAGGTGGCTGTGAGCAAGACCAAGAATAATCAGCTGTTCAAGAACCACTACCTCAAGGTGGTGTATGAGGACCGCTATATCGTTGTCATCGACAAGAAGCCCGGTGTATTGTCGATGGCGGCAGGGCATAGTTCGCTCAACGTAAAGTCCATTCTCGACGACTACTTCCGGCAGTCGCGGCAGCATTGCACCGCGCACATCGTTCATCGGCTCGACCGCGATACCAGCGGACTGATGATTTACGCCAAAGACAAGGCTACGGAACTGACGCTTGAGGGCGACTGGCACCACTTCGTCTATGACCGCCGCTACGTGGCGCTGTTGTCGGGCGTTGTGGAGGACGATGAGGGCACTATCGAGAACTGGCTCAAAGACAATCAAGCCTATTACACTTATTCGAGTCCAGTCGATAACGGCGGCAAATACGCCATCACCCATTATCGGGTGCTGCGTCGGTCGCCTTACCATTCATTGGTAGAGTTTCGTCTGGAGACGGGGCGGAAGAATCAAATCCGCGTGCATGCTGCCGATATGGGGCATCCAGTTTGCGGCGATGTGAAATATGGTAATGACGATGACCCTATAGGGCGCCTCTGTCTGCACGCCTATAAACTGTGCTTCTATCATCCGGTCACCCACAAACCGTTGGAGTTTCAAACCGATATACCACAATCGTTTACATCGGTCTTCAGGCAGTAGTAACCGCGGTGCTGTCAATATTAATCAATAATCCTCTTAATCAAGCATAGCTTTCAAATGATGGACAATAACCTGCTTTATTACATTTTCGTTCTTCTCATCATTGTCTTAGCCATTGTCGTTATCAAGAAGGTGGCGGGTTGCATGATTAAGGCAATAGCACTAATCATTGCTATTGCCTTAATTCTGCTGATTTACTTTGCTTGTTTGCAATAGGATTACCTGAGGTCGATGACGTCGGCCTTGGGGAAATCTTTGGCGTTGAAAGTGAACTTGCTGTTGGGCTGGTTGACGGCCTTGAAGTTGTTCACCGTAATTGTCGTCCAGTTGTTGGTGCCTTGTCTCATCTTGATAAGGCTCGGCGTATAGGAGTGCTTGCTGATGGTGATATAAGCTTCCTGTACGCTGCGCTTCTTGTTTTGCGCGGTCATGTGGACGACGTAGTTGCCGCTCTTGGTCTCCATCGAGAGATTGTAGCCGCTCTTATACATTGAAAGGAAGGTATAAGGGTTCATGCTCATTCGCTTAGCCTCAGTAGGAGTGGAGATGTTGACCTCGTTGGTCATCTTCAGATAGCTCCATTGCGTCTTGCCATTATACCATACGATAGCCTTCGGCGTGCGGGCCTGAAACATATTGCCCTTGATGGCGATGGTGCCCGACTGCGAGCCAATCTTACTACCCGTGGCAGTGAAGTTGGCCTCAGCGCCACCTTTACGACCGACGACGGCTGCCGTCTTGTCCAATACCTTCATGGCTTGCTTTGCACTCTGGGCAGAGGCAAAGAGCGTTAGACATGTGAATAAACTCAGTAAAAATATCTTTTTCATAATGATGTAAATATTACTTTCTTCCTCAACGATTACTTTCCACCATGAACGGCGTTGAGCAGTCGTGCAAGGCTGTTCTCATCCATGACGAGAACGTCGCGTGGCTTTGCGCCCTGAGCCGGACCGACGATGCCTGCGTGCTCCAACTGGTCCATCAGTCGGCCGGCGCGGTTGTAGCCAATCGAGAAGCGGCGCTGTATCATACTCGTCGAACCCTGTTGCGAGACGACGACGGCGCGGGCCACCTCATCGAAGTAAGGATCGAGTTTGCTGGCGTCGGTCTCGCCATTGCCACCACCCATCTCAGCATTGGGATCGTCGGGCTCAGGCAACTCCATTGGGTCAACGGGTCCGGGCTGATTGGCGATGTAGTCGCAGACAGCCTCAATCTCGGGCGTGTCAATGAAGGCGCACTGCACACGCACCGGCTCGGTGCCTGCAAGGAAAAGCATATCGCCGCGACCGGCCAACTGATCGGCGCCGGTGCGGTCGAGAATGGTGCGCGAGTCAACCTGCGCCGAGACGCGGAAAGCCATACGGCCAGGGAAGTTGGCCTTGATGTTACCCGTTATGATCTTGGTGGTTGGTCGCTGCGTGGCGATAATCATGTGGATGCCGACGGCGCGCGCCAACTGAGCGATGCGCGCGATAGGAGCCTCAATCTCCTTGCCTGCGGTCATGATGAGGTCGCCGAACTCATCGATAATCACCACGATATAGGGCATGTATTCATGACCGTCGGTGAGCCGCAGCTTGTGGTGGATAAACTTATCGTTATATTCGTCAATCTTCCTTACCTGCGCCTTCTTCAGCAAGTCGTAGCGATGGTCCATGAGCTTACAGAGCGAGTTGAGCGTGCGCACCACCTTCTGCACGTCGGTGATGATAGGCTCATCCTCGTTCTCAGGCAAGGCGGCCATGTAGTGGGGCGCAATCTTATTGTAGATGCTGAACTCCACCTTCTTCGGGTCGACCAATACGAACTTCAGCTCATTCGGGTGCTTCTTATATAATAAGGAGGTGATGATGGCATTCAAACCAACCGACTTACCCATACCCGTGGCACCTGCGACTAACAGATGGGGGAGCTTGGTCAAGTCGACCATAAACACCTCATTGGTGATGGTCTTACCCAAGCAAAGGGGCAGGTTCATCTTCGAGTTCTGGAACTTCTTGGTGTTCAGCACACTCTCCATCGACACGATCTGAGGTTTCTTGTTGGGTACCTCTATACCAATGGTGCCCTTACCGGGTATCGGCGCGATAATACGGATGCCAAGCGCCGAAAGACTCAGCGCAATGTCGGCTTCCAGTCCACGGATGCGGTTGATGCGCACACCTTCAGCCGGTGTAATCTCATAGAGCGTGACCGTAGGACCGACGGTGGCATTAATCTGACTGATTTCAACGCCAAAGTTACGCAGCACCTCAATGATGCGGTTGTTGTTGGCCTTGACCTCATCCATGTCAATCACCGTCTTATTATCGTATTTCTTCAATAAGTTGAAGGTGGGGAACTTATACTTGGTAAACGGCTCCCACGGATTAATGGGCACGTCAAGGTTGGGCGTTGTGGTAGGAACTTTTCCGCTTGCCGTCTCCTCAACCTTCATCGGGTCTACTTTGAGCTCGGGTTCGCTGTTTTTATCGGTTTCACCGGGAACCGTCGTAGTGAGTACCGGCTCAAGGTGTACGTCGGACTTAGCTGTTGCAGCCTGCGCATAGTCGGTCAGGTCAACTACCTGCGGCTTCTCATCATCAGCCTCAGCAGCCTCGTCGGCAACATTATTGTCGGCGGGTTCATTGGCAGCTTGCTCATCTGCGGGTTCCTCGGCCTCGGGGTCCGTCGGATGATTAATCGTCAGCTTCACATGCTTCGTCAGATACTTCACGGGATTCATCATACGTCGGATATAGACGATGGTCTCCGTACTGAGATAGGTGAGGAAGGCTATTGCCGTGAGTATCAGTAGAGCGGTGAGGCCCGGAGCACCAATGAGCATCTCAATATGATCCACGCAGTAGGCGCCATGATTGCCGCCGGGATTGTACACCTCATTACCCATAAACGGGGCAAGGAACTTAGCCAGGGCAATGGATGACCAGATCATGACGACCATCAGACAGAAGAAACTCTTCAGCAAGCCAACGGAGTAGGCGTGCATCAGTTTCAGTGAGGCCAAGATCAGGAAAACCGGAATAAGGAAGGCTGGGAGACCAAAGTTGACGGAAATCAGCATGTAGGAGGCCCACGCACCCAACGAGCCGCAGTAGTTGGTAAACTCGTGGCCGCTGTTGAACAGTTCCCATGGCTTGAGGTTCTCGAGGATGCTCTGGTCAGCCTTGCCCGTACTCAAGTAGCTCACCATCGAGATGATGAGCAGCACAGAAAAGGCCAGTAGCACAAGACCAAGGAAGAAGTCTATGGTGTCGTTCTCTATCTTATTTCGGAAGCCGACCGCTTCGCCGAAGCCTTTTGACGATGTGCGGCCAGATTTTCTTTTAGTCATATTCAGTTTTATTTGGTTGTGCAAAATTAATTGATTTCATCTGAAAAACAAAGATAAAGTGCGCCCATTTTTGGGAAAGTTTGAAGGTTTTATGGTTTTAGGATGGCCGTATGCCTATTTTTTTATAATTTTGCACGTATATATTAGAAGAATGAAGAAGACGCTTTATAGCCGGTTTGACAAGAAAGCCATCACTGCTCTTCCCGTCGTAACCTTCCCGGGCCGCATCATTACCATCATCACAGCTGGTGAGGCTGAGAAGGCGGTAGATTACTTACTCAGCAGTGACATCATGGGTGTTGACACCGAAACCAAGCCTGCTTTCCATCGTGGAGAGCAGCACAAGGTGTCGTTGCTGCAGGTATCCAATAGGGATACGTGCTTCTTATTCCGATTAAATCTGACCGACATCACTCCTGCCATCAAACGATTGTTAGAGGATACGACAGTGAAGAAAATCGGTCTTTCGTGGCACGACGACATCCGTGGCTTGGAGCATCGTCAGCCGTTTGAGCCAGGACTGTTCATTGACTTGCAAGATATGGTGGGCGACTTGGGTATCAAGGACTTAAGTCTGCAAAAGATTTATGCCAATCTCTTCCATAAGAAGATATCCAAGCGGCAGCGGTTGTCGAACTGGGAAGCGCCAGTGCTCACAGACAAACAAAAGGAGTATGCCGCCATTGATGCTTGGAGCTGTATACAGCTTTACGAGGAAATTCTTCGGCTGGAAAGCTCTAAGGATTACGAGCTCATCAATGTGCCTGAGCCTGAGAACATGCAACCTGCTGCAAAGGCGCAACAGACTGATGCAGAAGCACCTGAAGCAAAGAAGAATGACAATCAGCCGAAGGATGAGCTCAAACCGAATGAGAAGAATGAAAAGAAGGTGAAAGCCAAATCGGCCGCACACCACAAGAAGAATAAGAGACGCAATGCACCCCGCAAACAAACTGATAGTCATGTATAAGAATATTTATCTGAAACGAGGAAAAGACGATTCCCTCAAGCGCTTCCATCCTTGGGTGTTCTCCGGTGCCATCAAGAAGATGGATGAGAGCATTGCCGAGGGCGATACGGTGAGAGTTATCACCAACGAAGGCGAATTCATCGCTGTCGGGCACTATCAAGTGGGGTCGATTGCCGTCAGAGTACTTTCATTTGACGACATCACCATCGATAGTGATTTCTGGGAGCAGCGCATTGCCTCAGCTTTGAAAATGCGCCAATCCATCGGTATTGCCGACAATCCTCTTAATGATACCTACCGCCTCATTCACGGTGAGGGCGATAACTTGCCTGGACTCGTTGTCGACTGCTATGGCAAAACGGCCGTCGTTCAGGCACATAGCGTGGGTATGCACGTCTGCCGCAATGAAGTTTGTAAGGCCTTGCTTAAGGTGATGGGCAGTCGCATAGAGAATGTCTATTACAAGAGCGAGACGACGCTGCCCTTCAAAGCCGACCTCGGTCAGGAAAACGGGTTCCTCTACGGCCATACGGAGGACAACACAGCCGTGGAAAATGGATTGAAATTTCATATCGACTGGCTGCGTGGACAGAAGACGGGATTCTTTGTAGATCAGCGCGAAAACCGTTCGTTGCTCGAGCGTTACGCCAAGGGTCGTAGCGTGCTCAATATGTTCTGCTATACGGGTGGCTTCTCGGTCTATGCCATGCGTGGCGGAGCCAAACTGGTGCACTCGGTAGACAGCAGTGCGAAAGCCATTGAACTCACACGACTCAACATCGACATGAACTTCCCCGGTGACAGCCGCCATGAAGCTTTCTGTGAGGATGCCTTCAAATATCTCGACCAAAGCGAAGATAAATACGACCTCATCGTACTCGACCCTCCTGCCTTTGCCAAGCATCGGTCGGCGCTTCACAATGCGCTGAAGGGCTACATCCGGCTCAACGTAAAAGGCTTGGAGCGCATCAAGCATGGTGGTATCCTGTTCACTTTCAGTTGTTCACAAGCTGTGACTAAAGAAAATTTCCGCACCGCTGTCTTTACTGCTGCGGCTCAAGCCAAGCGACGCGTGAGGATTCTGCATCAGCTTCATCAACCAGCCGACCATCCGATCAACATCTATCATCCCGAAGGCGAATATCTGAAAGGCTTCGTACTATATGTCGAATAGCGTTTTCGCCCATTCCATCGCAGCTTTCATCAAGTCTAACCGCTTGATGGACAAGGAGAAACTTTATCTTTTAGCCTTGTCGGGTGGCGCTGACAGCGTGGCCCTGCTCTGCGTTTTAAGTGAACTGGGCTATCGCGTCGAGGCCATCCATTGCAACTTCCACCTGCGGGGGGAAGAGAGCAACCGCGATGAGGCGTTTTGCAAGCAACTATGCGAGCAACGCAAGATTCCGCTTCATCTTGCCAGCTTCGATACGACAAGCTTTGCCCAACTACATAAGATTTCCATCGAAATGGCCGCACGTCGGTTGCGCTATCATTATTTTGCCCAACTATGCTGCGACCTCTCTGCTGATGGGGTGTGCGTAGGCCATCATGCTGACGATCAGGTAGAAACCATACTGCTCAATCTCATTCGGGGCACGGGCTTAGACGGTTTGACAGGTATGAAGCCTCGCAGTGGCAACAGCAATGTCATTCGGCCAATGTTGACGGTCAGCCGCAAGCAGATTTTGGCTTATCTCCAATCCTTAGGTCAAGACTATGTCACCGACAGCACCAACCTCGTTGATGACGTGCAGCGCAATCAGGTGCGGCTCGACGTTTTGCCGTTGCTGGAACGAATCAATCCAGCCGTCAAACGGAACATCCTCCACATGGCCGAGAACCTTTCTGAGGTGCGGCTGGCGCTCGATGACCAACTGGAAGCGGCAAAGGGCGAAGCTATAGTTGTCGATAAGTCAACATCACTGACATTGGGTCAAGCTGCCGAACGCAAAATGGTGACATTTGATGTCGGTCGCTTGATGGCTTTTCCATCGCCCGAATTGTTGTTTTGGCGTATACTCTCTGCTTATGGCTTCAACCGTGCGCAAGTTGGTGAAATCGTTCGTTTTCATCGGCAAGGAACTGGGCATCCTAACGATGACCGAAGTCTGAAGCTATGGCAGAGTGCTGACGATGTGGCATTGTCCGACGGTTGCAGACTGCATATTGTTGCGCGTGAAGTATGGGATCAGCCGTTCAATGTCTTCAAAATACCTGAATGTGGGCTATATAGAAAAGACAATTTGAGTTGCCGTGTTGAGGAATTGTCTATCGATATGTTGGATGGCATCTCTCGTGCAGCCAACAAGATAACGATTGACCGTAGCAAGGTTGCTTTCCCGCTGATGCTGAGGAGGGTAGAAGTAGGTGACAAATTCACTCCTTACGGTCTACATGGCCATAAATTGGTCAGTGACTTCTTGAAAGATGCTCATCTGAATCCTGTTGCCCGTCGGCATCAACTCGTGTTGGCCGATGCCACAGGGCAAATCATATGGCTCGTCGGTCTGCGCATTGACGATCGTTGTAAGATTGTGAAGGGAAAGACTTTGCGGGTATTGCAAATAGAGATTGACAAAAAATAGGGCGGACACTGGGTTCGCCCTACTAAATATTAAATATCCGGTGAGCAGTAATTTCAGCTATGCATAAGCATCGCGGTTTGAATACTGCAATAAACTCGTATCTTCTCGGTTACGCTTCAGCGAGCTGATCCTTTGCCACTTGCTGCTTCACCTTGAAGATGAGCTCCTCGGCTTTAGGATTTTTACTGATTTGGATGGTATCGCCGGGCTTCAATTCTTCGGAGAGGATCTTCTCGCTCAGTCCATCCTCGATGTAAGTCTGGATGGCGCGCTTCAACGGACGGGCGCCGAACTGCACATCGTAACCCTTTGTAGCCACAAGTTCCTTCGCTTTATCGGTGAGCTCCACATGGTAGCCCATGTCTTCGATACGTTTGTAGAGGCCTTGCAGCTCGATGTCGATAATCTTCTTGATGGAAGAGAGGTCGAGTTGGTCGAACATGATGATCTCATCCAAACGGTTGAGGAACTCGGGCGAGAACTGACGGGAGAGACTCTTCTGAATAATGGAGCGGGCATATTGCTTGTCGCGGTTGTCCATGTTGGCGGCATTCGCGATGCCACTCGCCGTGAAACCTACGCCATGGCCAAACTCCTTGAGCTGTCGGGTGCCGGCATTCGAGGTCATAATGATCACGGTATTGCGGAAGTCAACCAGCCGTCCATTGCCGTCGGTCAACCGACCCTCATCGAGCACTTGCAGCAAGAGGTTGAACACGTTGCCGTGAGCCTTCTCAATTTCATCGAGCAACACGATGGAATAGGGGTGGCGACGCACACGTTCGGTGAGCTGACCGCCTTCCTCGTAGCCGACGTATCCTGGAGGCGCACCGATAAGACGCGAGACATTGAAGCTCTCGGTGTACTCACTCATGTCGATGCGAATGAGTGCTTCGGGTGAGCCGAACAGCGTCTCAGCAAGTTTCTTGGCCAAATAGGTCTTACCAACGCCGGTTGGACCGAGGAACATGAATGCGCCGATGGGGTGGTTGGGGTCTTTCAATCCTACACGGTTGCGCTGGATGGCCTTCACCATCTTCTCGATGGCGGGGTCTTGACCGATAACGGCTTTCTTCAAGTCGTTGGCCATATTTCTCAAGCGGATACCCTCAGCCTCTGCCATACGCTGGACGGGTACGCCGGTCATCATCGATACCACATCAGCCACCTCGGCGTCGGTTACCGTCTGACGAGTCTCGGCGTCGCCTTTCTGCCATTGCTGCTGAAGTTGTTTCAGTTCATCCTCCAATTGCAGTTGCTGGTCGCGGTAGTTGGCAGCCAACTCGAAGTTTTGAGCGCCAACGGCCTCTTGCTTTTTCTGCTTGATGTCCTCGATGTCTTTTTCTTTCAGCGTAATCTCTGGCGGCATCTTGGCGTTCTTCAGATGCACACGCGAGCCTACCTCGTCCAAGGCGTCGATGGCCTTGTCGGGGAAGAAGCGGTCGGTGACATAGCGGTCTGTCAATTTGACACATGCTTTCAGAGCCTCGTCGGTATAGATGACGTGATGGTGCTCCTCGTAGCGTGGTTTGATATTCTCAAGAATCTGCAGCGTCTCCTCCTTCGTGGTGGGTTCAACCATCACCTTTTGGAAGCGGCGTTCGAGGGCTCCATCTTTCTCAATCGAGTTGCGGTATTCGTCGACGGTCGTAGCGCCGATGCACTGAATCGTGCCTCGAGCAAGGGCTGGCTTCATGATGTTTGCGGCGTCCATGCTGCCCGGCGTCGAACCGGCACCGATGAGTGTGTGGATTTCATCGATGAAAACGATGATATTCGGATTTTGCTCCAACTCCTTTAGCAGGGCGCGGATACGCTCCTCAAACTGACCACGGTATTTGGTACCTGCCACAATGGCGGTCATGTCGAGGCTCACCAACCGACGGTTGAAGAGCATAGGCGAAGTCTTGTGTCCGGCAATGAGCTGGGCCAAGCCTTCAACGATAGCGCTCTTGCCGACGCCAGGCTCACCGATTAAGATGGGGTTGTTTTTCTTGCGGCGCCCTAAAATCTCAACTACGCGCTGAATTTCGTTCTCCCTGCCCACGACGGGGTCGAGCTTGCCGGCGGCAGCAGCCTTCGTCAGGTCGGTAGAGAAATTATCGAGTACCGGTGTCTTGCCGCCACCCTGAGGTTGGGTAGCGACCGTTGCCCCTTGCTGCCCATGGTGTTGTCCACCATTATCGCTGGTACCGTCGAATTCTTCCTCATCCTCGTCAGAGAGGCCCAGTCCGTCGGTCATTGGCTTTTTCTGCAGCAGTTGCTGGGCAGTCTCATAGTTGAGGTTGTTGCTCTCGAGCACCTCCTTGGCGCCATTGTCCATCTGATCGTGGAGAATGGCCAGCAGCAGGTGCTGGGTGTCAACGGTTTGCGTATGCTGTATGCGTGCCTCAAGCACGGCGAGCCTCAGAATGTTGTTGGCTTGCTGGTTGAGTACCAACTCATTGGTTTGAATGGGTTGCTCCAAGTTGTCTTCGCGGACTTTCTCCTCCAACTCTTGTTTGACGGTCTGCGGGTCGATGCAGAGCCGCTGGAAAATATCTGTTATCGGGCTGTTCTTCTCTCTCATCATACCAAGCAAAAGATGCTCGGGTCCGACTGAGCTGCTGGCCAGGCGCGTCGCCTCTTCCCTGCTGAAGGCAAGAACCTCTGAAACTTTTGGTGAAAACTGACTGGTCATGTTGTATTATCCTTTCTTTTAAATGTTTGCCCACATTGAGCGTTTGCTCAATATTCGTTGCAAATATAGTTATTTTCGCAGCTAACCGCAAGCATTATGCCAAAAAAAATCATCTGTTCAATGAAATTTAGCAATGTAAGGCGTGATTGTCAGTCTCCTGTCAATTTGACATGTATTCTTTCTTGCTGCTTCATAGACCGCAGATGTCGCGATAAGGGCAGTTGACGCATCGTGTGTCGTCGGCTGTGGGTTGGAAAGGCTTAGTGACGTCGAAAATTTCCTGCAACAGGCTTCTAAGGCCACTTTCGAATGACGAAGCCACATCTTTAATGTCGCCCACGTATTTCCGTTTCCTTGCTTCTTCTTGCAATTGCAGCACTGGATTGTAGTCATCCTTGCTGGCTTCGCGGATGAAGAGCAGGGCAGGGGCTACGGGCAATGATTGCGGGTTGACCTTCGCCATGGACTCCTTATTAAAACGGATGATGTGGGAATAGAGAAAAGTCTGAAGATAGTAGACCGTGTGTTTGCTGTCAACGAAGGATGGGTCGAAGATTTCATCAAACATTGGCGGCGACGACGTCAGAGGCTTACCGGTCTTATAGTCGATGACACGTATCGTGGAACATCCATTTTCAACGATTTCATCGAGTCGGTCAATCTTACCGCCAAGCATGAGGTGGTAATCATTGCCGTTGGCGTTGAAGATGAATGGCTCATAGAATTCATCCTCCAAGGCTAAGATTTTGAAGGGCGCATGATGAAGGTCGTAACGTAGCAACCGGTAGATATACAGTCTGACGACATTGCGGTTGAGCAACTGCAATCCGTTGTAATGGGGTCTAAAGTCGGTGTCGGTTACTTTGAACAAGATCTCCCTGAATGCTTGGTCGATGTAGCTGTCGATGCGCTGATGGTTGACAAACAGCCACTCGATGTCATTAGCCGATATCTCGTGGATATGGTTTTCACCGGAGAGCGCATTGTATAGCAGTTCGGCAGTGCGGTGGAAGATGTCACCGAAGATGGCGGCGTCTATCGTGTCGGCATCGGTATCATCGGGCTCCCTTAATCCGCAGATGGTATTATAATAGAACATCAGATTGCAACGGAGATAGCGGCTCAAGGCCGTAGGCGAGAGCGACTTCAGACTGTCGAGCTTCTCTTTAATGATACCGTCCTTACTTACTGGATGTCTGTTGATTGGCGATACGTCCTGACCCGACTGCAACGCTTTGCGCTTGATGCGGTGTTGGATATTATCGACCATGAACTGGAGCATGAAGCGGCTCATCTCACCCTGGTGGCCGTCGTCTGTGGTAGTGTTGTAAGACAGGGTGATGTCGCCGGCGCGCTGCAGCAGAGAATAGAAATAATACGCATAGACGGCAACCTTATTTTCGATGGTCGTCATTTCGAAGCCTCGGCGCAGTGAATGCGGAATAAAGGAGGCATCGTTGACGCCCTTCGGCAGATTACCTTCATTGCACGACAACACCAACACATGGTCGAAGTCGAGATTGCGGGTCTCCAACACACCCATGATCTGTATGCCCATGGCCGGTTCTCCGTGGAAAGGAATTGAAGTGGATCCGACCAGTTGGTCGATAAGTCTCTTCAATATTGCTGTACCCACAATCTGCTTACCCTCGACAATGCCAGAGGCTTCGTTGGGCGCCACCGCCATGATGTCGTTGAGGCGGTTGATGAGCGTGTACATGCGGAAGATAGACTCGTGGGTTAATTGAGCGTTAATATCCTGTCGCGAACCTATGCCAATTTGGCGCAATACCTCTGCCATCCATGGTAAGAGTTGCAGATAGCCGTCGGTCGACTGAACGGGCTGGAAGAGCAAGGAGAGAGCTTTGTCATAGCCTTCGGTTAATTGACTGCGAGAGGGGTAAAAGGTCTTGTGGCTGTTGAGCGCTTGTGCAAGAGTGGCGCAGTCATCCGACAAATATTTCGCATAGGGATGGCGCAATATCCGGTTGACAAACTTCAAGCGGTAGTGGTTGCCGTCGCTGGTAATGCCCCTCAACTGCAGATTGATGAGGGCGCTGACCAACGTGTAGGCCTGTGAGGCAACAAGTGGGTAACCCGTGGTGATGTTGACGCGGGTGGCTTCCTTCGGCAGACAGTGGATGACATTCTGCAGCAGATGTTCGTCGCCCAATACCACGGCAATGCGCTGCAGCGGATGGGCCTCGGGGTCTTGTTCGGAAGCAGCCAGTCGCTCCCTAAGCCATGTGGTGACGTATCGCGCCTGGATGTCTTCGGTCGGAGCAGAGAGATAGGTGATGTCTTTGGGCTTCGACAATTGGTTATAAACCTCGTTGGAATCAATGCCCTCAGCGGCGCGGCCACTGTCGAGCTCATTTGGGAATTTCTCAAGATATTGGCTGATATAGCGGCCTGCCTCCTGTTGAGGTTTCATGAAGGCGTCGTCGTAATCCCAATAGAACTCGGCCTTGCCCAAGTCCTTCAACTGTTTGAAAAGACGTTGCTCAACCTTCTGTAAAAGATTGAAGCCTACGAATATATAATGCTGATATTTAAAGTCTTCCGGTTTACATTCAACCACCTCACGATAGAGCATTCCCTCATAGGCGAGTCCCTCTTTGGCAAGCGCCTCGCGGAAGGAGTGGTAGATGTCGCCCATGTGCTTCCAAATGGCATTATAGCGCGACTGCAGCGCGGTTTGGTCGCTGACAGTTCCGAAAAACTCCTCAAGACTCTTGCGTTGCTGCTGGGTGAGGAAGGAGAAATCCTTCATGCTTTGCCATGCCTCGAGGTTGATGAAGAGCTTGTCGGCGTCGACCAGATTCTTGTCGAGGTCGTCAAAGTCGCTGAGCATCAGCTGGCCCCATGAATAGAAATGGTCGAGCAACTCGCTGCTGCCGGTGATGGAGGTGTAGATGTTGTATAGCTTGAAAATCAGTGTGATCTGATCGGGCACCATCAACGAGGAATGGTGGCGGAAGAGGTCGCTGATGGTGAAGTAAGCCGGACTCCACAGCGGTTTGCCGGTCTGCGCATACAGTGCTTGGTTGAGAAAGAGCGAGGCGCGCTTGTTGGGGAAGACGACAGCCACATCGGTCAGTCCATCGGCTCCATGTTTGGCAAGTATATCTTTGGCTACGGTCTGAAGAAAAGTCATAGGAAATCAAATTTAATCGTTCAACACACTATCAATCCACATTCAACATGCATTCATTCGACTTTTACGATGTTGTCGTGGTGGATATACCACAGGTAACCGCTGACGTTGGCAAAGCCCATTGCTCGGAGCATCTGCATGTAGCCACGGACCTGATCAATATGGTCGGGTTTCTCTTTACCCGTCTTGAAGTCGATGACAATCATCTGCTGGTCGTCGTAGATGACGCGGTCGGGGCGGGCTTCGTGCGCATAGCCCCTGTCATGGTCGAAGTAGAGAATGCTGCACTCGTTGAATACTTTCCAATGTGGGGAGAACCAATCTCTTATCTGCTTATTTTCGAGCTTTGCTTTTATGTTGGCTTTCAGTTGATTACGCGACATGGGGTAACGAAACGGTACCCCATCGAATTCGAATTGCGCCACCGCCTGGTCAATTTCATTATAGTTGTGGATGGTGGCAAAGAGCGCGTGAAGGATGTTCCCCGTCTCGATGTAGGCCTGACGTCGCTGAAGGTCGTCAAGCTCGTCGTCGGGCGTCATAAAGTCTTTGCTCGCATTGCTTTCCAAGAAATTGACCTCCTTGCCGGTGTTCTCAATCGTTATCTTAACGGGTTCCTCTTTCTGCTCAAAGATGTTTGCGACTTCGTTGTCTTTCTTTTTCTTCGACGGACTCTGCACGCCGAAGGTGAAGTGGAAAATCTTCGTCTCCTGATTGTCATCGAGTTCGACCTCAGCTTTGTCGTTGAGGTAGTCCTGCAATTGCGGCAGCAGCGTCTTCAGCAGCAGTGAGGGCAGCTGTGGCGCCTCATTCTTGCCGATGATGAAGAGGTTGCGTGAGGCGCGGGTGAAGGCCACATAGAGCAGGTTGAGGTTATCAATCAGATTCTTCGTGTGCTCGCTCAGATAGTCATTCTTATAGATGGAGTTTTGCAGACGTTTGGCATAGAGATTAAGCGGCACCAGCGGCAGTGCGTTGAACACCTGCGCCTTGGGTTCTGCCCAAAGGATGTCGCGCATATCCTCGATGGTCCAGTCGCAGTAGGGGATGATAACATTGTCAAACTCAAGGCCTTTGCTCTTGTGGATGGTCAGGAGCCGGATGCCGTTGATCTCGTCGCTGTGGATGGATTTGGCGCAGAGATTGGTGTCCCACTCCTCCAAGAACTCCTCAATGCCGGCGACGTGGCGATTGACGAAATTGGCCATTTCATCGAAGAAAGCACAGACGTAGGCACTTTGATGCGCAAGCTCGCTGAGCCGGAAGATGGCGTAGAGCTGTTCGGCAAGGTCGATGAGCGGCAGCGAGAGCAGCCAGTCGCGCTTGGTGGCCATCTCTTGGGGAAGCTCTTGGGTCAGCGTCTCTTTACCCACAAACAACTCGGCGTCGCTGTCTTTCGGACTGACGATTTGGCGGTAGGCCTTGACGAGGAAAGCCTCGGTCAGTCGGTCGTCGGGTGCAATGAGCAGCCGCATGGCCTTCACGATGATGTTGACTGCCAGCGAGGCATCGAGGCGGAAAGCTTCATCTGATACCATGTTGAGCATCACCGGTTGACCGTTGACCGTCACTGGATGGTGGAGGAAGTAACTGGCCAACAGCTTGATATGCTTGTTGCGCCTCACGATGACGGCAATCTTATCCTCTGGCGTGTGGAGCTCGAGCAAGTGCTCAATGGTCTGCTGTACACCAGCGATCATCTGCTCGTCGTAGTCCTTCGCGGGCAGCAGCGTCACCTCAACTCGCCCCACGGCGGGCTTGCTGTCAGGCACCAGCTGCTCCACATCGGCGTAGGCTGTTCTTATCTCCTCGGCTTCGGCTATCAAAGACTCGGGTGCCCGCTGCTCGGTGAGATTTCTCACGGTTTCATCGGTGATGTGGTTGGCTGCCGCTGTGAAGAAAGCGTTGTTGAAACCGATGATGTTCCTGTCAGAGCGATAGTTAGTCTTCAGCGGCTCCACCTTTACTTGCGGGTAAATATCCTCACGCAGGCTCTGCAACTGATGCCAGTCGCCATCGCGCCAGCGGTAGATGCTCTGCTTTACGTCGCCCACAATCATGCTGCCCTTGTCATGGGCAATGCAGTCGTTGAGCAGCACCTCGAAGTTCTGCCATTGCACGATGCTCGTGTCCTGAAACTCATCGATCATGATGAAGCGCAGCTGACCGCCAATCTTCTCGTAGATGAAAGGCGAGTCTTGTTCATCGATGAGTGAGCGCAACAGTGCCTGCGTGTTGCTTAGCAGATATTCGTTGTTTTCGTTGTTGATGCGGCTCACCTCCTTCTCGATGCGCCCAAGCAATCGCAGCTCATTGATATGCTGCAGGGTGATGTCGACCGACACCGCAGTGACGACTGCCTTCTGCCGGGCTTCTTCAGCTTCCTTGAGCAGCGGCGCCACCTGACTGACGATGACGTTGCCCTCGGGGGTGCCGATGTCGCTTTTCTTCAACAGCCCCTCAGGATTGGGCCCCAAGCCCTTCGCCACATAGGAGTTGGGCATCTTCTTGTCGCCTAAATAGTTGCCGTTGGACAGACACTCAAAGTAGCCGGGTACATTGCTGTGGCCGTGGAAGTAATTGCTGTCGGTGAGACCATTCTCCTTTGCAATCACTTCGTAGCGCTGGGCAAAGCCCTTCATGCGGTTGTCGGCATCGCGCTTGAGCTGCTGCAACTTCGACTTATAGGTTTTGAAGAAGTCGCCGTCGTTGATGATGGCCTTCAGCTGTTCCTGATGTGACTTATAGAAATCGGAGAAGATATTCTCGCCAAACGACTTGATAGCGCCGATGACATTCCAGTTCTTGTCGTCGGCCATGCGCTCCTGCACAAACTCCATGATCCAGGCCAGCAGCGGGTCATCGTCTTTCTCAATCTGTTCGATAATATTATCTACGGCCTGCCGCTCCACCTCTTTGTCGTTGAGCACCACCTGCAGGTTGGCGGTGAGGTCGAGTTCGCGGGCGAGGTTACGGAGGATGCGCTGGAAGAAGCTGTCGATAGTCTCTACGCGGAAATAGCTGTAGTTGTGCACCATCTCCGACAAGGCTTTTCCGGCGAGCGAACGAATTTCGGTCTCGGGTAGCTGTGGGAAGTCCTTGCGTACGGCATTGAAATAGTCGTCATCGTTTTTCAAGCCGTGGGCAATGCCATAGAGCTTCGATAAGATGCGCTGCTTCATCTCCTGCGTGGCTTTGTTGGTGAAGGTCACGGCAAGGATATAGCGGTAGTTCTGCGGGTCTTTGATGAGAAGCTTGATGTATTCCACGGCCAGGGTAAAGGTCTTTCCGCTGCCTGCGCTGGCTTTATAGACGGTCAGCGGGCGGTCGTCTCCCGGTATCTGTTGAAGGGCTGTCAAAGCCGGTTTCTTCTCATCAGTCATCAGTCTTCCGTTTAGGTTTAATCGATTATAAAGTTCTCAGAAAGAGAAACATAACATTGAGCCAATCCCAACCGATAAGGGTTGAAATTGGCGCAATGTAAGTAATGATTTAGTACGCTCTTGCGATAATTACCTTATACGCAGCGGGCTTACCGCTCACCATGTCGGTCAGGCCCTCGACGTTCTGGTCGTAACCCATGGGGATGCAACGGATGGTGGCCTGCGTGTCTTCCTTAATCTTTGCCTCGGTCTCGGCAGTGCCATCCCAGGGGCAGAGGAAGAAGCCGCCATTCTGTACGCGCTCCTTGAACTCGTCGTAGTTGTTGCATTCATAGATATGCTCGTCGCGGTATTTGCGGGCTTTCTCGAAGATAGCCTCCTGCATATCCTCCAAGGTGTCGATGACGCGCTGGGCGATGCCGTCGAAGCTTACGTTCTCTTTCTCCAGCGTATCGCGGCGCATGATCTCGATGGTGTTGTTCTCGAGGTCGCGGCCACCCATAACCAGTCTCACCGGCACACCTTTCAGCTCGTAGTCGGCAAACTTAAAGCCAGGGCGCTTGTTGTCGGCGTCGTCGTATTTCACGCTGATACCCTTGCTGCGCAGTTCCTCGATGACGGGCTGCAGCTTGGCCGAGATGGCGCTGAGCTGCTCATCGTTCTTGTTGATGGGCACGATGACCACCTGGATAGGTGCCAGACGCGGAGGCAGCACGAGACCGTTGTCGTCGGAGTGCACCATGATGAGCGCACCCATGAGTCGGGTAGAGACGCCCCATGAGGTTGCCCAGACATATTCAGGCTTGTTCTCCTTGTTGAGGAAGGTCACGTCGAAACTCTTGGCGAAGTTCTGGCCAAGGAAGTGGCTGGTGCCGCTCTGCAGCGCCTTACCATCCTGCATCATAGCCTCGATGGTATAGGTGTTGAGTGCACCGGCAAAGCGCTCGGTAGGACTCTTAGTGCCCTGAATGACAGGCACATCCATCCAGTTCTCCACGAAGTCGGCATATACGTGGAGCATTTGCTGCGCCTTGGCCTCGGCCTCTTCCTTGGTGGCGTGAGCGGTGTGGCCCTCCTGCCAAAGGAATTCCGACGTGCGGAGGAAGGGACGCGTGCGCATCTCCCAGCGCATCACGTTGCACCATTGGTTGCAGATGATGGGCAGGTCGCGCCATGAGTGTATCCAGTTCTTATAGGTGTGCCAGATCATTGTCTCCGAGGTCGGGCGGATGACGAGCGGCTCGTCGAGTTTGGCGTCGGGGTCAACGCTGATGTTGCCCTGGTCGTCGGCTTTCAGACGATAGTGCGTCACCACGGCGCTCTCTTTGGCGAAACCCTTTACATGCTCGGCCTCACGGGCGAAGAAGCTCACGGGAATGAGCAGAGGGAAGTAGGCGTTTTGCGCGCCCGTTTCCTTAAACATCTTGTCCAGCTGGGCCTGCATCTTTTCCCAGATGGCGTAGCCATAAGGCTTGATAATCATGCAGCCGCGCACCGGGGCCAGCTCAGCGAGGTCGGCTTTCATCACCAAGTCGTTGTACCACTGGCTATAATTGTCAGCGCGCTTGGTGAGTTGTTTCAGTTCTTTTGCCATTGCTTATAAAATAGCTTATTAATTTAGTGTATGTTCGATTTTAGGGATTTCCCTATGTTGTCATAGGCTTTCTCCCCTTCGGTGAAAAGTTACTTATGTTTAACTTTGCTGCAAAGTTAGTAAAAAAAAGTAGGATAGCATTCCTTCATATCGAAAAAAGGCTTATCTTTGCACATAAAAATTTAGGTTAACTAAAATATTGAATTATGAAAAATGTCAAGACACTTACACTGGGCATGTGTTTCTTAACCATCTTCAGTGGCTTTACGTTTACGAGTTGCTCCACCAAGCAGGGCACAGGCACACTGGTTGGTGCAGGCGGTGGTGCTGCATTAGGCTCAATCATCGGTGCTATTGCCGGTCATGGTAAGGGTGCTGCCATTGGTGCTGCTATCGGTGGCGCGGTAGGCGCAGGTGCTGGCACGCTCATTGGCAAGCACATGGACAAGGTGGCCCAGCAGGCTGCTCAGGTGGAGAATGCGCAGGTGGAGGAGGTTACCGACAACAACGGTCTGAAGGCCGTGAAGGTGACTTTCGACAGCGGCATCCTCTTCCCGACCAACGGCTACACGCTCAACACGGCCAGCAAGACCTCTTTGGCCAAGTTCTCGCAGGTGCTGAAGAACAATTCCGACTGCCATGTCGACATCTATGGCTATACCGACCGCTCGGGTGGCGACGCCATCAACGTGCCACTGAGTCAGAAGCGCGCACAGAGCGTGGCCGACTATCTGACCTCTTGCGGCGTGACCTCTACCCAGCTGCAGAACATCGTGGGCAAGGGCAGCCAGGATGAGATTGAAAACAAGACTGTGTCGCAGGCCAACCGTCGTGTGGAGGTTTATCTCTATGCCTCACGGGACATGATTAACAAGGCTAATGCCGGCACACTGCAGTAAAATCATTTTCACTACGTTATAGGAGCTAAGGGGGCTACGGTCTCCTTAACTCCTTTTTTCTGTTTATATGAGAAAGTTCAAGCGCATTGTCCGTTGGGTGGTCAGTCTCTTCTTTGCCTCATCCATCCTCGCGGTTATCGCCTATCGGTTTATTCCAGTCTATATCACGCCACTGATGCTCATCCGCTGTGTGGAGAATGGCAACCTCACCATCCATCACCATTGGATTCCGCTCGATGAGATGTCGCCCCACATGCCTGTGGCGGTCATGGCGAGCGAGGATGCCCGTTTCCTGCTGCATCATGGTGTCGACTTCAATGCCATCGACAAGGCGGCCAAGCACAACATACGGGGCGGGCGCACCCATGGCGCCAGCACCATCTCGCAGCAGACGGCGAAGAATGTCTTTCTATGGCCCGGACGGTCGTGGATCAGGAAGGGCTTCGAGCTTTACTTCACCACGCTCATTGAAGTGTTCTGGGGCAAGCACCGCATCATGGAAGTGTACTTGAACTCCATCGAGATGGGCGACGGCATCTACGGCGTCGACGCATGTGCTGAATATAACTTCGGCAAGAAGGCCAGCGACCTTACGCGCAGCGACTGTGCGCTCATTGCCGCCACACTGCCCAATCCACGGAAATTCTCGTCGAAATACCCCAGCGCCTACATGCGCAAGCGTGAGCGCCAGATCAAAGCCAACATGCGCTTCATTCCCTCGTTCCCGAAAGAGGGTGAGGACTACGACCCAAGGACGGCGGTGGGGTCCACTTACAGGTGAGTTTTTGAGTTTATTAGTTTTTAAGTTTTTGAGCTTTTAGATAGTCAGTTGAGTTTTTAAGTTTTTGAGCTTTTAGATAGTCAGTTGAGTTTTTGAGAAATCGGATTTATGCAAACAACAGAGGAAGAGATACTTAATCAGCTAAACGAGAAACAAAAAGAGAGTGTAGTCTATTGCGACGGGCCGCAGCTCGTCATCGCAGGCGCAGGGTCGGGCAAGACGCGGGTGCTGACCTATAAAATCGCTTGGCTGCTGCAGCACTATGGCATGAATCCGTGGAACATTCTTGCGCTCACCTTCACCAACAAGGCGGCGCGGGAGATGAAGGAGCGCATCGCCGGCATCGTGGGCGAGGAACGCGCCCGATACCTGCAGATGGGTACGTTTCACTCCATCTTCGCCCGCATCCTGCGCTATGAGGCCTCCAGCATCGGCTATTCCTCATCGTACACCATCTATGACGAGAGCGACTCGCGCTCGGTGCTGAAGAGCATCATCAAACAGATGGGACTCGACGACAAGACCTATAAGCCATCGGCCGTTCACGCTGTCATCTCAAGGGCAAAGAACGGACTGAGAGGTGCTGAGGAATATGCTGCCGACGAGCATGCCATGGCCAATGATGCCCGCCGGAACATGGCAGAGCTGTACAAGATATTCGTGGCCTATCAGCAGCGGCTCAAGGCTTCCAACGCCATGGACTTCGACGACCTGCTGCTCAACACCTACCTGCTGCTCTCGCAGCACCCCGACATCCGCAAGAAATACGCTGAACGTTTCAGTTATATCCTCGTCGATGAGTACCAGGACACCAACTACGCCCAACAGCAGATTATCCAGTTGCTCACCGGCAACAACCCGCACGTATGCATGGTGGGTGACGACTATCAGAGCATCTACGCCTTTCGTGGAGCCAACATCAGCAACATGCTGCATTTCAATGCAGTATACCCCAACGTTAAACTGTTCAAACTTGAGCAAAACTACCGCTCGACACAGAATATCGTCAGCGCGGCCAACTCACTGATGAAGCACAACCGGCAGCAGATTGACAAAGACGTATTCAGCCGCAATGCCGAGGGCGAGAAGGTCATCGTCTGGGAGACCATCTCTGATAAGCGCGAGGCCGCCATCGTCTGCCGTGAGATCAAGCGGTTGCGCAAGCAGGAGGGGTTGCACTACAGCGACTTCGCCATCCTCTACCGCACCAACGCGCAGAGTCGTCTGTTCGAGGAGGAGATGATGAAGCCTGAGGTGGGGTTGGCGCAGCATTATCAGGTCTACGGTGGCGTGAGCTTCTACCAGCGCAAGGAAATCAAGGACATCATCGCCTACTACCGTCTGGTGGTCAACCCCGACGATGAGGAGGCCCTGTTGCGCGTCATCAACTATCCCGCACGAGGCATCGGCGACAAGACGGTGCAGCGCGTGGGCGATGTGGCGAGGGCCAGCGGCGTCAGCATGTGGCAGGTCATCAGCCACCCCGACGACTACCCGGTCGACGTGAACAGTGGTGCCAGAACCAAACTCGCCAAGTTCCAGCAGCTTGTCAGCTCGTTTATCAGTCAGCTACCCTCGACCGACGCCCTCACGCTGGGCAAGCTCATCATCACTAACAGCGGCATCGAGGAGGAGTTGCGTATGGACAACTCGCCCGAAGGAGACATGCGGCGCGACAATGTCGACGGACTGGTCTCGGGCATTGCCGACTTCGTCAACGGACAGCAGGAGTCGGGCAACAGCGACCACGCCACGCTCGCCGACTATTTGCCTACCGTGGCACTGCTCACCGACCAGGACAGCGACAGTGATACCGACGACAAAATCAAACTGATGACCATTCACGCGTCGAAGGGACTGGAGTTCAACACGGTGTTTGTCGTGGGAATGGAGGAGAATATCTTCCCGAGTCTGATGTCACTCGACAATCCGAAGAACCTCGAGGAGGAGCGCCGGTTGCTTTATGTAGCTATCACGCGCGCCGAAAAGCACTGCTACCTCACGTGGGCCCATTCGCGGTGGCGCTTCGGTAAAGCGGATAAATACGTTGAGAAGAGCCGATTCTTGGCCGACATTGACCCGCAGTTTGTTGACCATCGGTCGGAGGGCGGCGTACCTGGCGGCATGACGTGGAAAACGAGTGGCATCGACCGGCCGTGGAGCGACAACTTCGAGATCAACCGGCCCTACACAGGATTCCGCGATTGGGGCGAGGGCTATCACCGCAGCAGCAACCGCATGCAGAACTCGAGACCGGTGGCGGGGCAGTTCATGGCCGACCCTAAACCGAAGATCACGGCGCCTCATCGCCCTGAGCAGGCTGTCAACCCCTTCTCTGAGGACTTCGAGCAGCGGCTGAAACGAGAGGGGAGGTGGACGAAGGTGTCGCGGTCAATGGCCAATGGCGGCCGTGTGGCGTCGGAGCATGCGGCCGTGCAGTCTACGGTTCTGGCTGACGGTCAGCGGCTGAGCGTGGGTTCGGTGATTGAGCATCCACGCTTCGGCCGTGGAAAAGTCGTTGTGTTAGAGGGAAGTGGCGACAACCGCAAGGCCACGGTGGAGTTTGACGAGACGGGGCGCAAGCAGCTCCTCCTCAAGTTCTCGCGGTTCAAGATAGTGGGGTAGAAAGGGACCAGCTCATTGTCGGATGATGGGCAGGATGCCAATTTTCTTAAGCTTTTCGTTGATGAAGATAATCTTCTGTGTTCCTCCGGGGGTGAACGATTCGTTCAACCCTTTATCCTCCTCGTCAACGTGGTCGCGTAAAGCCTTTTGCGGGTTAGCATATTCCAGCGCCTCGGCCACGTCTTTTGGCGCAGCGGATAAAGTCCGTGGAGGTATGCAACCTTGGTAGCAGTGTAGTGGCCGGTCTTGTGCCGGCCACCAGCCGCCGAACGACCGCCAAACGACCGCCGAACGACCAATTAATACCGATTAATACCGATGCGGCTGGTGGCCGGCACAAGACCGGCCACTACACTGGATGAAATTCCTGCCAACCAATTGCCATCAGCCAGTCAAAAGATTGCGCGTGAAGGCTGCGGAGCATGCGTAATTATTTGATTTTCAACGAATAGGGAAACTATGTGCGGCGGATGGGGCTAAAATGCACCAATGTTCGGGAATTTGTCGTATCTTTGCGGCGTGAAAACAGATGAGAACTGAAGAGATGAAGGGGTGGAGATGCGCCCGGTGGGGGCGCGCACTTATTTCGTGTAGAGGAAGCGCTTGATGGAGCGCTTTGGGGTCTTCTCAAACTCGTCCTCGTGGATGCGGATCTCCGTAAGATGGCAGTAGGCGGGTTGCTCGGCGTTGAGCGTCTTGCGGTTGGCCTCCATGATTTCCTTGATATCGGCATCGTTGAGCCCCATCGATTTCGCGGCATCGTAGTCGGGATGAACGAGACCGACGAGCTTATCGCCCTCCTGAATGACGACGCTCTCGTTGACCAGCGTCAGTGAGTTGAGCTTATCCTCGATTTCCTCAGGGTAGATGTTCTGACCGTTGGAGCCGAGCAACATGTTCTTAGAGCGGCCTTTGATGAAGATGTTGCCGTTGGCATCCATCAGACCGAGGTCACCCGTATGGAACCAGCCGTCAGCGTCGATGGCAGCCTTGGTGGCCTCCTCGTTTTTGTAATAGCCGAGCATCACGTTGGGGCCCTTGCAGAGTATCTCTCCGGGAACATTGGCCGGGTCGCGGCTGACAATTTTCACCTGCATGTGATAGGCTGCTTTACCACACGAACCGGGCACGAACCGGCTCCAGTACTCGTAGCCGATGATGGGACCGCACTCGGTGGCGCCGTAGCCCACGGTGTAGCGGAAGCCGATGCGGTGAAGGAACTGCTCCACCTCCTGACTGAAGGCCGCGCCGCCAATGATGACCTCGATAAAACGGCCGCCGAAGGCCTGCGTCACCTGCTCATTGATGCGCTCAAACACTTTCCGGTTGATGCCGGGCATGCGCGTGAGCAGTCGCATGCGAGGGTCCTGCAGCTTGGGGAAGACTTTCTTCTTGATGATTTTCTCAATAATCAGCGGCACCGAGATGATGATCACAGGGCGCACGTCGGCGAAGGCAGCCGCGATGATGGCCGGAGAGGGGATGCGCGTCAGGTAATAGATGTGGCAGCCCTTGAGAAACTCGAACAGAAACTCAAATGACATGCCATACATGTGGGCCATGGGCAGGATGCTGATGACGTTGTCTCCAGCCTTGATTTTGGTGCCCAGCACATGCACGGCAAAGTCGGCGTTGCTCCACAACGAGCGGTAGGGCAGCATGACACCCTTGGAGAAACCTGTCGTGCCGCTGGTATAGTTGATGAGGGCCAGCTCGTCGGGGCTCTGCTCTATATAGTAATGTACGTGTTCCTTGCGGAAGTATTTCGGATATTTATGGCCAAACATCTCGTTGAGGTGCTCGCGTGCATAGGTAAGCTTCTCGGTGCGCGAGATGATGAGCGAATAGTCGGGGATGTAGATGATGCCCTCGAGTTTTGGCATCTTGGTGGGGTCAATCTGCGTGGCCACGACGTCGCCGGCGAAGAGCAGTTTGGCGTCGGAATGGTTGACGATGTTGTGGATTTGGTCGGGCGTGAACTCGTGAAGTATGGGCACGGCGATGGCCCCATAGGTGAGGATGGCCAGGAAAGCCGAGGCCCATGCCGCACTGTTGCGGCCGCAGAGCGCTATCTTATCGCCCTTCTGCACGCCGGAACTCTCGAACATGATGTGCAGTTTCTCAATCTTGCGCGCTACGTCGTGATACTGTAGTGTCGCACCCTTATAATCGGTCAGTGCATCGCGGTCCCAGTTGCGGATGATACTATCCTGGATAAGCTGATTGAAGCTTGGTATTTGTTCCATATCGGTATTTGTTTTCTATTGAAGTTAAACGGAAGCGTGCATGGATTTACACGGCATTCTGATAAAGATATCTCTTGATTGATTTCTTCGGCGTCTTCTCAAACTCGGTGTTATGCAGCTTGATTTCGCTGAGTTTGCAGAATGAGGGCAACTCTTTGTTGAGCTGCTTAAGGTTCTCATTCATCACACTCTGCAGGTCATCCTCGGTGAAACCAAGGTTGGAGGCCTCCTCCATGTCGGGATGGACGAGGCCGACGAGCTTGTCGCCCTGCTGGATAATCAGGCTTTCCGAGACCATGGTCATGGCGTTAAGCTTGTACTCTATCTCCTCGGGGTAGACATTTTGCCCGTTGGAGCCAAGAAGCATGTTCTTGATACGGCCTAGGATGAACAGATGGCCGTCGGGACTCATCTTGCCAAGGTCGCCGGTGTGGAACCAGCCGTCGGCGTCGATAACGGCCTTGGTGGCCTCCTCGTTCTTAAAATAGCCCAGCATGACGTTGAGGCCGCGCGTGACCACTTCGCCGGGAATATTCCCGGGATCGTTGCTCAGCACCTTCAACTCCATGTTGTCGGCAACTGTGCCGCAGCTGCCTGGCACGAAGTCATGCCAGTCGCTGTAGGTAATCATGGGCCCGGTCTCTGTCGTGCCGTAGCCCACGGTGATGGGGAAGCCGATGCTGACGAGAAAGTCCTCAATCTCGCGGCTCAATCCAGCGCCACCGACAATCACCTCATACGCCTTGCCACCCATGATGTCCATCACCTGCTGGCAGAGGTGTTCTTTCACCTTCTTGCCGATACCGGGCATCTTCATCAGCATCTTGATGCGGCTGTTGAGCAAGGGGAAAACTTTCTTGCGGATAATCTTCTCGATGACCAGTGGCACGGAGACGATGATGGAGGGATGGATGTCGGTGAAAGCGGCCTGAATGATGGTGGGGCTGGGCAGACGCGTAAGAAAGAAGATGTGGTTGCCCATGAAGAACTGCAGCAGGAATTCACAACTCAACCCATACATGTGGGCCATGGGCAGGATGGCCAGCACGCTTCGGTTGTTGGGGTCGAGCCTGCTGCCGAGGACGCGCTTCAGATAAACGATGTTGCTCCACATGCACCGGTAAGGAAGCATCACGCCCTTGGAGAAGCCTGTGGTGCCGCTGGTGTAGTTGATGAGCGCCAGTTCTTCGGGGCTGTCGGCATAGTAGTGGATATGCTCCTTGCGGAAATATTTCGGGTATTTGATGCCGTAGATTTCGTTGAGATGCTCGCGGGCGTAGGTGAGCTGCTCGGTGCGCGAGACAACGAGTGAATAGTCGGGGATGTAGACGACGCCTTCCAAATGGGGCATTTTGTCGTAGTCGAGTGTGGTCGACACGACATCACCCACAAAGAGCAGCCTGGCCTCGGAATGGTTGACAATCTCATAAACCTGGTCGGGCTTGAACTCATGCTGTACGGGCACGGCTACGGCACCATAGGTGAGGGTGGCAAGGAAAGCGCAGGCCCATGCTGAGCTGTTGCGGCCACACAATGCGACTTTGTCACCTTGCTTGAGTCCTGAATGCTCAAACAAGATATGCAGCTTCTCAATTTTCCGTGCGACATCGTGGTATTGAAGAGTGGCGCCCTTGTAATCGGTGAGCGCGTCCTTCTCCCAGTTGTTGCGGATGGTCTCCTCGACCATAATATTGAAACTTGGCTTGTCTACCATTGCACAATCATCTAAATTCTGTGCAAAGGTAATATCAAAACTGCACACTCGCAAGAAAACTGTGCATTATTTTGATTGACGTACCCACTTTTCTATGGTTTTTACTCGTAGCGCATGCTTCTTGCCGGATGGATATGGGCAATGAGATAGCTCGGAGCGATGAGCACGAAGACACTGATGAGCAGCGTAGCCAAGTTTAGCAGCAGCAGGGCAGGGATGTTGAGTTCGATGGGGACAGTGCTGACGTAATACGTGGCAGGGTCGAGCTTGACGATGCCGAAGTAATGCTGCAGCAGGCTCAGTCCCACGCCGAGGATATTGCCATAGAGCAGGCCGCGCCCGATGATGAACGTAGCGAACCACATAAACGTGTGGCGTATGGTGGCGTTGCGGGCGCCGAGGGCCTTCAGCACGCCGATCATCGTGGTGCGCTCAAGGATGATGATGAGCAGTCCGGAAATCATCGTCACGCCGGCAACAGTGGTCATCAGCGCGAGGATGATCCACACGTTCATGTCGAGCAGGTCGAGCCATTGGAAGATCTGCGGATTGATATCTTGTATGGTCTGCGAGGAATAGGTCTCGCCGTAGTGGTCGGTGGTCTTGTTGACCTTGGCGATGAAGCGCTGCTCCACTTCGTCGACGCGGTTGAAGTCGTTGACGGTGATCTCGGCGCCTGAGGCCTGGTCAGGTTCCCAGCCATTGAGCTTGACGGCCGTATAGAGGTCGGTGAAGCAGATGTAGCTGTCGTATTGGCTGAGATTGGTCTGATAGACACCGGCGATGGTGAATCTGCGGATGCGTACGCCGTTGTTGTCGATGAAATAGGCGAAGATGCGCTGCCCCTGCTTCACCTTCAGCTTGTCAGCGATGCTCTGAGAGATGACGATGTCGTTGGAAGCCTGCTTGTCGGATAAGCGGGGAAAGCTGCCGGCCACCATATTAGAATGGATAAACGTGGAGTCGTATTCGGGTCCGACACCTTTGAGAATGACGCCGAGGAAGTCGTTGTCAGTCTTCAAGATGCCTTGCTTGTAGGCAAAGCGCTCGACATGCTTCACACCGTTGATGCCGCGAATGACCTGCATCATGCTGTCGTCCATCTGAATGGGGTATTGCTCTGAAGCTGTCTGACCGATGAAATTGGCAACCTGAATATGGCTGCCGAAACCAATGACCTTGTTGCGGATGGTATGCTTGAAGCCGAGGACGACAAACACCGACACAATCATCACGGCGAGGCCGATAGTGACGCCTGCGGTGGCTATCTTGATGGCAGGGCGCGAGACCTTACGCTTGTCGCCGCCTTGCGAGCGATAGAGTCGGGTTGCGATGAAAAGGGGAAAATTCATTCGGCGGTCCTCCCTGGATAAGCCTCCAGCGCCTTGCTCAATACAACCAGCGCTTTCTTCAAATCTTCCTGCTTGAGCACGTAGGCTATTCTCACCTGATTGCGCCCAACGCCGGGAGTGGTGTAGAAGCCGGCTGCGGGCGCCATCATCACCGTGCTGCCCTCATAGCTGAACTCCTCGAGGCACCAGCGGCAGAATTTCTCGGAGTCATCGACAGGCAGCTGCGCCACCGTGTAGAAGGCTCCCATAGGGATGGGCGAATAGACACCGGGGATGCGGTTGAGTCCGTCAATGAGGCACTTACGGCGCTCGACATATTCATCGTAGACGGTGCGGTAGTATTCCTCAGGAGCATCGAGCGACGCTTCGGCCACAATCTGGCCAATAAGGGGTGGGGAGAGACGCGCCTGGCAGAACTTCATCACGGCCTTACGAACGGCCTCGTTGTGGGTGATGAGGGCGCCGACGCGGATGCCGCACTCGGAATAGCGCTTCGACACCGAGTCGATGAGGATGACGTTGTTCTCGATTCCTTTCAGGTGCATCGCGCTGATATAGGGGCTGCCCGTATAGATGTATTCGCGGTAGACCTCGTCAGAGAAGAGGTAGAGGTCGTATTTCTTAACCAAGTCGCGTATCTGGTTCATCTCGCGCCGCGTATAGAGATAGCCCGTCGGGTTATTGGGGTTGCAGATCATGATGGCGCGGGTCTTGTCGTTGATGAGCTCCTCAAACTTCTCCACCTTGGGCAGTGAGAAGCCCTCCTCGATGGTTGTGGCGATGGTGCGTATCTTGGCGCCGGCTGAGATGGCGAAAGCCATGTAGTTGGCGTAGGCAGGTTCAGGCACAATGATCTCGTCACCGGGATTGAGGCAGCTCATGAAAGAGAAAAGCACAGCCTCAGAGCCGCCCGAGGTGATGATGATTTCGTCGGGGGTGACATTGATGTCGTATTTGGCGTAGTACTTCACCAGCTTCTCGCGATAGGAAAGGAAGCCCTGCGAGGGCGAATACTCCAAAATCTTCCGGTCGATATGCTTGAGTGCATCGAGGCCTACTTGCGGTGTAGGCAGGTCGGGCTGACCAATGTTAAGATGGTAGACATTGATACCTCTTGCCTTGGCTGCTGCAGCAAGCGGTGCGAGCTTGCGTATAGGCGACAATGGCATTTCCAACCCACGAACTGATATCTCTGGCATAATGCTATTTCTATATTTATCGATGTTTAGATAGCGCAAAGTTAGCTTATTTTTTTTAGATAAGTCGCTTTATCGCTTATTTTTCTCCAATTCTTTAGTGAGCCTCTCCAATTCTATCAAGGTCATTGCCTGTGCTTTTAGAGGGCGTCACCAGTGCTTTTAGAGGTCGTCAAGCATAATGGGAACCTCGACGGCTTTGATTTTAACATTCTTGCGCTCCCACTTTCTGACCATAGCCTCGGAGGCCTCCGATAACTTGCCCAAGATGTATTGCTCCATGATGAGTCCACCTAAAGGGCAGGCCAGGTCGGCTCCCCATCCGCCATTCTCCACGTAGACGCTGACGGCGATGCGTGGTTTCTGTTCGGGTGCGAAGCCCATGAAGATACTGTGGTCGTGGCCCTCATTCTGCGCGGTGCCGGTCTTGCCGCAGACCTTGTAGTGGGGATTGCGGATGGCGGTGCAAGTGCCGCTGATGACGGCCGCGCGCATGCCCTCGATGACAATGTCGAATGCTTCTTTCGTGGGCCGGGCCTGATGGGGCGTGAGGAAGGTGCTGTCGAGCGGGTGGGTAGGCGACGGCTTGTGGATGTGGGGTGTAAACCATTGCCCGCGATTGGCGATGACGGCAGCCAAGTTACAGAGTTGGAGTGGGGTAGTGGTCACCTCGCCCTGCCCCATGCCCAGCCACATGATGGTGGTGCCATTCCATGCGCCGTGGCTCTTGTCGAGATAAGCGGCGTCGGGAATGAGTCCGCCAGCCTCGTCGGGCAGGTCGATGCCCAACGGATGCCCCAGTCCCATGCTCGACATGAAGTCGTGCCAGTCATTGAGTGCCGTGGCCTTGACGGGGTACAGTGTGCGGTTGTCGACAAAGTCGCGGAAGGCTTGGCACCACCACGAGTTGCACGACTGCCCGAGGGCCTGCACCAAGGCCAAGGGCGACTTATGGTCGTGGCAGCCGATGTGGATGCCGTTGGTCCAAAAGCCCTTGTGGCAGGGGTAGGTGGTCTCGGTGGTGATAGCGCCGAAAGTGAGCAGTGTGGCTGCCTGCGCCACTTTGAACGTGGAGCCGGGAGAATAAGTCATCGATATGGCGCGGTTGAGGTTGTCGTCAACCTTGTTGTGCACCACCATGCAAAGCACCTCACCGTTGGCGGGATTGATGGCGACGATGCTGCCCTGCTTGCCGCGCAACAATCGTTCGGCGAGCTTCTGCAAGCCGGCATTGACCGTGAGGGGACCGTCGGCGGGCAGTTGATAGACGCTCTGCGCCAATGCACTCAGCGGCAAGAGGCAGAAAAAGAATATATGGGTAAAAAACAGTCGGAACATGAATGATTAATGGTTTGTCAGCATTTTCTTGAGGAATCGTGGTGTGTAGCCCTCCGTGCTTTGCGCCACCTGCTCGGGGGTACCGGTCGACAGCACGCGGCCGCCGTTGCGCCCGCCTTCGGGTCCCATGTCGATGATGTAGTCAGCCAACTTGATGACGTCGAGGTTGTGTTCAATGACAATGACGGTGTTGCCGCGGTCGACGAGCTGCTGCAGCACCATCATCAGGTTGCGGATGTCCTCGAAATGGAGGCCTGTCGTCGGCTCGTCTAATATATATAAGGTGCGACCCGTGTCGCGCTTGGCGAGTTCGGTGGCGAGCTTCACGCGCTGGCTCTCACCGCCTGATAGCGTCGTTGAGCTTTGACCGAGCTTGATATAGCCTAAGCCGACATCTTGCAACGTCTTTATCTTCTGCAATATATTCGGTACATTCTCAAAGAATTCCACCGCTTGGTTAATGGTCATGTCGAGGACGTCGGCAATCGACTTACCCTTGTAGCGCACCTCTAAGGTCTCGCGGTTGTAGCGCTTGCCGTGGCATACCTCGCAGGGCACCATGACATTGGGCAGGAAGTTCATCTCGATGACCTTGTAGCCATTGCCTCCGCAGGCTTCGCAGCGACCGCCCTTGACATTGAACGAGAAGCGGCCGGGCTTGTAGCCGCGTATCTTAGCCTCGGGAAGGTTGACAAACAGCGAGCGGATGTCGCTGAACACACCCGTGTAGGTGGCGGGGTTGCTGCGCGGCGTACGACCAATAGGGCTCTGGTCAACGTTGACCACTTTGTCGATGAGCTCAATGCCCTCGAAGCTGTCGTAGGGCATCGGCTTCTTCAGCGAGCGGTAGAAATGCTGCGAGAGTATCGGCTGCAGGGTCTCGTTGATGAGAGTCGACTTTCCCGATCCCGATACGCCAGTGACGACGATGAGCTCGTGCAGCGGAAAACTGACGTCGACATGTTTGAGGTTGTTGCCGGAAGCGCCACGAATCGTGAGGCAGGTGCCGTCGCCCTGTCGTCTTTTCTCCGGCAGGGCAATCTGCTTTTCGCCATTGAGGTATTGTGCTGTAATCGTGTGCGTTTTGAGCATTTCCTCGGGTGTTCCTTGAAACACCACCTCACCGCCTTTTCGTCCTGCTTTAGGGCCGATGTCGACAATCCAGTCGGCAGCGCGCATCATGTCTTCATCGTGCTCTACCACAATCACCGTGTTACCCAAGTCACGCAGTTCCTTGAGCGAGTTGATGAGCCGCTCATTGTCGCGCTGATGGAGTCCGATGCTGGGCTCGTCGAGGATATAAAGCACGTTGACCAACTGCGAGCCAATCTGCGTGGCAAGACGGATGCGCTGACTCTCGCCGCCGGAGAGCGTGCCCGACTGGCGGTTGAGCGAGAGGTAGTCGAGTCCTACCTCGAGCAGGAACTGCACGCGACTTTTCAATTCCTTCAGTATCTCGTGGGCAATGGTCGAATTCTGTGTGTCGAGATGCTCCTCGACATGCGAAAGCCATTCGTTGAGCTCAGAGATGTCCATGTTGGCCACCTCGGCGATGTTCTTTCCCCAAATGCGGTAGGAGAGTGCCTCGCGCTTCAGCCGCTGGCCATGGCACTCGGGGCATTCTTTCTCGGCCAAAAACTGCGCGGCCCACTTCTGACTGGCGGCGGAGTCGTCGTTCTCCATTACGGCTTGCAAATATTTGATGACGCCGTCGAAGGAGACAAAGTAATCGCTCGATGTGTGAACAATCTCCTTGTCAATCTTCACATTCTCCAGTGATCCGTTAAGTATCTCGTCGACAGCTTCTTGCGGAATATCTTTGTAGGGAGTCTTTAAGGTGCAGTCGTATTTCTGAAGGATGGCTTGTATCTGCCAGAATATCATCTGGTTCTTATATTTGCCCAGTGGGGTGATGGCGCCCTCGTAGATGCTCAGACTGTCGTCGGGCACCACCTTGCTGAGGTCAATCTCGCTGACCACGCCTAAGCCCTTGCATCGTGGGCAGGCGCCCTCAGGCGAATTGAACGAGAAGATATTGGGAGCAGGGTCGCCGTAGGAGAGGCCTGTCGTGGGGTCCATCAGCTTCTTGGAGAAGTTGCGCACCGTTCCGTCGTCTTTGTCCATCACCATGATGGCGCCGTCACCCTGACGCATGGCTGTGGCTATGGTGCGGCGCAGTCGCTCGTCGTCTTTGGCCTCTACCTTGAGTTTGTCGATGACCACCTCGATGTTATGGTTTTTGTAGCGGTCGACCTTCATGCCGCGGGTGATTTCCTTCACCTCGCCGTCAACTCTTATATTAAGGTAGCCCTTGCGCCGCATGCTGTCGAAAAGCTCGCGGTAGTGGCCCTTGCGCTGTCTGACCAGTGGAGCGAGAATGTAGACGCGATGGCCGTCGTAGTCGTGAAGAATCATGCTCACGACCTTCTCCTCGGTGTATTTCACCATCTTCTCGCCGCTGAGGTAGCTGTAGGGCGTTCCGGCGCGCGCATAGAGCAGACGCAGGTAGTCGTAAATCTCTGTGGTGGTGCCGACGGTTGAGCGCGGGTTCTTGTTGGTCGTCTTCTGTTCGATGCTGATTACCGGACTGAGGCCGGAGATGCGGTCAACGTCGGGCCGGTCGATGTTGCCGAGGAAGTTGCGGGCATAGGCTGAGAATGTCTCAATATAGCGGCGCTGCCCCTCGGCGTAGATGGTGTCGAAAGCCAACGATGACTTACCCGACCCCGACAGCCCCGTGATGACGGTCAGCGAGTTGCGCGGGATGCGTACGTCAATGTCTTTCAGATTGTGGACACGTGCGCCATAGACGTTGATCCACTCTGTATCTTTGTCAATCATTATAATCTCTTGTTATCCTTCTTCTATGCTTTCAAAAAGTGAGAATCATTTATTAAAAATAAGCATCGTCTATTCGTTGCCCGTAGTTTCTGTATAGCCTCTGAGCAGGTTGACATCGCGGCGGATGTTGAACTTGCGGCCGTCGGCGCCCTTGGCTTTCACCAACACGTAGTAGACGCCTTGCTTCACATCTTTGCCGTGGAATTTGCCATCCCATCCACCAGCTGGGTCATTCCAACTGTAGATTTTCTGCCCCCAGCGGTTAAAGATGGTAGCCTGGAATTCTACGATGCTCTTATAGCCTTCCTTGGCCTTATACACGTCGTTGATGCCGTCGCCGTTAGGGGAGAAAGCATTGGGAAACTCCAGTTGGCTTTCTGATATGGCGACGACGATGGGTGTGCCGCCGGTGGTCCAATATTCTTCGGTGTAGGCCACGGTATCGTTGCCGTTGACATAAGTCGCCCACAGCTCCACATGGTGGTTGCCAGCATCGTTGAACGTGACGCTGGTGCTTTCCTCGTAGCGGACCAAGTAGGGGTTGTCGCGCTGATTGTCGCGGTAGAAGTGCCATTCGTAGTGGCTCGTCCAGCCGTCGGTGTTCTCGGCGCCACTGTTGAAAGTTACGGTGAGCGGAGCCGACTCGGAAATCGATGTGGCGGTCTGTTCGTCGCCATTGCTGTCGGTATAGGTTGCCGACGGTGAAATGGTGGGAATGGTGGTCTGCGCCTTTGCCATAAAGGTAATGGCTGACAGCATGCATGCGATGGCTATGTTCAACTTCATTCGACAATTCATTCTTTTGTTAAGTTGCAAAGTTAATGATTTTATATAAGATACGGGGCAATAATTGAACAAAAAAAATAGGAACGTTTCTTGGCTGTATCGAAGAAAAGCCGTAATATTGCAACTTGTTAAGAAGAAAATGGTTATGAAGAAGATACTATTCATGCTGCTTCTCAGCAGTTGCGTACTTTGTGGCTCAGCCAAGTCAATGAGGGAGCTGTGGGTGAGTTTGCCCGACAGCATTGCTCCTTATCTTAGTGCCGACCAGCGTCAGGTGATGCTCAATTTCATGGGTATGGGGCTTAAGGGCGATGCTTCCAATAGCTTTGGAGGTAAATGCGTGGTCGATACCCTCACCGATGACTACATGCATGTGACGCTTAGCGAGCGGTCGGCGCTGACGATTAAGCGTCTGCCCGCAATGCAAGGCGACTCTGTCATCTGTCTGGTTCGCACGTGGTCGGCGCCGGATAAGGAGAGCAAAGCTGAACTCTACAGCCAGAATTGGCAGTTGATAGGGCCTGCCGTTGACTCCTCTGTTGACCTGCGCTCACTGTTGCTCGTTCGCCCCGACACCATGACGCAGGCAGACTTCAATCGATTGTTGACTCAAATCGACTTCTCGATGGTAAGCTATGAGCTCAATGCCAATGCCTCAACCCTTGTGGCCAACATTGCCATTCCAACGAATGAGAAATCGCAGAAAACGGCATTTCAGCCCGTAGTTAGGTTAACAACCCTTAAATGGAACGGTATAACTTTTAAATAAATTCAAAAGTGGTCAAATATTTGGTTCTTTTTAGCGAAGGAATAAAATAAATGATTACCTTTGCAATGTGTTTTTCATGGTATTAGATTATTAAGGTTAAGTAAGAAGATTGGCTGTCGTGATGATAGCCAATTTTTGTTTTAATACGTTGCATGTATGAAATATACTCCATTCATATTTGTTATGTGTTTACTTCTTATGTCGTGCCAGAAGGCGCTGATAGAAGAAGAGGAAGAGCATGCGGGCAATGGACAGGTCATGGCTACTTTCAAAATAGGTCAGTTAGAGAGCTATACGATGGGGCGGTCGACTGACATTGCGACGCTCTGTAACCGCATCAATGCCGTCGCCTATAAGAATGGGTCGCGCGTGAAGCAAATCAACCAGACCTCAAATGATGATGATTTTGGCAATATCAGTATGGCGCTCGATTCCGGTAGCTATAACATTGTAATTCTTGCCCATAGCTATAGCTCTAACCCCGCACTAACCAAGCCGAAGAAAATTACTTTTGGCCACGATCTCACCGACACATTCCTTTGGACTGAGGAATGCAATCTTGACGAGAATCAGACGAAGACCGTCAACATGCACAGGGTTGTTGGCATGTTTCGGTTAACTACCACCGACACCATTCCATCGAATGTGGCGTCAGTAAGATTTTATTATACAGGCGGCAGCTCGTCGCTCGATGCGTCAACTGGTTTGGGGTGTGTAGAGTCAAGACAGACTTCCAGCTTCACCATTACCGAAGACATGAAGCGGCAGACGGCAACGTTTGATGCTTATACTTTTCCTAAAGCAGAGGAAGGCAGCTCATTGACCATCAATGTAACAGCACTCGATAAAAATGATAATGTTGTTGCCGAAAAGCAATTTGTCGATATCCCAGTCATGCGCAATCAAATCACTTCGTATCGCGGCAAGCTGTTTTCGGGTGGCGATGTTTCTGGTGGTGGCAATGTCACGATTCATCTCACGACCGACGACGAGTGGACCGTCGTGGAGCATGATTTCTAATTGTTTTTCATCGATTTGCTTGGCGTTTGGCTGAAATAATGTTATCTTTGCAGCAAACTTAATTCAATTTTATGGGACTTTTCGGACTGTTTAGCAAGAAAAATAAGGAGACTTACGACCAAGGGTTGCAGAAGACGAAGCAAAGCGTCTTTGCAAAACTCACCAGAGCTGTGGCCGGCAAGTCTAAGGTTGATGACGACGTGCTGGATAACCTCGAGGAAGTGCTTATCACCTCTGACGTCGGCGTCGATACCACGCTTAAGATCATTCACCGCATTGAAGACCGCGTAGCGCGCGACAAATATGTCTCTACAGCAGAACTCAACGCTATTCTTAAAGAGGAGATTGCGGCGCTGTTGACGGAGAATAATACCAACGATACTTCCAATTGGGACCTTCCTGCTGACCATAAGCCCTATGTCATCCTCGTAGTGGGCGTCAACGGCGTGGGTAAGACAACAACCATCGGTAAGTTGGCCTATCAGTTCAAGCAGGCCGGTAAGAAGGTTTATTTAGGTGCCGCTGACACCTTCCGTGCTGCCGCTGTGGAGCAAATTCAGATTTGGGGTGACCGCGTGGGCGTTCCGGTTATCAAGCAGCAGATGGGTGCTGATCCTGCCAGCGTGGCTTTCGACACCCTGCAGAGCGCTGTGGCCAATAAAGCCGACGTGGTGCTGATTGACACCGCCGGACGACTCCACAACAAGGTCGGACTGATGAATGAGCTGAAAAAAATCAAGGATGTAATGAAGAAGGTGGTTCCGACGGCACCCGACGAAGTACTGCTGGTGCTTGACGGCAGCACTGGCCAAAATGCCTTTGAGCAAGCAAAGCAGTTCTCAGCCGTGACCAACATCACGTCGCTTGCCATTACCAAACTCGACGGTACGGCAAAGGGTGGAGTAGTCATCGGTATTTCCGACCAGTTGAAGGTCCCCGTGAAGTACATCGGTCTTGGCGAGAAGATGGAGGATCTTCAGTTGTTTAATAAGAAAGAGTTCGTCGACTCGCTTTTCTAACCCCACTGCTGTCTGAATGAATAAGAATCAAATAGACTTTATTACCATGGGCTGCTCAAAGAACCTTGTAGACTCTGAGCAGCTCATGCGGAAGTTTGCTGACAAGGGCTATCATTGCGTACACGACGCCAAGCGCATTGAGGGTGAAATCGTTGTGGTGAATACCTGCGGCTTTATCGAGAGCGCTAAGGAAGAGAGCATCAATACCATTCTCGAACTCGTTGACGCAAAGAGTAAGGGAAAGATTAAGCAATTGTACGTAATGGGTTGTCTTTCGCAGCGTTATCAGCACGAACTTGAAGAAAGCATTCCCGAGGTCGACAAGTATTATGGCAAGTTCAACTTCCGGCAGTTGCTCGACGACTTAGGTCCGGCGCAGCCACAAGACGATAGAGAAAAGAAATTTACCGCGCGGCGAACCGACGCCAATAGCCGCCGCCTCCTCACTACGCCGTCGCACTATGCCTACGTGAAGATTGCGGAAGGGTGCGACCGCCATTGCGCATATTGCGCCATTCCTCTCATCACTGGCAAGCACGTGAGCCGACCAATGGAGGATATTCTGAAAGAGGTAGAGGAACTTGTGGCCGAGGGCGTGAAAGAGATTCAAGTCATCGAACAGGAGCTCACGTATTACGGCATCGACCTGTACGGCAAGCCGAAGATTGCGGAGCTCATTGACCGTATGGCCGACATCAAAGGGGTGAAATGGATTAGGTTGCACTACGCCTATCCTAATCAATTTCCGATGGAACTACTCGATGTGATACGCGAAAGAGACAATGTCTGCAAATACTTGGACATTGCCTTGCAACATATCTCCGACCACATGCTGACGCGCATGCACCGGCATGTTACCAAGGAAGAGACATTAGCGCTTCTCAAGACTATACGCGAGCGTGTGCCTGGCATCACGCTGCGCACAACGTTGATGGTCGGTTTCCCTGGTGAGACTGAGGAAGACTTCAACGAATTGCTCGACTTTGTTAAGGATCAGCGCTTTGAACGTATGGGTGCATTCGCCTATTCAGAGGAAGAGGGCACCTATTCGGCTATGCATTATAAAGATGACGTTCCCGAGGAAGTGAAACAGCAGCGGCTCGACAAACTCATGGCGGTGCAGGAGAAAATCAGTAACGACATTGAGGCCGCAAAGGTGGGCAAGACCTTGAAAGTCATCATCGACCGGAAAGAGGGCGAATACTATGTTGGGCGCACTGAATATTGCTCTCCCGACGTCGACCCCGAGGTGCTGATTCCGGCAAGTGAGAAGCGGCTGCACAACGGACAATTCTATAATGTGTTGATAACAGGCAACGACGAGTTTGACCTATACGGCAAGGTAGTATGAATAATAAGGAATATATTGCAGAACTTGCAGAGACAGCAGGTTATACACAGACTGATACGCAGCAGATGGTGCGCACCATCGTCGATGCGATGACGGCTAACTTCGAGGAAGGCGACACGGTTCAGGTGGCTAACTTCGGTTCGTTCGAAGTCAAGAAGCGCTTGGAGCGCATCGTCGTAAATCCCGGAACCAAGCAACGGATGCTGGTGCCTCCAAAGCTTGTGCTTTCCTTTAAGCCTGTCAGCGCCATTAAGGAAGACTTGAAGAATGGATAGAACTATCCCTTATGGATAGGCAATTTTACAATCAAAGCAACAACATGAGCAAGATAACGAACAGTGATTTGGCCAAAGTGCTGATGGAGAAGCACGAATTGGACAAAGCCGACGCTGAACGCTTTGTCGCACTGATGTTTGATATACTCAACAACGGACTGCGTCAGGATAAGTTGGTCAAAATCAAAGGACTTGGCACCTTCAAGGTTATCAGTGTATCGTCGCGCAAAAGCGTGGATGTCAATACGGGTAAGCCTATTATCATCGAGGGTAGGGATAAGATTTCCTTCACCCCCGACAATACGTTGCGCGATAAGGTCAATGCCCCATTCGCTCAATTTGATACCGTCGTCATCAACGACGGCGTGGACTTCTCGGCCATTGACCAAAGCTTCCAAGATAAAGAGAATACTCCTGCGACTGTTGCAGAACAGCCACAAGCCACGGCTGATGAGTTTCAAGAAACGACACCAGTTCTTGAGCAACAGCCTACGGCCGAGGACAAACAGGAAATGAGTGAGCCTGTTCAACAATCCATAGAAGTAGAAACTCAGGCTTCTGAGGTGAAGCAAGAGCCAATCGAAGAAGTGAAGCAAGAGCCAACTGTGGAAGTGGAGCAGGAGCCGAATGAAGAGGTAGAACAGAAGCCGAATGATGAAGCAGAGGCAGTGGCCACTGAGGTGGAACAAGCTCCTGCTTCTGAGGCAAATGATGAAGCCGAGCAACCGGTGGCAAATGAAGAAGCTGAGCAGCCGGTGGTAAACGAAGAAGTTGAGCAACCGATGGCAGACAGTGAAGCCGAGCAACCGGTGGCAAACGATGAATTACCCCACGATGCTGAGACTCCTACAAGCGACAATGAGCCGGAGGAAGGCATGGTATCTGATAGCAAGACGCTTCGTCGTCGGTATTTAATTATGATAGGTGTTGCCGCAGCAGTGGTTATCCTGCTGTTGGGTGGTTCTATTTTCTATTTTGTCAATCAATTGCAGATACGTGACAATCGCATCTCAAGACTCGAGGAGATGATGAGCAAAGAACATTCCACTCCTGCGAAACGCCAAGTCGTAGCCAAGACAACAAAAGCGACTACTCCAGTTGCAAAGCCTCAGAAAAAGGTTAATGTTGCGCCCACAAGTACTTCGTTATCAGCAGACAAGAAAGCTGGAGCTGTGAAACCGTCAGCTGAGAAGGCGGTTGTAAGTAAGCCTCAAAAAGCTTCAACTCCGGTCAAATCCTCAGCCGCCAATAATCAACGGCTAAACAAAGAGACGGCAGACAATAAAGAGAATGCAGCGACCGTCTCCTCGGACAATAGTCAGGCTGAAGCAGTTCCCGATTATAACAAGGATATAAGGATCAGAACTGGCGCCTACAATGTTGTAGGTATTGATAAGACGGTAACTGTCAAGCAAGGACAAAGTCTGTCAAGTATCAGTCGCGCCTACTTGGGCCCTGGCATGGAATGCTATGTTGAGGCTGTCAACAGTGGCAAGACATCTTACAAGGCGGGGGACAAAATCAATATCCCTAAGGTCAAATTGAAGAAAAGGAAGAAATAATCTTTCTTTTCGTCCGTTTCAAGTTTTTGATAAGCCGGTAACTCTATAGAATTTTATTTTCGTCCATTACTCATCGTGTGAGCAATGGACGATTTACCTATTGAGATTAGAAAGAGCCTGAGTCGTGGTCTGCATTGTCAATCTTCTTGTCAAGATGATGTTGCTTGCCCGAGAAGAGATTGTAGCTTAGATTGAAGACAAGCATGTCCTTTTGTGGTGTAATCTTGTTGGTATGATAGTTGTAGAACGCGCTGTTGCTCATGGTCTCATCCCAATATTGTGGCGCGGCAAAGAGGAAGAGCCCCGAGAGTTCCACGCGAAGCTGCTTGTACTGATAGAAGACCGATGCCGTTGTCTTGCGCTCATTTGAGCTGAGGACGTTGCCGTCGGGTGTCATTACTTTCTTTTCCCAGTAGGCTACAGCTCCCCATCCGCCCTTTCTGAAGACCGCCTGCACCATGATGGGCATGGTCCAGTGGGTGTGGACGCCCATGATGTCGCTCTTTTGGTTGTCGTACTGGGCAGCCGCATAGAGTGCGAGGGTGAATATTTCGCTTTTGAACGGCTTGAGCATTCCTTGGAAATGCGTCACCCAGGAGATGCTGCGGTCGTTGTTCAGGGGTTGACGTGTCATGACGCGCTGACCGTTGATAGTCTGCCATGCATAGTAGTTGCTGATGCTGTTGCTTATATGTTCCAGCGCTGTTCCTGTTTCTAGATCGATGTAAGGCGTCTGAAGCGAGTAGGAGAATGACACGGAATTGTCGTTGCCGCTCTTGAGATAGGGGTTGCCCATATTGTAAAGGCCTGGTATGACAACCGTGGAGTTGTTGCTGAGCTGTGCGATACCTGGCAACTGTGGTTCTGAGTTAATCTGCAGCCGCAGCATGCCTTTCTTGAGATTGTAAGCCAGCAGCATCTGTGGGGTGAAGTAGAGCTTGTTGTAATGGGTGTCATTGTTGCTGGTGTGTACGTACGTTCCGCCCAGACTGAGGCGATAGTTCAGTTTGCTGATATTGCCTGACAGCTCGGCGTAGGCATAATGATTGTCATCGTGCGTCTTGTAGTCGTAATCCTTATAGCCGGACAACACATTGCTAATGGTGAAGTCCGACTTTGCCAACGTAGCCTTGTATCCCAGTGAGAGATTGATATTCTCCCATCTTTTGGTATAAGCCGCCTCACCGATGAGGGAGTATTTGTGGTTGTGCTGTCTCATCTGGTCGCTGAGCAGTTCTTTTCCAGCTTCGTCCTGCTGCCGGTTGTCATGGTTCTCACGATTGTTGAAGTAAGTGCCGACCACGTCGAGAGTAATATTCTGGTTGTGCGCCATCTTCTTTTGTAAATAGATGTCGAGAGAGGGAGCAAAGTGGCGTTGCAGTTGCCCCTCACGTGCAGTGCCGTCTGACCACAGTTGATTGTTGGTGACGGAGATGTCCCAATTGGTACGCCAGAACCTGCGGAAAATCTCAGGTGAGAACTTCACCTGGAAGTTCATGCTGTCGCCAAGGCTGTAGAGGTATTTCAAGTTGAACTTGTTGACGGCATAGCCGAAATGGTAGTCACCGTCGTAACGGTATTCCGCCTCGTCCGCCGTCTCGTTGAAACGATAGATGTTGGTCTCGTTGCAACCGCCGTTGTTGCGGTATTCCAGCTGGTAGTCGAAAGCCAGTTGTGAGTGGCCGGTGTTGTAGTGCGCATAGACGTTGGTGTTGTTGAACGCCGAATTGCATCCCTGTGTCTCGTCGAAGCCGACGGCATAGCCGTTCTCCGCGTTATGCGTGTGGATGTTGATAAGCGTGCCGGCATCGTGATAGCGCGCTGGCGGCACCACATAATAGTCCACATTTCTTATCTGCTTTCCCTCCAGTCCTTTCAGGTCGTTGTCTGAGGCCTCGATACCATTGATGAGAATTTTTACTGACTTGCCTGACAGCGATCGAATGGATCCTGACAGCAAGTCGGTGTGCAGTCCGGGGAGTGTGCCAATGAGGTCCTGTGCATGGCGGGCATTTTTCAGCTGCTCGTCGGAAAATGTATAGGTGGCATGATCCACGTGTTCCGTCTTGCGATGTCCCTTGACATTGACGGTCTTCACGGTGAAGCGGTCGGGATGCAACGTCACTGTGCCTGCATTGGGTGTGAGGAAAATTCGGGTGAGGGTCTTATAGCCAACATAGCTGAAGCGAGCGATAAAGCGGTCGGCATCATATGGAATGACAAACACGCCACTGGCATTAGTCACCCCGCCAGCCAGAAACGTGGAGTCAGTTGCCGAAAGCAATATCACGTTAGCGTATTCCATGGGATGCCCGGTCTCGTCAACGAGACATCCTTTGAAACGCTTCCGCCCCTTGCTGATGCATTCCACGAAGATATTATTGGCTTGTTCCGTGATGGTAATGGGATAGAAGCCTATCATCTGGCGGATGGCGTCAGGTACCGTCTGGCGCTTGATGCTGAGCGTGATGCGGAAGTCCTCCAGATCGTTGTAGATGAAGTTCACTGTATATTGGTGTTGCACCTGGTTGAGTTCACGCAATGCCTGAGCCATAGACACATTATTATATTGTCTAGTGATGGTCTGAGCCTCGATGCAGAGTGAGAGCAGGCAGAGTAGCAAAAGAAGTGTTCTTTTCATCGTGTGTCCTCCCTACCTTACCATAATCACATTGCCCTCCACCGTGATTTCGAAACGGCTGAAGTTGTTAAGCATCCTGACATTCTCGTCCAGCGATTTCCGTCGGTCCCATACGAAATAGAGCCGGATGTCGGTCATGGCTCCTGCATCATCCTTCCACTCTTTGTGATAGTAGGCGGCCATGTCGGTAAGGATGCGGCTCAGTGGCACATCGTCAAAGACCTTGGGCCTAACGTTCAATGTGTCTGTCTGTGTCTTTGGCGATGCTGAAACAGTATCCTTAGCAACAGTTTTGATTTTGGCAACTTGCGTAGTGACAGTCTTGGACTCCATTTTGCTTGGTGTCAGCACTTCCAATTTCATGACGGCCGCAACGGCAAGACCAGCAATCAGCACGCCGCCAGTAATGACAGCGGCTATGCGTGGGAACTGATGGCGCTGATGATGCGTGGCGGCAAACTGCTGCCACTCCAGGTCGATGTCGGCCATGTCGTTGATATGGTGGTCTGCTGCCCGCCGGGCCAGGCTCAGCATGCGAAAAAAGTCCTGCATATCAGGATCGTGGAGCATCGCTGCAATCTCCTCTTCCGTGAAATGCTCGGGGTGTTCGCTCATTTCGAGCAGGCGTTGTTGCCTCTTGTCAGTTTCTTCACTCATGGTCTTTGCTGTTTAGTTGTTGTTTGAGTTGTCGGAGGGCTGCTGAGAGATGGTTGTAAACGGTGACCTTGCTGATGCCCAATGTGCTGGCAACTTCCTGATAGGTATGCTCCTCCGCGAACCGCAGCGTCACAATCTGCCTCCTCAGGGGTGGTTCCAGCTGTTGGATGAGTTCTGCCAGACGGCTGATAATACCGTCGTCGGCCATCATGCTGAGACTTGTCTCGTCATCGGGCAGCAGTCGCTTCACCCGTTCCTTCATGCTTTTGTGGGCAATGACATTGCGACAACGGTTGCGCACAGCCTGCATCAGATAGCCCGTCTCACTCTTCGGAACGATTACGACGGGACGTTCAAGCAACTGTTCGAACACTTCGCTCACCACGTCCTTGCTCTCTGCATCGTCCATGAGAATGCATCTGGCCAGATGGTACATCTCCTGATAATGCGCACGAAAGAGCCTTTCGATGTCTGTATTGATGGTTTTCATACAACCCTATTACAGTTCAGCAAACCAAATAACTAAGCAAAGACCAATATTTTTTATAAAAATCTGATAAAATGTCGGATGCCATCCGCCAGTTCTTCCCTCAGAACTCTACTCTTACCCTGCCGTTAACCATTCTCCCGGTCAGATAGTTAGGAACGGCATACATCTGATTGGTAACGTCGGTCACCCAATAGTAGGAGTTGACATTGCTGATGCCGAAAAGGTTGAGGCAGTCAATGCCAAGCCATACATTTCTGAATATGCTCTTAGAGTGACGGTCTTCATTATTGAACAGGCGGTAGCTCATACCGATGTCCGCGCGCTTGTAAGCCGGCGCACGGAATGAGTTAAGTTCCAGCTCACGGTGAGGCGCGGAAAATGGCAGTCCGTCGGCCAGCGCCAGCTTCAGGTTCATCAGCCAGCGGTCAGTCCCGGGGAAATAGTCTGTAAAGAAGAAGTTGATGGCGTAGCGCTGGTCGGTGGGCATGGGGATGCTGCGGCCGTTGAGTTTCATCTTCGTATCCATCAGCGACAGCGTTATCCACGAATCGGTGCCTGGAACAAACTCGCCATAGAGCTTCATGTCGATACCTGCGGAGTGGCCGCTGGCAAGGTTGTCGCCGTAGTAGGTCACCTTCACGTTGTTCACGCTGTAGGGAATCAAATTGCCCAACTTCTTATAATAGATTTCCGTTGTAAACTTAAACGGACGCTTCTGAATGTTGAAGCGATAGTCCATGCCCGCGATGAACTGCAGCGAACGTTGGCTCTTAATGTGCTGATTGAGCGTGACATAGGTTACACCGTTGCGTGTGGTCGTATCTCTCAGTTCCTTGTAGAAGGGTGCCTGATAATAGAGACCGGTAGCAAAGCGGAAGCTGAGGTCTTGATTGAAAGCAGGAATGATGCTCAACGACACGCGGGGAGAGAGTATCGACTCCTGATTAAAATTCCAATGCGAGAAGCGGATACCGTAGTTCAGCGTATAGAGCGTCTGCTTGTCGGCGTCCTCAGCGCCCGAACGGAATCGCCATGTGTCTTGAATGTAGAATTCCGAACGGTTGGCATTCAACTCATTGTTCGACCGCAATGAATAAATCATGTTCAAGTCGCGGCCGGTGTGGGGAATGTTGTAGCCAGCCGAGTCGCGCATCTCGTATTCAGCCGACTGTTCCTCGACATGCTCAATCTTATAGGTGAAGCCCGCCTCGACATTGTGCTGCCTGGACTTATGTTTGAACATGAGTTTGATGCTCTCCACATGCGCTTTCAGATAGTTGCGCGCATGTTGGAAATAGGTACCTACGCCTAGGTTCTCCGATGTCTCGGTCTGCGTCAGCCAATACTGCCCTTGGATGTCGTATTTCTCCTGCTCATTGGTGTTGAAAGCCGAGCCCAACAGCGATACAGACGTGGAGTCGCCCCAATGCCGTGTGATGCCCAAGGTGCCGGTGTAGGTGCGGAAAAGGTCGCGCTCCTGGCCATCGAAATAAACGCGGAATGACCTCACGTTTTCTAATGTTCCAAAGCGCGTCTCACGGTCTTTAGGTTTGAAGCGGTAGTGATTGTCGGAGATGTCTCCAATGAAATCAATACTCCAGCGTTTGTTTGGCGTATAGGTGAAATAAGTCTGATAATCAAGGAATTTTGGCCTGTATTCACCGTTTGTCTCTAATGAGCCTAAGAGGTATTGGTTGGTCTTATAACGCAAACCATTGGACCAAGCAAACTTCTTATTGGAGAAGCCGATAAATGCGCTACCGCCAAGCAGAGAAGCCTCGGCATTGGCTTCGAAACGCTTGGGCCGGCGGTAGGTGATGTCGAGTGCTGACGACATCTTGTCGCCGTATTTCGCCTCAAAGCCGCCGGTGGAGAAGCTGATGCGGTCGACCATATCGGGATTGATGATAGAGAGACCCTCCTGCTGTCCGCTTCTCACGAGGAACGGTCGATAGATCTCCACATTATTAATATAGACTGAGTTCTCGTCGAAGCTGCCACCCCTCACGTTATATTGCGACGACAACTCGGAGTGGGTCGAGACACCCGCCTGAGCCTGGATTAGGCTTTCCACCGCATTTCCCGTAGCCGACGGCATGCCCTTGAGTTGCTTCGTCGACAACTCCTGCATCTGCCCTGACTGTATCTTTTGACCGGTCACCTGAACCTCGTCGAGACTCTTTGAGGAGCCGGTGAGAACCACCTGTAGCGTTTGGGGACCTTTGGGGTTCTTCAGCACTCGCGTCTTCGTGCGGTAACCCAGCATTGAAAAGCGAATGACAACGGAGTCGGCCGAGTGCAAGGTGAGATGATACTCGCCTTTGAGCGAGGTGACCGTAGCCTTGCCCTGCGACAGACAACTGACGCTGGCGAACTCTATCGGGTTGTTATCCTCGTCAATCACACGACCCTTCAAAGTGAAGGTCTGTGCCGAGGCTTGTATGGTGAAGGCAATGAGCATTGCCAATAAAAGAATTCTGCTTCTCATATAAGAAACAACGTTTCAACGCCGTTATTATTGTAAATAATGGAGCAAATGAAAAAGATTATTGTTGCGCTTGACAGCTTTAAGCAATGTATGACGTCTCAGGAAGCCAATGAGGCTGTAGCTGAGGGATTGGCAGCTGTTGTCGGTAGTGAACAGATTCAGAGAATGTCGGTGAGCGATGGCGGTGAGGGGTTTCTCCAAGCCATGCAACCTGACGAGGTGGTGCATTGCCATGTTCACGACGCGCTGATGCGTTGGACCGACGCCTGTTTTGGCATTAAAGACGATGAGGCCATCATTGAGGTGGCCGAGGCTATTGGTTTATCAAAGATTGAACATGAACAATTAAATCCTTTGCAAGCAACAAGTTATGGCGTTGGCGAATTGATGGTTCGTGCTTTGGATAAGGGCTGCCGGTCGTTTGTTATCGGGTTGGGAGGAAGTGCAACCAGCGACTGCGGACTTGGGATGTTGAAGTGTCTGCGGCAAGCCTTTCAAACCAAACATAATAAGATGTGGTACGATGCCTTCAACACCTCAACGATGCGGCAGTTGCTGGTGATGCTTGCCACCGATGTCGACAATCCGCTTTACGGTCCACTTGGAGCGGCCCATGTCTTTGCCCCGCAGAAGGGCGCTTCTGAAGAAGACATTGAAAAGCTCGACCGTCGAGCGATGACCTTTGCTCGCATGGCCGCCAAACATCAGGGTATTGACATGAGTAATCAGCCTGGGGCTGGAGCAGCCGGTGGGCTGGGCTACGCCTTTATGGAATTTATGACGACGCAAGTGAAGAGTGGGGCTGCATTGGTGCTTGACAGCATCGGCTTTAACGAGGCTTTGCAGCAAGCTTCCTTGGTGATTACCGGTGAGGGATCAGCCGACCGACAGACGCTGATGGGAAAGATTCCGTATATCATCATGCAGCGGGCGCGGGCATTAGGCGTTCCCACCATTCTGATGGCGGGCAAAGCAAAAGATATTCCTCAGCTGCTCGACAGCGGTTTTGCCAAGGTGATGAATATCAATGAAGGACAATCGCTCGGCAATGCGCTCGAGAAAACGGTTGCCAAGCAACGATTAGGTGACTGCTCACGGAGGTTGCTCAACGAGAAAACTGTCAGATAAGGGAATGTAGACCATAAAGGCCTTGTGGAGTCTATTCCCTATAAATAAATGATAATAAGCGGTTAAACCATTTAATGGTAAACTTGAACCACCGGTATTTCGCCACCGGTTTACCGCCAAAGCTCAAGATGAACTCGCGGAAGGGATTCTTAGAGAAGGGCAGGCCTACGTCAAGGAAATAAATATGACGGTAGCCTTGCCGCCACGACCATTCGATGGCATACCACACCGTCATCAGATTGGGGTGGAGCCCTGCGTAAATTTTCCGCTTCGACGCCAAGTACCACAGGTAGGCATTGCCGCCACTGAAAACGCAGACGCTGCCTCCAATCACGCGCCGCTTATGAAGCGTAATAAAGATGCGGCCGTTCTCACTATTGAAGAATTGCTTCACCTGATGCTCCGGCGGAATGATGCGGCGCATCTTAAAGCGGTAGAAGCCATTGAGCAGTTTGTAGAAAGCGTGAACCTCATCCTCAGTCTCTGCCTCACGCGTCTCAACGCCCAATTTATAGATGCGGTCGATGCGCGCCTTCATCTTGTCAGATAGCCGATCACGCGGGTCCATGGAGTGGAGTGAGTTGTGCACCTCCTGCCAATTCACGGGGAAATAGCCTTCCTTTCGGAAATAGCGGTAGCCGAACATCTTACGCGATAAATCGCTGAATTCTACGTATAAACATAGTTTTCGTTGAAATTTACGTGTAAGTTGATGGAGTAGGAGGCCGAATACCTCATCTCTCTTTACGTCATCAGCATAGACGCCTTCGCCATAGATACGGCCCTGGGTGTAGAAATAGGGTGGGAGCCACGAGCCACGTCGACGGATGAAAGCCAGCATCTGACCTACGACACGCCCCTCGTCGTCGGTCGCCACAGCCATATAGGGCCGCTCTCCGGGCGATGCTTCAATGATATGAAACAACTCGGAGCTATGGAAGAAATTGCTCTCGTCGATGGCAGGCAGTTGGTCTCCCTTTGAGTAGATATTCACATGGTAGGTCTCCACAATTAGCAAAATTAATAAAAAAATGTATTCCCTGTAGCTTTAAGCCTTATTATTTTTTGTAACTTTGTGACAATTAATCGACCTGAAACAATGATTGAGTACGACTTAACAAGAATAAAGGCCATTATCTTTGATGTTGACGGTGTGCTTTCCGCTTCAACTGTGGGCATGGACAGCGATGGAATGCCCCTGCGTACGTTGAACATCAAAGACGGTTATGCCATCCAGTTGGCCATAAAAATGGGCCTTCATTGTGCCATCATGACCGGCGGCTCGTCTGAGGCAATACGCAAGCGATACGCCTATCTGGGCATGACCGACATCTTTATGAAGTGCGCGGTAAAGCTGCAAACGTATGAGCAGTTCCTCGCGCAATATCATCTCGTCGATGACGATATTATCTACATGGGCGACGACATTCCTGATTTGGAGATTATGCAGCGCGTGGGGTGCCCCTGTTGTCCGTCTGACGCCTGCACTGAGGTCAAGAATGTTTCGGTTTACGTCTCACCGTTCGACGGCGGCAGAGGCTGCGTCCGCGATGTCCTCGAACAGGTTTTGAAGGCCAAAGGTCTGTGGTTGAGCAATGCGAAAGCCTTCGGTTGGTAGCTCCATAGCCTTCGGTTGGTAATGCCAAAAGGCATCAGAGGCGTAAGTTTTTCGCAACAAAAACAATCAGAAATGAAGAGAATTATATTAGCCAGCAACTCACCGCGCAGGCAGGAGTTGCTCAGAGGTCTTGACCTAAACTTCACGGTTGAGGTGCATAAAGGCATAAAAGAAAGTTATCCCACAGATCTTCCGGCCGATGAGGTGCCGCTTTTTATAGCTCGTGAGAAGGCCGCCGACTATCAAGTCCCTGATGATGCGGTGCTGATAACTGCCGACACCGTCGTTATCATTGATAATGAGGTACTTGGCAAGCCGAAGGACGAGGCTGAGGCATGTCGCATGCTGGGGCGTCTCAGTGGCCGCACGCATCATGTGGTCACCGGTGTTTGTCTGACGACCAGCGACCGTCAAGTGGCTTTTTCCTCGAAAACCAATGTGACTTTTCGCGAATTGTCGCCAGCTGAAATCCAATATTATGTCAAGACGTATAAGCCATTCGACAAGGCCGGCGCCTATGGCATTCAGGAGTGGATTGGTCACATCGGCGTCATTTCCATCAACGGCAGTTTCTTCAATGTAATGGGCCTTCCCGTTGCCCGCGTCTATGAAGAACTTAAGAAGATAGGAGCTATTTGAATTAGGGGCGAGCAGTTAATTGAAGTCATATTATTTATCATAACGGCCATAACGCGAGATTGAGTTGAGGCATATTAGACCATGTATCCATCACGCTCAGATGTAAGATCTAAACATATCAGACATAAGATCTAAACAAAACAGGGGCCGAGATTAGCATGAGCTTTGACCGAGACTAACGCGAGCTTAGAACGGCATGCCCACAGCGAAATGGAAGGTGAAGTCGCGGCTGAGATCGGGATGCACGATGGCGTAATGCTCACGGTTATTGTTGTAGGCAGGATTGACCGCCTTCATACCCATGTCGAAGCGCAAGATGAAGTAATTGAAGTTGAGGCGCAGCCCCAAGCCGTAAGACGCGGCAATCTGCTTATAAAACTTATCAAACTTGAACTGGCCACCAGGCTGCTCAGCGTAGTTACGCAGCGTCCAGATGTTACCCGCGTCGATGAATGCTGCGCCCTCAAATTTCCAAAAGAGGAATGTGCGGTATTCCATGTTCAAGTCCAGCTTCATGTCACCCGTCTGATTGATGAAATCGATGCGCCCGTTTTGACCTTTGTAGCTTCCCGGCCCCAGCTCACGCACACCCCAGCCTCTGACGCTATTGGCGCCGCCGGAGAAATAACGTTTCTCAAAAGGCAAAATATTGCTGTTGCCGTAAGGGTAAGCGATGCCGAAATCACCATGCAGCACCAGTTTATTGTGGCTGTCAAACCGGATTGACCGCGTATAATCGAAATCAAACTTCACATATTGCGCATAAGCGATATTGATGAATGTGTGCTGCCCCTCGTCGTTGCGCTTGAAATTGCAGGCGTGCGCCAGTGCATCGATTACATTGCCTGCCGTTTCGATGTTCATTCTGAAGGCATTGTCGCCATAGTTATACACGACGCCGAGGCCGAGCTTCATGATGAAGAGATCCTCATAATTGTAGCGCAGGATAGCGTTGCGGTTGCTGACGCTGTCGATGTAGTCGTGTTTGAAAGTCGGACTGATCCATGGCATATACACATAGTTCAAGTCGAGAACGTCGAGCCGATAGTTTGTCCGCCGGTTGGCCGAAGCCCAGCGGTAACGCCAGGCAGCCGAGAAGACACGCCGGTGAAACTCGGGGCGGTTCTGCAAATCCCACGACACCGCCAGCTCGGTGGTAGCGTTGCGTCGACGACGGAAAGCGCTCGACAGCAACGGTGCAATGAACCGGGGAAACTGCAGCTTTGCCTCCACGCTGTATTCCTCAAAATTCTCGTCTTGGTAGCCCTCAAGTCCGGTAATAGCCTCAAAGGCAGCCTTAAACTGCAGACTGAACAACTCGGAACCATGAAACAAGTTGCGGTTGGCGTAGGTCACCGAAGCCGCGGCACCCAAGTCGCCCGCCGTGTTGGTGCCTTCAGGTTGCAGCGAGATTGATGAGGGCTTCTGCATGTCGATTTGAATGTCGCAGTCAAGCAGACTGGTGTCAGGCACCTCACGCAACTGGATGTTCGTGTATCTGATAGCTTGCATCCGGCCGAAGTTGCGGTAGGTGTTTTCCAGTGCCGACCGCGAATACCAATGTCTCCGGGTTAATTCCGTCGCATTCTCCAATACGCTGTGGCGCAATGGAATACGGTCACTGTCAGCGCCTCTATAAGTGATGTCTCGGATGGCATAGCGTGGATGGTTGCGCGGTGACTCATCCTTATTCACGACAAACTTTATGAGCTTTAGCGTGACATCAACATTATTGTCGTTGGCTGCCGAGTCCACCTGATATTGAATGAAGTCCTTATGAAACTTATAGTAACCGCTGTCTTGCAAGATGTCGGCAATGCGTTTGCGCTCATCATCAAGCCTGGCCACAGAAAATTGGTCACCGACATGAAGCCGGCCTGACTGACGCTGTTGCGACGGGTCATCATCCAGATGTCCTCGAAGCACTTTTGCAATCTGCTCATCCTCAATATCATAGCTCAGCGAGCGAATGCGGTAAGGCTCACCGGGATGAAGCTGATAGATGGCTTTGAGCCGCTTGCCCTTTGTCTTCGTCGTAAGGCTTACGCTGCTATGCATAAAGCCTTGATCCATCATCGCATTCTTCAAATCCTCCACCGAAAGCGCTGCCTGCAAGCTGTCGTAAAGCACGGGCTTCTCCCCTATCTTGCGCAGTGTGCGGTTGAGCCATTTGGTACTGTCGCGGCCTGAGAGCGAATAGGTGCCAAGGGGAATCTTAAACAGCGAGAACCACTTGGAGTTGGCTTTCTGATGAATATATGGAGCTAAAGTGCTGGGATTGATGGTCTTAGCATCTGATCTAATCTCTACGCTCTCAAGCAGATACCGGTTGTCGGGAACCAGCTTCGAGCTACTGCAGCCCACAAGCAGCAGCAACGCTGCGGCCCATAAAAGAAGACGTATTGTTTTCAAGCGTGTGAGATATAAAATATTACATTGGCTAATACCACGGCAAAGATAATATTTTTTATTCACAGAATACACACATTAACACACATTTTAATTTAGTTGATGCTAAATTTGACTACCTTTGCAATATGATTAGCAAGTCAAGACAGAAATTCATCCGCTCGTTGCAGCTGAAGAAAAACCGTCGTCAAGAGGGGCTTTTTGTGGCCGAGGGACCCAAAGTTGTCGGCGACCTGTTGGCGGTGAGCAGCCCCAAGATAGTCGTTGCCACATCGGCATGGCTCTCCGACAACCGTAGCCGCCTCTCCCCCACTGTTGAGGTGATGGAAGTGACCGATGATGAGTTGCGCCAGACCTCCTTCCTGCAGCATCCGCAAGAGGTGTTGGCTGTCTTTCCTCTGTTGCCAACGCCCCGACAGGCTTTCGACGCGCACTACCTCAACAGCCATCTCTCCCTGGCGTTGGATGGCGTGCAGGACCCTGGCAATCTCGGCACTATCGTGCGCATTGCCGATTGGTTTGGCATCGAGACGATTTTCTGTTCGCATGAGACTGCTGACCTGTGGAACCCCAAGGTGGTGCAGGCTACGATGGGGAGCATCGCCCGGGTGCATGTCTGCTATGTAAACCTCGACGAGATGATTGCCGCCCTACCCCACGACTACCCTGTTTACGGTACGTTGCTTGACGGCACCGACATCTACCGGCAGCCGCTCACCGCTAACGGCATCATCGTCATGGGCAATGAGGGCAACGGTATATCCGAAGCCATCCGACAGCGGGTCAACCGCAAGTTGCTCATTCCCAACTATCCACAGGGGCGCCCCACTGCCGACAGTCTCAATGTGGCCATCGCGACGGCCGTCACCTGCGCGGAGTTCAGACGACGCTGTACTGAAGAATGATTAACTACAACATATACCTTATTTAATATGGCTGAAATATATAAGATAAGGAGCTTCGGTGGATGCATGAAGTCGGCTTTCGACCTATATGCCACCAACCTCAAGAAAATCATCGTGCGCACATGGCTTCCCGCCTTGCTCACGTCGCTGTGCGTTGCCGTGTGTGTGATGGCCTCACAGCTTTCCAATGTCATTCTTTCCACCCTCATATCCACGCTCTTCGCGCTGTTGGCCTATGCCTCATTCGCATGGTTCAGCTGTATCATCGTGTCGCTGCTCAATGGCAAGAGTTTCCGCAGCAACCTACCCCACGTCGTCGGTCTCGCCTTGCTGCTGTTGGCGGTAGACATAGTGCTGGTATTGCTCACGCAGCTGTTGGGCGCCATTCCTTTCTTTGTAAAGGGCGTTAAGGGCATCAATGAGAACATCATCATGCTGTCGGGCTGCATCATCGTCGCATCGGCCTTAGTCTTCATGCTGTTGGCTTTGCCGCTGTGGTATTCTTCGTGGAAATATCTGATTGAGCCCGACCGCAAGCTGCCGCGTGTCATCGGGCGCGACTATGTAACCGGGCTCCGCCATTGGGGCTATTTGTTCATCATCGCCCTGCTCACCTTCATTATCGTCGGCGTTATTGATGTTGTATTATACATGCCGATGGCCATTGCGGGGCAAGCCATGGCCTTCGATAATATGGGAAAGACGATGGGCGACGCCTCTGGACTGCCGTCTTATTTCATGGTCATGGTCTTCTTCACTGCCCTCATCATCGCGTTTGTCAGCGCTTACGTCTTAACGTGGGTCGGCATCACGTTCTATTACGGCTATGGCAATATCGAGGCGAAGATAGCCGCCAAAGCGGAAGCAAAGGCTAAAGCACAGCAGGCACTACCAGTCAATAACTTGCTAAACGACAATAAACTATGAAACAGACGCGAATCTTATTTATCGACCGCGACGGCACCCTCGTTCGTGAACCGATTGACGAGCAGGTAGACAGCTTTGCCAAACTTGAGTTCACGCCCGGCGTGTTCACTAATCTGAGTTTCATCCGTAAGCACACCGACTTTAAGTTTGTCTTGGTCAGCAATCAGGATGGCCTCGGTACCGACCTGTTTCCTGAGGACGACTTCTGGCCGGTCCACGACTTCATCATCAAGACGCTGAAGGGTGAGGGCATTACCTTTGACGAGGAACTCATCGACCGCCACTTCCCTCAAGACGGCTCACCCATGAGAAAGCCCGAGACGGGGATGGTGAATAAGTATATGGAAGATCCGACGGTTGATATTGCTAACAGCTATGTCATCGGTGACCGCGAGAGTGATGCCGAATTTGCCAAGAACATCGGTTGCAAGTCGCTCATCCTCAACGATACAAACATGACCTGGGCAAAGATTGCCGAACTGTTGTTTGCCGGTGAGCGCACTGCTGCTATCCACCGTAAGACTAAGGAAACCGACATCACGGTGGAGGTCAATCTTGACGGTTCGGGCAAGAGCGATATCTCTACGGGTCTTGGGTTCTTTGATCACATGCTCGACCAAATCAGCCATCACGGCAATATCAACCTCAAGGTGCATGCAGTCGGCGACCTGAATGTTGACGAGCACCACACCATCGAAGACACGGCTATCGTGCTTGGCGAGTGCCTGCTCAAGGCTTTGGGCGACAAGCGAGGCATCGAGCGTTACGGCTTCTGTCTGCCCATGGACGATTGTCTCTGTCAGGTGGCGCTCGACTTCGGCGGCCGGCCCTGGCTGGTGTGGGATGCCACATTCAACCGCGAGAAAATCGGTGAGATGCCTACTGAGATGTTCCTCCATTTCTTCAAGAGTCTCAGCGATGCGGCTAAGATGAATCTCAACATTAAGGCCGAGGGCACCAACGAGCATCATAAGATTGAGGGTATCTTCAAGGCCTTTGCCCGCAGTCTGAAGATGGCCGTCAGGCGCGACATCTACCACTATGCACTCCCCTCATCGAAGGGAATGCTATAGTTGCTTGTGTCAAATATTATGGTGTTTTTTTAACATGGAGACGGCCGTATTTACGGTCAGCCTCTCCTTGGCTCCGAAATACGCTATTCTGAGCGATTTTAGATGAATTTCCACAATGCGCTATCAATCAGTTGTTTACGCTGATTGATAGCCTTAAGTCAATTACATCAGACAGTTGCGAGGTCGCGATAGCATACTTATCGCATCACGATAGCATACTTATCGCACTGCGATACCATAGAGATCGCACTGCGAAAGCATATCTATCGCACCGCGATAAGATAGCAATCGTACCGCGATATGATAGCTGTCGCAATTCGATGCGGTAAAAGAGCCGGTTTCCAAGCCAATTTTTCTTAATTTCATCAAAAGTCAGATGTAATTTCTTTGCTGGAAGAAGCAAAAGTACGAACACGATTTTGTCAGCTAATTTCTTAGTTTTTAACACTTCGGAAAAACCGTACAATAACACGGTGAACACTGCACGATAACCTGTTGTGAATACCTCATGAGTTTACAGCTGACACCTATTCCGCTGTCTCCACGTTGTTCTGATTGCCGATGGTCAGGCGCATGAGATCGTAATACGAGCCGTTGTAGATGTTCAAGTCGACATTACCCTTGATGCCCGGCAATACGCCCGTATCAGTGTGTTGCCAGAACTTCCACGGGCCCTTATACTCTACCTTCTCCACATAGTAATGGGCTATCCAGTAAGGGTAATCGTCGAACACGGGAGCACTCAGGTACTGTTGCTTAAACTTATAATAGGTGTAGATGATAGGCTTCACCTTGTACTTGTCCTCAACGATATGAAGCCACGTGAGCACATCACGCTGGAAGTCCTCCACGCTTTGTTTGGCGGGCTTATGCTCAATATCAAGCACTGGCGGCAGGTCACCATTCTCGAGGTGCACCTTCTTCAGAAAGAAATAGGCCTGACTTCTTGCGGATGAGCGGATGCTCCAGAAATGATAGGCACCACGAATGAAACCGTACTCGCGGACTTGATAGAAGTTGTCGGCGAAGTTGGGGTCGATACGCGATGATCCTTCGGTTGCCTTCACAATGATGAAGCGCAGTGGACAGCCGTCAATGAGGGCGTTAGACCGCAACCGGTCCCAGTTGATATTGCCTTGATAATGAGAGATGTCGATGCCGTGAATCTCATAGCCCTCCGGATACTTCGCATCTCCATAGAAAGCACGCCAACGAAAGCCGGTTGGGCCGACAAAGAAATAATAAAAAATAAAGACGTATAGCGCAATGACAGCGAGGCCACCGATAATCCAGCCCTTCCGATTGCCCTTCTTCAGAAAGGGGAAGAGGCGGAACAGCGCTGAGCCATGACGGTTGCTTCGGCTGCGTCGCGTAGTGCGTGATGAGGCCGGACTCCGTCGCTGAACTGGTTTTCTGCCTGTCATTGGTAGTGCTATATGTTTTGATGAATGTATGATAGCGTAAAGGGGCATCATCCAAAGTTAATATGGCTGGTGCCCCTTCACATTATCGGGAAATAATTATCGTCGGATGCTTATTTCTTGGCAGCGTTCTCGAGAGCCAGCGTCTTGGTCTCGCGGTCGCATACCTCGCTCGGACCCCAGTACTGGATAGGACCGGGATAGACGTAGCAGGTCTGACGGGCCCACTCCTCACGATGAGCAGCGAACTCCTTGAAGGGTGCGCCATTGAGGTCGACAAGCGCCTTGCGGATCACCGGCTTCATCTCACCATTACGACGCTCCATGTTCATCATCATCGTGATTGGCACGCCTCCGGCCTTCCATTCGTCGGTGGGAGCCGAGAGGTTCTTCACGATGGCCATGTAGCCAGTCTTGCCGTTGGCAATCAGGTTGGCAGCGCTTACACCGAGCGCATAGCAGTAGTCAGCATCGAAGTTGGAGGGAGCTGCGCAGCGGCCCTCATAGCCGAAGAAGTGGTGCTGGGCAGCGAACTTGCCGACATACTTGCCTTCCTTCTTCCATTCGGCGAGCTTGGCGCCCACCATGTCAGAAATCAGTTTCTCAGTCTCGATGAGCGATACCTGCACGTTTCCGTGAGGATCACGGTCGAGCGACAGCTGACGGGCAACGCCCTCGGGCAGTGTAGCGAATGTCTCAGCATTGGCCTTGCTCAGATGAGCGAGAATGTAGTTGCGCTGGGCATCCTTGTCCAAATCCTTATAGTCGGCACCGTGAGCGGCGAGCAGATCGTTGAGCTCATCGATAAGACGGCCGATAGCGGGAATGAACTCGATGAGGCCCTCAGGAATCAGCACCACACCGAAGTTGTTGCCGTCCTCAGCACGCTTAGCCACGGCGGTAGCAATCTGCTCCACAATCTGGTTGAGCGTCATATCCTTAGCCTCCACTTCCTCAGACACGAGGCAGATGTTGGGCTGGGTCTGCAGTGCGCACTCCAGCGCGATGTGGGAAGCCGAACGACCCATGAGCTTGATGAAGTGCCAGTACTTGCGGGCAGAGTTGGCATCACGCTCGATGTTGCCAATCACCTCAGAATAAACCTTTGTAGCCGTATCGAAACCGAATGAGGTCTCGATCTGGTCGTTCTTCAGGTCACCGTCGATGGTCTTAGGAGCACCGATTACCTGCACGCCGTAGTTCTTGGCTGCATAATACTCGGCCAGCACGCAGGCGTTGGTGTTGGAGTCGTCACCGCCAATGATGACGAGGGCCTTAATGTTCAGCTCACGGAGAATCTCAAGACCTTTCTCAAACTGGTCTACCTTCTCCAGCTTTGTGCGGCCGGAACCAATCATATCGAAGCCACCCGTATTGCGGTAGTTCTCAATGATTTCGTCGGTGAGTTCCATATAATTGTGGTCAACCAGTCCACCGGGACCCATAAGGAAGCCATAGACCTTGTTGGAAGCATTCATTTTCTTTACAGCATCATAGATGCCGCAAATCACGTTGTGACCGCCAGGAGCCTGACCGCCAGAGAGAATCACACCCACATTGATCTTGTTGTCGGCAGCTTTGTCACCGGGAACAAACTCAATCAGAGGCATGCCATAAGTGTTGGGGAACAACTTCTTGATTTCTTCCTGGTCACCTACGCTCTGAGTAGGCTCACCCTCCTTTACCTTAACTGCGCCCTGAAGGCCTTTAGGCAATTTGGGCTGATACTGTGCACGCGCTTGCTGCAAAACACTCGTTTTCATTGCTTATTGCTATTAATATTAAAGATTAATGTTCCTTGCCTTAATAAATAATGTAGTGGCTTACTGTCTGCAAAAGTACGCTTTTTCCATGATATGAGGAAAGAAATGAGGCAGAAAACGCTTTTTTTAGTTTTTTTAGAGTAATCCTTGTTTCATATTCCCTATTTTTTCTTATCTTTGAACGTGATATGCGGCGGCTGTCATATCTCAGGGTCACCGTCCACGATTCAGTTTGACACCCAATCTTATTAAAACGATACTCAAATGGCAAAAAAAAGAAATCTGAAACGGCAGATTAACTATATCTGCAGTGATTTGTTTGCAGAAACAATGGCCGCTGCGCTTTATGGCGCTAAGGTCGACATGGAGGCTGTTGCCGACACATTGGCCACCATCCTTGTTTTGCGAAACGATTTCATCAAACGTATCTCTCACCCTGAACCGGGCATGGAGGCCAAACTCTTCTACAAGAGCATCATCAAGGACTTTAACCTTCAGGTCTCCGATATCATTGACAAAATAGGAAATCTCGGGTAAATGACATTATCACAACGCTTTTATAGTTGGGTACTCTATAAGTGCTTGGGCTGGAAGGTCAATGTCACTGTAGCGTTTCCCGACAAGTATATTATTGCCCTTGCTCCCCACACGAGCAACTGGGACTTCATTCTTGGGCAGTTCTATATGCGTTCGCAACACATGCACATCAACTTTCTAATGAAGAAAGAGTGGTTTTTCTGGCCGATGGGCATCTTGCTACGACGCATGGGTGGCATTCCGGTATATAGGTCGAAGCACACCAAGATCACTGACCATCTGGCCGATGAGGCTAAGCGCCGCGACTCATTCAAACTGTGCATCACGCCAGAAGGCACGCGCTCGCTCAATCCCGATTGGAAGAAGGGCTTCTATTATATAGCCTTGAAAGCGCAGATTCCAGTGTTGCTCTTTGGCGTTGACTACAGCCGCAAACTCATCCAATGCACCAAGAGCTTTGTGCCGACCGGTGATGTGGACAATGAGATGAGGGCTGTTAAACTGTATTTCAAGGACTTCAAGGGGAAGTATCCGGAGAAGTTCACGATTGGAGAACTATAGGCTGATAATGACAAAAGTAATACGCTTACTCATCTTTCTCGTTGCCTTGCCGGCAAGTCTATTAGCGCAAGGTTCCGATATCCGTCAGAAGGCAGAGCGCAATCTGACGGCCTTCTTTGCTACTTATCATACCGATGACGCTTATTTCGCTTACCAGCCGCGGCTGAAATCGCTGACTGTTGATGACAAACTGCGCGAGGTGAAGGTTGTCGCTGATGCTTCATTCGCCCAGCAGGACTTCACCGAAAAGACGGTCAACAAAATCTATAAGCACATCAAAAAGGCACTCCCCAAACCGCTCAATAAGTACGCGCTGACGGTTTCAACCAATGGATTGCCCATTGAATACTTTATTCCTGATTATCAACTCAATAATGATGAAGGTCATGCCCTGTGGGGACGAATCGACTACACGGGTAAGCCGTGGGTATCCAACGCCTCGTCGCCACTCCATCTGACCAAGGGCCTCAATGGGCGTCATCTGACGGTTTGGGCCTCGCATGGACGCTATTACAATAATAATAACGGCCGTTGGCAATGGCAGCGTCCACAGCTCTTCGGCACCTCAGAGGACCTCTTAACGCAGACGATCGTCGTTCCCTATCTCATTCCGATGCTTGAGAAGGCTGGGGCCAACGTGTTCACGCCCCGTGAGCGCGACTGGCAGACAGCGGAATATGTGATTGACCCCGATGGCGGCATCTCATGTCAACCCAATGATTACCAGGAGTTTGGCGACCGCAACAATTGGGAATACACCAGCGAGCCGGGCTTTGCAGCGCATGAGGGCAGCTATCAGGACAATGAATCGCCTTTCGTTGCCGGCCGTGCGCGTCAAATCAAGACCACAAAGAAGTCGGATGCTGCGTTTGTCAAATGGCAGCCTCGCTTCAAGGAAGGCGGCAGCTATGCAGTCTACGTGAGCTATCAAACCAATTCCAAGAGCATTGATGATGCCCACTACACAGTGTTCCATCAAGGCCAGGCCACAGAGTTCACCGTCAACCAGCGTATGGGCGGCGGCACTTGGGTGTATCTTGGTACCTTCACTTTTGACGCGGGAAGCAGTGTTGACAACTGCGTTATCCTCAGCAACCAGAGCAAGCGTAAGGGTGTGGTGACTGCTGATGCAGTGCGCTTTGGCGGTGGCATGGGCAACATTGCGCGAGGCGGCTCAGTCAGTGGCTATCCCCGCGCTTTGGAAGGCGCACGCTATGCCGCGCAATGGGCCGGAGCCCCCTACTCCGTTTACGGCGGCCGCAAAGGTACCGACGATTACGCCGACGACATCAATGTGCGCTCGCTGATGAGCAACTGGCTGTCGGGGGGCTCGGTTTATAACCCCATTCAAGAAGGTAAGCAGGTGCCTATCGAACTTTCATTGGCTGTCCACAGCGATGCGGGCTACGACGCCAACGGTATCGTGGGCAGTCTGGCCATCTGCACAACCGACTTCAACGACGGCCGGTTGGCTTCGGGGGGCACCCGTCAGGCGTCAAAGCAATTGGCCTCGCAGTTGCTCAACAACGTTTGCACTGAACTCTCGTCGAAATATAAGAACTGGAACAAGCGCTACCTATGGGACCGCAACTACTCTGAGACGCGCCTGCCGGCAGTGCCTTCTGCCATCTTGGAGACGATGTCGCACCAGAACTTCAACGATATGGTGCTTGGCGAGGATCCCAACTTTAAGTTCGATCTTGCGCGCTCTATCTATAAGACCCTTGCCCGTTTTGTCAACGGAATGCATGGCCGACCTACGGTTATTGCCCCGCTTGCTCCCAAGAACCTTTCGGTGCAACTCAATGGCAGTCAGGCCAATATCTGTTGGACACCACAGAATGACGACCAGGAGCCCTCTGCCACTCCCACGCGCTACGTCTTATATACGGCCATTGGCAAAGGCAGTTTCGACAATGGCGTAGTTGTCAACAAGCCGTCGGCCTCGGTCAATCTGCAGCCGGGCGTAGTCTATCGCTTCCGAGTCACAGCAGCCAATGCGGGAGGCGAGAGTTTCCCTTCAGAGACCATGGCGGCCGTGTATGAGCCGCAAGCAACGCAAACGGTGCTGGTGGTCAACGGCTTCCACCGCTTATCGTCACCTGCAGTGGTTAACAATAATACCGAGCAAGGCTTCGACCTCAACAGCGACATCGGCGTCAGCTACGGGGTAACAGCAGGGTGGAACGGCAAGCAGCTCAATTTCAATAAACACGCAGGTGGTAGTGAGGGTCCGAATGGCTTAGGCTATAGCGGCAATGAACTCGCCGGCAACTTCATCGCCGGCAACGACTTCAACTACACCGTAACGCATGCTGAGGCCATCGCCTCGGCCCACCGCTACAATGTGGTGAGCTGCAGCTCTAAGGCCATTGAGAACGGAAAGATAAAGTTGGACGACTACCCTGCCGTCGACTTCATCCTCGGCCTCGAGCGTTACCAGCCGACAGCCGTGAAGTATTACAAGACCTTCACGCCGACGATGCAGCAGAAAATCACCGGTTACATCGGTCAGGGCGGTCGCATGATGGTGAGCGGCGCATATGTCGCCACCGACATGAGCGATGCCGATGATGTGGCTTGGCTACAGCGTACATTCCATCTCATGCCAGGTGGATTCGTCAGAACCGACTCTATAAACGGCGTCAACGGTATGGGACTCAGCGGCATCGATTTCTATCGGCAGCTCAATCCCAAGCACTACGCTGTACAGCAAGCCGACTGTCTGTTGGCCAATGCGCCTGCCGCCTGCGTCATGCAATACGATGACGGCGCGTCGGCTGCCGTGGGCTACGACGGCAACGACTATAAGTCGCTGGTCATGGGATTCCCATTTGAAAGCATCTGCGACGCCGGCATAAGAGCCAATATGATGAGAGGCATCCTCGCCTTCCTATTAAAATAATCACCTTATTAATATTCCGCTTATGAAAATTCAAGCCAATCATTCAGGAACAAGAAGTATTGAGGTAACAGAAAAACACCTCGAGACCATCGACAAATATTCGCTGCTCCGCAACCTTATCGACAGCAATGGCATCATTGACGAGGCCGTGCTCGACAAGTTGAAGCTCAATGTGCGCGCCATCTTGGAGTCGGAAATCAACAAAGACAACGACCTCCTCGACCTCTGCCTCGACGTAATCTATAACAACAATATGAAAGCTTACGGACTGCATGAGCTTGTTCTGCTTTACATCAACTGGAAGAGCGAACAGGAAAAGGAGCAGCAGACCGAAACTCAGACAGAACTGTAAAGCATGACCTATCAGCTTACTGACTTCCTGCCCACGACCAAGAAGGAATGCTTGCTGCGTGGATGGGATCAGCTCGACGTAATCTTATTCTCAGGCGATGCCTACGTCGATCATCCGGCCTTTGGTGCTGCAGTGATTGGGCGTGTGCTCGAATCGAAGGGCTATCGCGTGGCTATCGTGCCGCAACCCGACTGGCATGGCGACTACCGCGACTTCAAGAAGTTAGGGCGCCCGCGCCTTTTCTTTGCCGTATCGCCGGGCAACATGGACAGTATGGTCAACCGCTATACGGCCAACCGCCGCATGCGCCACGACGACGCCTACAGCCCCGACTCACGCCACGACATGCGACCCGACTACCCGAGCATCGTCTACACCAAAATACTAAAGCAGCTCTACCCCGATGTGCCCGTGGCGCTCGGTGGCATCGAGGCCTCGTTGCGACGTCTGACTCACTACGACTATTGGCAGGATAAGCTTTGCAAGCCCATTCTATGCGACAGTGGCGCCGACATTCTGCTCTATGGTATGGGTGAGAAAAATACGCTCCGACTCTGCGAAGAATTAGACGCAGGCCGTTCCATCAGAGATATCACCGACATCCCTCAGACGGTATTTCTGAGGCATGCAAATGATATACCTGGCGGCATCACCGATGATGATATCGTTCTCCACTCCTACGAGGAATGTCTGCGCAATAAGAAGGCGCATGCCGAGAACTTCCGCCACATTGAGGAGGAGAGCAACCGCATGCATGCGCAGCGCATCTTGCAGGAGGTTGATGGACTCTACGCCATTGAGAATCCGATGTATCCACCCATGACGACCGAGGAGCTGGATGCAGCTTATGACCTGCCCTATACGCGTCAGCCCCATCCGAAATACAAGGGGAAAACCATTCCGGCCTACGAGATGATTAAGTTCTCCATCAACCTTCATCGTGGATGCTTTGGCGGTTGTGCTTTCTGCACCATCTCGGCGCATCAGGGTAAGTTCGTCGTCTGCCGGTCAAAGGAAAGCATCTTGAGGGAGGCACGCCAAGTGATTGCCATGCCCGACTTCAAAGGCTATATCTCCGATCTTGGTGGTCCATCAGCCAATATGTATGGCATGCATGGCCGCAACCTCAAGGCTTGTGAGCATTGCAAGCGGCCGTCGTGTATCAATCCAGAGGTTTGTCCGAACCTCATCACCGACCACAGCAAGTTGCTCGACATCTACCATGCCGTCGATGCACTGCCTGGCGTGAAGAAGAGTTTCATCGGTAGTGGTGTACGCTATGACCTCATTCTTCATAAAAGCAAAGATGAGCATTCTAATCAAGCGGCCATGCAATACGCCAAAGAGCTCATTACCAAGCATGTGAGTGGTCGGTTGAAGGTAGCACCCGAGAACACCTCCGACCGTGTGTTGAAGTTCATGCGCAAGCCTTCATTCAAGCTATTCTACGATTTCAAGCGGCTGTTTGATAAAATCAACAAAGAGGCTCACCTCAACCAGCAACTCATTCCCTACTTCATCAGCAGCCACCCGGCTTGTCACGAGGAGGATATGGCTGAGTTGGCCGTCATCACAAAGGACTTGAACTTCCACCTCGAACAAGTGCAGGACTTCACGCCGACGCCGATGACTGTCAGTACAACAGCTTTTTACACGGGTTATGACCCTTATACGCTTGAGCCCATATTCTGCGCCCACACGCCGAGAGAAAAGCTCCAGCAGCGCATGTTCTTCTTCTGGTATAAACCCGAGGAGCGGCGCGGCATTGAGAGCGAGCTGAAACGCATTGGCCGCAGCGACCTCATCAGAAAGCTCTACGACGGCGTGCCTTATACCGGCCGTGCACATTATGATCCGAGAGCCGTCGGCAGTTCGCCGGAGGGAAAGCCTACGCATAAACGGAAGTCATTCAATCCCAATTTCCAAAACAACGGACGCCCTCGTCCTTCAAGGAAGTCATCAGACAACAAACATGGAAATCATAGAGCGTAAGATCGTTGGTAAGCACAATGACGACCTGACTTGTGAAGACGGTATCATCGTGACGCCCGACTTCATAGCGGTTATCGACGGAAGCACAAGCAAGACGGCTTTCCGCTTCAATCCCACTATGAACAATGGGCGTTTCTGCATGCTGCTGATTAGCAAGTTTATTAGCGGAATGCCGAAAGACATAACGCTCGAGGACTTCTGTAGCTCCGTAACTGACTGTATACATAATTATTATCGTTCGGATGAGGCTTCGTTTCTTTCCCATCCTGAGCGCCGAATGTGCGCCAGCGTGGTTATCTACAGCAAGCATCGCCTTGAGATTTGGATGATAGGCGACTGTCAGTGCATGGTCGACGGTGTGCTGCATACCAACGGCAAGCCATCGGAAGCCCGGATTGCCAATGAGCGGGCCGGGGTGTTTGCGACTATGGTCGACAAGCATCCCGATATGATACAAGATGGGCAACTGGTCAATGACTATGCGCGCAAGGCGGTGTTGCCGGAGCTCATCCGCTCGATGATGGATGAAAACAAGACGTATGCCGTTATCGACGGATTCCCGGTTTATGCCGATGGCATCAAGACCATCAGTCTCGACAAAGGGTATCACGAAGTGGTGCTTGCCTCCGACGGCTATCCGTTTCTTTGTTCAACATTGCAAAAGAGTGAGGCTAAGCTGACCAAGCAACTGCAAAACGACCCTTACAACATTCAGTCCTTCAAGGCAACGAAGGGGTTGATGAGAGGCAACGTCTCGTTTGACGACCGCGCTTACATCCGCTTCGCTACCGGCGAAAGTCAGCGCTATTTCATTCATCTGTCTTTCGACGGCACGCAATACCACGGTTGGCAGATTCAGCCCAACGGCATGTCGGTTCAGCAGAAGTTGCAGGATTGTTTGTCGAAGCTTTTGCGCCGACCCATTGAAGTTACCGGAGCCGGACGCACGGACGCGGGAGTCCACGCCCGCACCATGGTGTGTCATTTCGACTTTGGCGGTCCGGTGGATGAACAACAGCTTTGTTACCGGCTCAACCAGATACTGCCATGCGACATCAGTTGCAACAGCGTTGAAAAGGTAAGCAGCGAGATGCATGCCCGCTTCTCGGCCAAATGGCGCACCTATCATTATTTTATCCATACGCGGAAGGATCCTTTCTTACGCCACTATTCGGTGGAGACGCATTACGCACTCGACTTCGACCTGATGAATGAGGCAGCTGCTTATCTGCTGCAAGTAGATGATTTTAAGGCATTTTGCAAGGCTGGCGCAGATAATAAGACAACGCTGTGCAAGGTGACGGCAGCAAGATGGATACAGACGGGGCCGAGCACCTGGTATTTCGAAATAACTGCCAACCGTTTTTTGCGCAATATGGTGCGTGCGGTGGTCGGCACATTATTTGATGTCGGGCGCCATGTCATCTCATTGGAAGAATTCCGCGATATTGTCAACAACGGAACCCGCTCCGACTCAGGCGATTCAATGCCCGCACATGGCTTATTCCTTTGGGATATAAAGTATTAAGTATGAGAATGCCCACGAATGAAAACCGTTGTATGTTTCATTCGTGGGCATTGATTTCTTATTGGATTAGAATGATTCTATCAAAGGCTTAGTAATCACCCTCGTCGTCGCTGATTTCCTCAGCCTCATAATTGAGTTCGTCAGGGCTGGTCTCGTAGGTAGTACGATAACTCTCCTCAGTCAACTTGTCGTCGTCGAAGGTGTCGTCGTCATCGTCGTTTGCCTCATCGTTCTTATCCGTATCATTGTCATTGAAGTCGGCGTCGTCATCGCCCTCTTCGCGGTCAGCGTTGAAGTCGTCATCTTCATCATCATACGGTTGTACGACAGGCTTGTCCTCAATCTCGGGCTTTTCCTTTACAAAGATAGCCTCAATCCAGGTGCCTTTGGGGATTTCAAGCACCTCATATCCGTCGGTCTTCTTTTTCTCATAAAGGCCACCGGCTTTGTGCAGGCGGTTGGCAGGCAGCGTGGTGGTCGAGACATCGAAGCCACTCTCAATGATGTCTTGAACGCTTTGCGGAAGCGACTCCCATCCACCACCGAAATTGCGCTCAAGCACCTCAACCAGTTTTGAGGCAGAGATATGACGGATGTTCTCGTACGTCAGGTCAGTCACACGCATGATGGCGCGCTTCTTTATGGCAATTTTTTGCTTTTCCTCAGCGTTGGGGTTGAGCTTAATCATACCGACCTTGAAACCACGGTCCTCATATTTCTTAATGATTTCCGGTTTATCTACTTTGACTTCCTCTACTTCGAATGCGCTGCGGATAATGTCGGTGTAGCGACGTATATTGTCCTTGAGGTCGGCGTCGTGTTCAGCGGCCTCCCACATGCGGAAGACGTCGTTCTCTTGAATATCCCATACGTTACCCTTGGTTAGAGTCTTCAAAGAAACAGCTTTCTTATTCTTCATGATGTGTTGATTTATATGCTGCAAAAGTAATTATAAATTCATAATCTGCAAACTATTCGCCGTTTTTTTTCTTAAGATGTTGCAGATAGAGAGTCTCATACTGCCGTGCCACCTTTATATAGTCGTGATGTCGGTTGATATAAACCCTACCCTGCCGCTTGAGTTCAGCCACTCTCTCGGGATGCAGTGCCAACAGGCTTAACTGCTGATACACACTGTCGTAGCTGGGAAGGACATTGACGATTGGCCGCAGTTCCTTCTCGTTTAGAATAGCATAGTTTTCCGGTTCTCCACCGCCTACGACCACGATGCCCTGGTTCATTGCTTCCAACGCATTCATTGCTGGCGTATAACTGTAGAGCTGGTCAAGGATGACGTCGGAGTTGTGCATCTGACGTATGTATTCGTTGAACGGCACTCCCTCTACCACCAGTAGCTCAACTTTGTCGGGGTAAGCCCTTTTTACGGCCTGCGCGGCTGCCAGCATGACATCGGTACCCTTGTAGGCGCTGCGGTTGCGGCTGATTCCGATGAAAATGCGCAAAGGCTGGTGAACGGTCTCGCCGACCATCGGTCCATTGTTTGGACGGATGGGGAACGGGATGAAAATCGTCTTGTCAGGGAAAAGCGGCTGGTAGCAGGCCCAATATTCGTAGAGTCCGGCTATGATACCATCACAATCCTCTGCAATCATTCTATTGAGCTGCTCCTTGGCTGTACCCATCCAGTCGCGCCGCTCGACCATTGCCTCATGATCCTCCCGCAGTTTGTCGCCGAAGTTGAAGTCGCTATAGCGCAGGGGCTTACGCGTGATGTTCTCATGCACCCAATAGTAATCCATTCCATAGGCACCGAGAAACATGCTGCCATTATGGCGACGCAGATAACGGTAAATATTGAAGAGGCGTTCAGCCTTCAATTCAAGGAATATTGGATTGATGAGCTGCACCACGTCGAAACCACGCCAATGGGGCAGACATGACAGCACTTTTAGTTCCAACTTAATGCCGCCCCAATATCCGGGAGCCCTTTTCAAATCGATGTCGCGCGGGTAATTTTTCCAAAAGTCGCCGTTGCTCGCCACTACGACCTCATGGCCTAACTGTCGCAGGCCAGCAGCCAATGTGGCATGCACATTACTGTATTCACCTAAAAGCAATATTTTCATAATGGTCTTGGGAGAAATATTAGGGAAGCAATGAGCTGGATATCAACAACATCTTACGGCCGTATTTGTGCTGTATCAGTTTGCGGAACAGCTGATATTTGCGGGTATAAGCCTTGTCGGGCAAGGGATAGAGGCCCTCTCGCTGCAGTGCGTTGATAGCCTCGTTGAGTCGGTCCCCACTGTGCGTCAGGTGGATGATGTTATAGAGATAGTCCATAGACAACTGAGCCACACGTCGGGTGAGCGCCTCCCGACGGTCGGCAACCTCCTGAGCGGCAATATTGTTCAGACGTATGATGATATTAAAGACATCATCCATGCGCTTATCGATGTGCTCTTTGGTCTGCTTGTGCATGATAGATCCACGTCGCTGGCGGTAGAAATATGCCTCGGCCGATGTTGCGTAGACAGATTGCGCCTTGAGCAAGAGCTGAGGTGTAAACTCCTCATCTTCATGTGCGATGCCCTTTGTAAAGCGCAAGTCATCGACCAAACTCTTCCGAAAGATATATCCACATGCCGAACCGTGAATATTGTTGTTCCGCATAAGGTCAACTCCTGTCATAGGTCCTTTGTAAGAAGTGGAGAATTTATGGCTGGTATTGACTGTAAAATGAAACATTACCATATCGATAGGCTGATGAAACCGCAGAAAGTCAAGGCAATGCTCGTAAGGAGCTTGTACAAGACAATCGTCACCATCCACAAACTGGATATATTCTCCCCTGGCATAGTCCAAGCCTCGGTTGCGTGCCCCAGAAAGACCGCTATGAGGCTGTCGCACATAAACGATGCGTTCGGCATAGTCACTAATGCCGTTGATGACCGGTTCCTTTGACCCATCATCAACCACAATTACCTCATATTCATTCTCGCTCAGTGATAAAGCGAAAATGCTTTTGAGGCACGCTTCCAACAGTGATGCCGGCAGGTTGTAGGCAGTCACTATAAAACTGATGTTAAGCTCATTGTTCATAGCAATGCCACAAAGTTACTAAAAAATATGGACTATACTCCCTCTCTCCTGAAAATTCAACGTTTGTCGTGAGATTTTACGAAGCGCTTGAATGTACGGCGGTGGAACTTCTCGTCGGCTTGAATGATCTTGAGCACCTTACCAGCAGGCAATATCTTGCAGAACTTGGTGTGGTATTGCTGCTGTATTTTTTTCATCTCAAGGTCAAGCGCATCCATTTTCTTGATGGCATTGAGCGAAGCCTTGTCGTCATCGGTATTGACAAAACGAATGAATCGCATTTCATCGAACAGCTTGCGCTGCTTCTTCTGCATCTCTTCAAACAGCGGAAAGAACTTTGCACTCTCATAGGGCGTCAGACCTGCTTGCTGGATAATGAACTGCTGCAGGTCTTTCTCAAACTGCTGCGGATTGAATCCGCCTGGTGGCTGACAGGCAGCATGCAATGAGACGAATGAGATGAGTAAAAAGATTATGAACTTTCTCAAAATGATATACGTTTTAGTTGGACTGACACATTATATTATAAATAGAAACTGTTGGGTGTTTACCGCGCATTCGACATGTAAGCATACATATCGTCGGCATCAGTCATCGTATAATCGAACAGCGCATCCATATTGGCGCTCAATGACACGTCGCTGTTGACCATTTCGGTGCTGACATAATGATTGGCGTGATGCTCTCCTCCCTGTTTCAGCAAGCCCTGCAGTGTTAGGATTGCCACACAAACGCCTGCCGCCGCACTGATAATGGTGCGCCGCAGCGCTACAATTCTATTAGAGCGGTGTGGCATCGCGACTACCTTAGCCAAAGGCTTTTCAACCTTGGCATTGCCGGGTTGCATGTCTATATGTGGAAGGTTGTGCAACAGCTTTTCATCGAAAGCCTCAAAGTAGCCTTCCGGCACCTTGAAATGGTTTTCTTTGCCATAATTAGACAGTATGAATTTCTCGTCTTTTTCCATAGCTATCTCTGTTTTATCATTATGACGTCAGAGTATCGTGAAGGTTTAAAGGCAATACCATATTTTTAAAAATGATTATCCGCATTAGAATGAAAAAAGTCGGTACAACCTTTCTGATTCTCAGATATAATAGCTATCTTTGCAATGTTAACAAAAAGGGCTGATAAGATGAAGTTAGTCGAATTTTCCAAGCGGTTTCCAGACGAAGAGACCTGTGAGAAGTATCTCTATGAGAGGCGTGTGGCGCAGGGCGTCGTTTGCAGCAAATGTGGCAGTACCCATCAATATTGGGATAAGAGCGGTAAGTGCTGGCGTTGCGCAAAGTGCGGACATGTGACCACATTAACCGCCGGCACTGTGATGCACGGATCCAAGTTGCCTCTATTATATTGGTTTACAGCCATCCATCTTATGACTGCTACCAAAAAGACTTTCTCCGCCTTGGAAATGCAGCGTCAGCTGGGTCACAAGCGTTATCAGCCGATTTGGGAGATGATGCACAAGCTCCGTTCTGTCATGGGAACCCGTGATGACAAGTATAAACTAAAGGATACAGTTGAACTTGACGAGGGCTTCTTCACCTGTGATGACAAGCGGAAGGCAGATTCTACATCCGACACTAAAAAAGGCGATGGCGATTCGAAAGGCAAGGGCAATAAAACGTCCGGCTTGGGCAGCGAGATAAAAGCCAAAGTCGAGGTAATGGTGGAAAGCGCGGAGGCAGAGCCTAAGAAGAAAGGCCAAAAGACAAGGAAGGCCGGACATATCAAGATGAAAGTCATGAAGGATCTGACATCTGCTACCATCAACGACATTGCCGCGAAATCAATTGATCCTTCTGCGGGCATTATTGCTGACGCGTACCCCTCACATTCAAAGCTGAACAAGATTGTGGACAGTGTGGAGAAAGAAGTTGTGAGGCCTGAGGATGCACCCAAGGTCCTACCATGGGTTCATACAGCCATTGCCAATGCTAAAAGCTTGTTCAGAGATATGTATCATGGTATAAAAGAGGAATACCTGCAAGAATACCTGGATGAGTTTTGCTACAAGTTCAATAGGAGATCCTTCGGTGAGAGAATCTTTGACCGGCTCGTTGTAGCGGCTATCTCTTACAAGCCATCCTTTGAACATCGGCTCTACGGCACGAAGGCTACACCTAAATGCGGATAATCATTTTTTTAAATATCAAAGGGCCAACTCATCCAATTATGATGTCATGGCTTTTCAATCACCGTCGCGGCAGGTAATGCGTAATGCTGATGATAGAATTGGTGCACAAAAATTGTCGATGAAACAAATGATCAACAACTCGACATTTTTGTTGTGTCGGGGCGACAGGATTCGAACCTGCGACCACCTGGTCCCAAACCAGGAGCGCTACCGGACTGCGCTACACCCCGCTTCAAAAGATGAATCATGCTTGGCTTACGGCTAAACTGGATCATGCATAGCTTATGGCTAAACTGGATCATGCTGGGCTTTCGGCTAAGCGTGCGCAAAGTTAGGGCTTTTATCTGTATTGGCAAAATAAATCATGCATTTTTTTCGCAGTAGAGGCGATTGGTATTAAAATAAATCATGCATTTTTTTGCGGTAGATGCGATTGGTATTCACGTTTTTTATTAATTTTGCAACAAACATTTAAACAGTTATCTAATCACGCAATTCTAATTAATAAACAATTATCTAATCACGCAATTCTAATTTAATCACATAATTCTTATAAAGTATGGTAAGAAAAAGACTATTCGCTGTGATGGCTGCAGCATGCATGATGCTTTCTGCCCAGGCCGGAGACGAGTTACCCGCATGGCTCAAGATGTTCAAACTCTCAGGCTATGCCATGGGACAGTATCAATACACCAGTCAGGAAGGTGCCAAAGCCAACAGCTTCAACATTCGCCTCGGACGTGTCATCATCGACGCACAGCCCGCCAAGGATTGGGCCGCCCGCGTTCAGTTTCAGTACAATGGCAATACGGCTGACTTGACACAGGGCATCCGGCTTGTTGATGCGTTTGCAGAGTGGCAACACTTTGATTTCTTAAAGATTAAGGCTGGACAATTCAAGCGTGCCTTCACCTTTGAAAATCCGATGAACCCTATCGACCAGGGCTTCATGGCATATAGCCAGAACGTGAGTAAGTTGGCTGGTTTCTCTGACCGCGACGGCTGCGTAGCCAGCAATGGCCGTGACATCGGTGTGCAGCTGCAGGGCGACTTCCTTAAGAACAACAACGGCCGCTACCTCCTCCATTATCAGATTGGCGTGTACAATGGCCAGGGCATCAACACGAAAGATGTCGATGAGCAAAAGGATATTATCGGCGGCGTTTGGGTGATGCCCATCAAGGGCCTGCGCATCGGTGCGTTTGGTTGGGAAGGATCTTATTCGCGCAAGGGCTCATGGACTGATGAGCAGGGCGTGGACCACAAAGGCTTGCGCAAGCTTCCGCAGCACCGCTATGCCTTCTCTGCTGAATATAAGGCCAACGACTGGACGCTGCGTTCGGAATACATCCACTCCACGGGTAAAGCCTTCTCTGCATCGCATAAGACGAATGCCGATCTGAGCAACGCCAATGTCAATGAGGCACTCGGCAATAAGGCCGACGGTGTGTATGCGCTCGCCATCGCTCCCCTGGCCACCATCAACAAGCAGAAGCTCTATGTCAAGGCACGCTATGACGTCTATCGCGAGTCTGCTGACTGGGGTACGGCAAAAACCTACTACGAGGCCGGCCTCAACTATCTCATCACCAAGAACCTGCAGATTAACTTCGAGTATGCACGTGTCAACGACAAGAGTCGCACCAATCAAAAGTTGAGCGATAACCATAATTATAATATGGTGGACTGTGAGCTCGACTTCAGATTCTGATTCTTTATCATCATTTGTTAGTGTAGTGGCCGGCACAAGGCACGGCCATTACATTGGAATCCATGTAACTATTCAGCGAATGCCCGCCCAATTCCTCTTTCTGATGGTTATCTCAATTATGAGCCTTGTTTAAATGCCTATCAATCAGCAAAATAAGTATGAAAATAGTTCTGCTTTTGTTTGCTTATTT